>Ga0123352_10021422_pt1 | contig 10298 bp, 9 predicted proteins | sample TergutLab28metaG_FD_89700 | JGI IMG/M metagenome (GOLD analysis project Ga0123352, IMG submission 89700) | Labiotermes labralis P1 segment gut microbial communities from Petit-Saut dam, French Guiana - Lab288 P1 | ecosystem: Host-associated > Arthropoda: Insects > Digestive system > Gut ...
AGTGCCTGTACAGTAGAGCTATACCTCTACTCACCCTATGGACCGTACGGCCTGTACAGAGCCTCAGTGCCTGTACAGTAGAGCTATACCTCTACACCCCCTATGGGCCGTACGGCCTCTACAGAGCCTAAGTGCCTGTACAGTACAGTTATACCTCTACTCCCCCTATGGGCCGTACGGCCTGTACAGAGCCTCAGTGCCTGTACAGTAGAGCTATACCTCTACTCACCCTGTGGACCGTACGGCCTGTACAGAGCCTCAGTGCCTGTACAGTAGAGCTATACCTCTACACCCTCTATGGGCCGTACGGCCTGTACAGAGCCTCAGTGCCTGTACAGTATAGCTATACCTCTACTCACCCTATGGACCGTACGGCCTGTACAGAGCCTCAGTGCCTGTACAAGGGCGCACTTTACCTTTAACTTTTTTAATATAATACATCGCCATAAAATGAACGAGATCTCTATTTATCTATTATTATTTCAAATGATAATTAATTAGAATTGTATTAAATTCTATTTATTGTAACTTTATTAGACTGGTGTAACTGTCACTACTGCGTAATTGTAGGGAATGCACTTGTCAATAGTAAGGCATTGATTTGTTGCTTGAGAAAGAAAATGGTTCTTTTTGGAAGTTCCTATATGATAAATACAGTAATAATAATAATCATCATCATCATAAAATCAAGGATTGGACCCTTTGATCGGTTCCGTCTCCAGAGTTACAGCTTCTGGCGCCAACACTTCTTCTGTCTTCCAATTGTTCTTCTTCCTTGTGGTCTGTAGTGGTATGGTTTCAAAGGGATTCGGTTTTGTGGCATTCTTTGCAAGTGTGAAAGCCAGTTCCGTCTGTATTCATCTATCTAGTCTAGTATGCCTGTAATCCTTAGTTCGCGGCGTATGTGGTCATTTGTTTTGTGGTCATAAAGGGTGTAGCCTGCCAGAGGTCTCAGTAACTTCATTTCTGCCGTTTCAATTCTTCGTCTTTGTAAGGCTGTTAGAGTACAATTTTCTGACCCATATAAAAATGTTGGTAAAACCAGTGCGGTGTGTATTTTCAAAATGTTTTCCGTTCTCTCTTTCTTAAAAATAGTTCCTTAATAGTACCTATTAATTGTAAAATAATAATAATAATAATTATTATTACTGTAAACATTTTTACAATAATAATAATTATTATTATAATAATAATGATGATAATAATGTGCTGCATGCAGTGTTATGAAAGTATTCTGGCTGCAAATTTTAACTCGGGTTGGTCCTTTCTTATATCAGTTTACCTTCTCGTTTGCCTTTGTTGAGACCGGATATTATCTTTATAATATCTGCTTTCCCGTGGTAGATAATAAGGATAAGGCTGTATTTTGGTTCAGCATCTGATACCGTTCGCTGCGCCGCTGCTGGTTACGTGAAGCGCAGGAAGAAAGCAGCAAACAGATGCCCGGCACAGAAGAATAAGTGAGACCGTAACGTATGTGGAACCATTGTCAGAGGGAGGACAATGAGAGCCGCACACCCAAATGCGTATATAGTTACTTAGGCGCATGATTACACAGCTGATGTTTTGGGGCTTCCGATACAAGATTTATTACACCCTGGGGCAGTTCCGTTTCGTTGTTCGGAGCGTTCGGTCATGGCACCGAACGATAATGTTCGCGCATTTCTGAAGAAGGGGCATGTGGCAAGAATGGATAAATTTGAAATTATGCAAAATTTTGCGGGAAATGCAGGAAGAGTTATTGGGCTACCGAACGTTTGATAGGAGGATAATATGGATGGCAGGGTGGGTAGGGGGATAATACAGCGAGTACGGATAGGAAGATAATGCGGATGGCAGGGTGGGTAGGGGGATAATACAGAGAGTACGGATAGGAAGATAATGCGGATGGCAGGGTGGGTAGGGGGATAATACAGAGAATGCGGATAGGAAGATAATACGGATGGCGGGGTGGGTAGGAGAATAATGCAAATAGGAGGTGAATAGGAGGCAAATGATGATAGGAGAATGGGAAACAGGATAATAAAAATGGGAGGGTGGGTATGATAATGCAGGTGGATGGATAGCTTGCTACAATTACTGATCAGGTCAGGAGATTCTCAGATTATTTGACGACGCTGTTTCAACTGCATATTTCCACAGTATTTAAGAACAGGTACTATGTATTTGCATATGTAATATATATATATATATATATATATTACAGTCGTGCTGTTTCTCATACTCCCACTTGTGTATCTCGATGGATGTGGAACCGAAACCGTGCGAAACGACTGCTGTGCGCGCTTCATTGCCTCGGTACAGAGACGGCAGTTCCGAGAGAGGCTAGCAAAGGCGCATTGCGATTTGGATATTGTGCTGAGCTGGAGCGGTTTAACACTTAACGAATAGCAGTCACAACGAGTGTTGACAGGCACGAGCAGTGTGGACGGAGCGACCAGCAAGCACTCCGAATATGGCGAGCACGAGTAATGTGGAACGCAGAGAGCAGTAGTCACTCCGAATGTGACGAACACGAACAGTCTGGACGCAGCTTTAATTGGCAAATCATTAACAGTTTGAACGGGACGCTAATTAACACACAAATGTTCAGCTGTTTATGACATTACAGGCCACGCCCGTCCGTGAAAGGCCTTATTATCTTCCATAAAGATTGTAGAGCAGTGCGTACGGACAGCAAGTTATGTAAACACAACGCACTATGCACTAATTGTATCGTGTTGTTACATAAGGTATACCGTAGTTCCGCCTAGGGACGCTGTATACACTCTGTTGATTACACTGTAAATGGACTTAGTTTGTCGCCAGGGCGGGGCTCATTACGAGATATAGTTTCGAGATTCCTCACAGGAGGGGGGGGGGGATGGTACGCCGTGTCTTTGAACCTTTCGTTTTATGGGACGGATGGGTAAATTCTAATAGTTGTGGGTAGGGGCTGCGCGCTTCGGAGTTGGAATCACAGCAAGGGAAAGAGACTTTCCCTTAACCAAAACGTCCAGACTTGCTCTGGGGACTACCCAACCTCCTATTCAGTGGGTAACGTGGGTCTTTTTGGGGGGTAAAGCGGCCGGGACGTAATTGTGCCACTCACCTCTGTCTAGTGCCGACGTTAGGAATGACTGGAGCTGTGATGCTACTCCCGCCACAAGCCTTCATGTCGAGGGCCAGTACAACGTTTGACTCCAGTTGAAATGTGATGGCACACGGTGACGCACGGGAGGGGAAGTGAAGGGGATACTGGCGAATGCAGTGGGTAGCCAGTACCCTTCACACTACCTCGGAACACGGTGTATCCAGCATTACTACCGCTGATGGCACACGGTGAAGCATGGGAGGGGAAGTGAAGGGGAAACTGGCGAATGGAGTGGGTAGTCAGTACCCTTCACACTACCTCGGAACATGGTGTATCCAGCATTACTACCGCTGATGGCAAACGGTGACGCATGGGAGGGGAAGTGAAGGGGAAACTGGCGAATGGAGTGGGTAGCCAGTACCCTTCACACTACCTCGGAACATGGTGTATCCAGCATTACTACCGCTGATGCGCACAACTCGGCTGCAAGCAGTCGACTGAACTGACGCCCCTCGGCAGATTTAAATGGACTCGTCCGTTTCGCCGTAAGACGAAATCTGGTTTCTGTGCGTGTGCCATCACATTTCAAACGCAGTACGTGCCACAGATGACAATATAATACGGTGCATTCAAAACATGCCGCGTACTTTGCCATAACGCCTCCTCCTATAGTCGACGGCTTTTCGCCGTGTGGGTTGTGGTTCAATACCAGGTCATTCCGCGTGGGATGCGTGGTTCATGGAAGTGACGCGGGCGTCGTTGTTAGGCGCGTTCGCAAAATTGCGAAAAGCGACTGTTTGTTTCGTCATGTCTGTCCGTCCGTCCGTCCGCTCGGCTCCCACTGGGCAGATTTTCGTGAAATTCGATATTTCAGTATTCTTCGAAAAACTGTCGGGAAAATTCAAGTTTCATTAAAGTCTAGCACAAATAACTGGTACTTTACATGAAGACCGATACACAATTTTGATCATATCTCGCTCAGTTCTTCTTTGCACTAGAATATTTCGGACGAAAGTTATAGAAAAACACTAAATACATATTTTATGTTGAATGGCTTCTCTTTTTTTCGAAAATATTGTCATTTATGGGATAAAGGTGAAAGGTGAAAGGTAAAGCAGTCCTGTTACAGTCCTGGAATGGCCCAGAGGGTTCCAGGAATTTAAGGTTCCCAGATTTCCGTGACAACGGCACTGGATGGTGGTAAGGTTGTCAACCTTACGCACCGGCCGCCTTTACCCCCAGGAGATACTCCTGGTACTCATTTCTGTTAGAGGCTGAGTCGACCCCAGGGCCATAGTGCGATCGGAAGAATTTTATGTCAATCAAAAATTCCAATGACACCATCTGGGATCGAACCAGCAACCCTCCGATTTGTAGCACAGCACCTTAACCACTGTGCCACCCCATTTATGGGATAATGTGGACAAATGCACAGCCGGACAAACCATAAATGTCAATATAATACGGCGCATACGCTTCGCATGGTGGATACCAAAGGCTACAAACATACACAAGGGTTGCGTAATTCTTATTGCTCTTGCACTGCAACAACGGTTCTACGAACTCGCCTCATAGTTACGTTTATAAGTACATTTTTACTGCAGTACTTCGTTTTCCGTCTGCCAGTTACTGTTTCAACAGTCCTTCGTACGCAGTGTGTCAACTTCGTATAATTATTGCCACTCGACAGTTGGTTTTTATAGCCTTGGTCTTCATTTTGCGGTTGAACCTCTGACCCGGAACGTGACAGAACAATTTGGACGACCACTCGCTTACTATACCCACCCCTTGTGTTGCGAATTTTTTCTATAACGCCCCTTACCAATTTGCACCACTTCTCAACTAGCCACTCTCCCATATTCCATTTAGCGCCCTATGACTGGCCGTCTTCTATTATGCCGAACCCTAATTTCTAATGTGAATATCATTTTTAATTTTCGCTCATTTTATTTTGAGCCATAAGTAGGGCGTAAAACTACGGCTGTATGTTTATTGACCTCTTAAAGACTAAACGTGTTCTGCTTTATATAAGGAATCAGTCCGTACCGCGCTGTAAACACTTTCCACCGCGGTTATAAAAACCAGTCAGTTAATGACGTATAAAACAGAAGTCGCTGTCTGTGCTGAGTCCGTACAAAACACTCAACGCAAAGCGAGCACCTTGTAGAATTTTTCATTGTTAAACCTCGTGGTACGTAAAGAAACCGCTATGTTTTAGAAGGTTAACTTAGACCATACAAGCTATAGAAAGGGAGCTGTGGGTGAATTGTGTAGGTGAACCTATGTACACATATGGTTGGATGTTTGGTTAGAAAAGTCACGCGAATTTGGAATCCACAAGCGATTTTTCCCCAACATCGGTCCAGTCAGAATTACCATGTCCATTAGTCTGGCCTTATGTGAAACACCATCGGCTGAGTACTTTTGGCCCTAGGATAATCACTGCCAGTTGAAGAACAGTGACATTAGAAGAACCGGAGTCGAGGAAGGTGTGCGGAAGGTGGACCGTAAGTTTAGGATCTCTGGCATTAGTCAGACCCTCAGCATCTGTTGTATAGTCACTAATTGGCAGACATTTGCTGGGACCGGACGCCTGAAGCTAAGTTGTGCATTCATTAGAGGTACCGGAAGACGAATGCAGAAGTTTAGGAGCTGTTCTGTGGAACAGTTGTGACATTGGAGGTAGGCTCACTGCAAGAACGAGAAAGTGTTCTGTCATCCATCCTATATGTGGCTCATCGCATCCTGCCAACCGGTCCGGCCGATTAGATCAGGTTCTTCGACTCGTACGAAAAGGCTGGAAGCATACGTGAAATCGGTTTTCATTTCCAGTCTGCAGTGCTTCATCATGTATTTGTGCGACCCTGGTTACCGGAACAGGTGTTATGTGAAGTTCTTATGCCACGTCTTGAAATGAAATGTGCGCTGTTTGGGAACACTTTCTTATTTCACCCTGAACGTCCTTGCCCAGGAAACATTGTGTTGTTCCTTAGGTTTGCCGTGGAAGGAAATTAATTCTCTGCTTCTGAGCTCTGGAACGCACGGTCAATTGTTTCAATTTTTTTGTAGAGCCATTTTAACCCTCTAAAGCCCAGTGGTCACTATATGTACTACCAGATTTAACATTAACAAATTCTGCGTTCTGCCCACACAGTGTATTTATGTGTTTTGTGTGGATCTCAGAACAAACAGCGATTATTTCCCTATACAGCATTAACTGACTGGTTTTTATAACCGATGCGGATTGTGTTTACTGCGCGGTACGGGCTTGGTCTTTATATGTAATCCTGCGTTCTGCCCACACAGTGTATTTATGTGTTGTGTGTGGATCTGAGAACAAACAGCAATTATATCCCTATACAGCATTAACTGACTGGTTTTTGTAACCTTGAGGGGGGGGGGTGTTTACTGCGCGGTACGGACTGAGTCTGTGTGTGTGGATGTGTGTGTGTGTGTATATATACATACATACATATATATATATATATACACACACACACATACATACATACATACACACACACGTGCGTTTTTCCCACACAGTGTATTTATGTGTAGTGTGTGGATCTCAGAACAAACAGCGATTATTTCCCTATACAGCATTAACTGACTTGTTTTTGTAACCGAGACGGAGAGTGTTTACTGCGCGGTACGAACTGGATACAGGATTTTGACGTCTTGCTGACCGTGCATCTCAGTATATTTGTCTCATTAATTAACCATCTTGATGCACAAAATTTTGTTTTACAATAAGCTTATTTGATTCCTCTACATGTTTCGAGCACATGTGCACGAGACGGCCACCTATAGGTGTGATGATACCAGAGGCTGTGTAATGCAATTTTGACCTCCTGATGATGAGCACATGTGCTCTAAACATGTAGAGGCATGAAATAAACTTATTGTAAAACAAAAATTTTGTGCATCAAGTTGGTTAATTACTGAGATGGATACAGGATGTTTTTCAGTATTTAAAGATGTATTTACAGTCTTTATTTCCTCCAGTAAGTAGACAATTGGGTCAGTGCGGCTGGGTGCATGTCTCGGGCCTTTCTTCCTTTCGTTTGCCTTTCATTTTTTTCCTGTGTTTTAATTAGGCCTGTTTGATTTGCCTGTCTTATACACACAATTGAATGCTGTATATCGGGGAGCTTCACAATTTGAACTTATTGGCAAATATTAGTAGGGTTTTCTAAGCAAGGAGGGTGAGATGGGCAGAGCATGTGGCATGTATGGGGGCGACAGATACCTACGCGATCATAGTCTGAACGATAGCGACCAATTTGGAGACGTACTTGTGTGTGATATGTTATTAAATTGGACATTGAAGGAACAGGTTGCGAGGGCGTGGATTGTATTCATATGGCTCAGGATAGGCACAAATGGCAGGGAATTGTGACACGGTAACGATATTTCGCGTTTTAAGAAATGCGGGAAATCTGTTCGCTGAGGTCCTGCTCATGTCTCAAGAAAGTGTCTGCTGTGTGGAGTTTGTGACGGTCTTGGTGTCCTTGTATTTTGAGTACTGGAAGTGCTTTACCGACACGTACAGCTTGAGTCACTGACCATTGACGGGTCTTAATTTCGTTTTTTTTGGGGCGCTTTCGCATATTTGCGGACAGCGCCCTCCATCATGTCTGCCTGTCTGCATGGAACGACTCGGTTCCCACTGGGCGGACTTCCTTGCAATTTGATGTTTGCGAATTTCTCGAGAATCTTTCGAGAATATTCAGCTTGCATGAAAATCTGACAATAACGGGTACGTTATATGGATACCTGTGCATATTTGTAACATTTCGCTGAGTTCTGCTTAATTTTAGAAATATTTCAGACAAAAGTTGTAGATAAAATCAAAATACATTTTGTGTTCAATAACTCCCCCCCCCCACCCGCCCCTCCTCCGAATATCCTTCCTTTTATGAGGTAATGTAGAAGAATATAGTAGAGCCGGACAAGTCACAGATGACAATATTGCGCATGGGCATTTCATGCTGGATACCTAAGGCTACAAACACACACACACGCACAACATGTACCATGTGATTGCACGAACGCGCCTCAGTGTTACGTTTGACGCATATTGTCTGTCGTGTCTGTGTCCTAATTACAACAAACGTGTTGTCGGTCCCCCCCCCCCTCATAATTTGACAAATTTGAATCCTTTATTCCCTGTCTAGTGTCCTAACCCGTAATCGCAGTAGGACGTGGTGCTGAGCTCCGGTGCCTTCCTTTGGTTCCTCGCGTTCTTTCGCGACCGTCTCGTGCTTCCCGTTACAGCGGCAGTTAACAGTTCCATGATCCACCTGGTGTTCCGGCACCTGAAACAGTTCCATCGCCATACGAAATTGTGTCTCAGTGCGATCGCCTCTCCGCTGCTGTGACTGTCCTCCGGTTGTCTAGCGGTCGTGACCTCCATATCGCTGCAGCCACCGAAGTGTGACGTATTTGCAAATTACAGACGCACGATGCACAAAATTTCAGCGTGCTTTTGAAGCCTTTAATGTTCGATGTTCTTTGGAAGTCCCTTTTCACCTGTCGTCTCCCGGTGTTTATCCACATTTTCCTGTCATCAGAAACTGTACGTATAAGTAACCCACGAAAACGTCGTTTAGCTTTCCTTGTTTCTCATGCGGGTTATTTCCATCTTGCATGTCTGTTTCTAATAGCTGTCAGTATTCTTGTTAACAGTTAGTGGTGCTGGCAGGGATGCGAAGTTAATACAGTTGTAAGACGCTGGACGTGTACTGTTGACGCGTACATCGTCATTGGTAGGTGAATGCATAAGAACAGAGTACATAGGTGCAAGGATACTTTACAGGGGAGAACTCCATACGTTTTACAACGAGCGTAACATCATACTGACAGGAATACTTTACATATGTTTTTAAAAACACGTTCTGTCAATATATTTTAAACTTGTATTTAATATTTTAAAGTGGTATGATTTTATGTAAACAATATGGGATCCCATAATGTACGTACACACTGAACGTACCTCTATATAGAGTACAGGGTGATTAAAAAAGATGGGCTCAATTTCGTACGTCTATATTTCCTGAACTATACGTGATATGTGAATGATCTGCATAACATTTGAAGGAATAAGTCTTAGGTTTTCAAGTACCACCGCTAGAGCGCTCGTCTAGCGCACAGCCGTGCAGCAGCGTCAGTTGAGAGCAAAATGGCTACTATGCAGCACAAGATTTGCGTGTATCAGAGGAGAGCATGAGACGAATTCAAGAGAGTTTTGGGCCTAGCCCACGCAAGTCAACCCGTAGAGCGAGCAGAGAACTTGGAATACCGCAACAGAGTGTCTGGCGTGTGTTGAGGAGCCGTTTACTGTACAATTGAGTCCATCCTTTTGAATCTCCCTGTATATTGGCCTGAAGATTATTTGTTGAAACCGAAACATGTAGCCAAAGCTATGTATTATTGACTATATATTAGTGTTGTGTTGAGACTGAACAAACCACTGTAGAGAACACCAGATGATTTTGGTTCAACCTGATATCGCATATGGTCTGGCCTGGGATTGAATCCGGACCTCGGCAGAGAGTGTCAGTTTCATTTCAGAGGAACCTGGTCCCTTCGTCTTCCAGAAAGCATTTAAGCTTTATGTAGGATGTAACACTTAATGAATATCACTTGTTTAGGCCGCTGACACAAACACGTACGGAGGTCGCTGATCTGATGAAAATGAAGAAGTAGAAATGGTTGTTCGTGACGGGTTGGCGCGTACAAAAACTCGGTTTCTTCAGGGACGGAATTTTTAAACGCGTGGCAAGATGTAGAAGGCCGGTGGTGGTTTAAATACCTAAGTTTTTGGAGAAGGCTGTATGGGAGGTTTGAATACCCCCAGTTGTTGGAGTAGGCTAGGAGAGGTGTAAATACCCCAGTTGTTGAAGGCAAGGAGAAGTTTAAGTACCCCAGTTGTTGGAGGCAAGGAGAAGTTTAAATACTCCGTTTGTTGGAGACGACTATTTGCGGTTTAAATACCCCGGTTGTTGCAGAAGGCTAGGAGGAAGTTTAAATACCCCAGTTGTTGAAGGCTAGGGGAGGTTTAAATACCCCAGTTGTTCCAGCACACCAAAAAGTGTGTTTGTGTGTGTGTGTGTGTGTGTGGGGGGGGGGGAGGGGGAGTCTTACTTGCAGAACAACACACTCCCGGAACTTTTCCGCCTGATGTGGCGCTATTGTTTTCAACTCCCGGGAGATGCCTCCGGTA
>Ga0123352_10021423_pt1 | contig 10298 bp, 7 predicted proteins | sample TergutLab28metaG_FD_89700 | JGI IMG/M metagenome (GOLD analysis project Ga0123352, IMG submission 89700) | Labiotermes labralis P1 segment gut microbial communities from Petit-Saut dam, French Guiana - Lab288 P1 | ecosystem: Host-associated > Arthropoda: Insects > Digestive system > Gut ...
ACTCTACTTTTACTTTTGGGGGTGTTAAGGATTCGACAGGCATTGTCGCACATGAACTGCAACTGGTGGTGACTCACCTGAAAAAGTCGCAGATAAATATAACTGCTAAAAATAACAACACTTACGCAGTAGCTGCCTAAACCACAGCCTGTGTGACCGATTCTTGTTCGCCGATGGCAAGTTGAGGTCTCTCATTTAAGTCGGATACGAATCTGTGGAGTCTCGACTCAGATAAAGAGATTGAGAGAATCGCTTGTTTATGCTATTTGAAGCTTTCTTTGTAAGCAAGTTAAATGATTAGAAAGCTCTATGGTTGTAGAAGTTGATGATTGTAAGATGTTTGGACGCGGGTTCAATTCCCGCCACCTCCATATAAAAGGACTTAGGAGTCCTTTTTATGTTACAAAAAAATATTTACACAATATTTACATTAATAATTCAATAATTTACAAAATATTTACATTAATCAATAAAAAAAAAGTTATACTATTTTTGTAGTCAAGTTATATATAAAGTAAAGGAATAATATGCTAGAACTCAAAAATATCAGTAAAAGTTATGGTGCAAATGATGTGTTAAATGACATTAGTTTAACTGTAGAACAAGGAGAGATATTATCAATCTTAGGACCCTCAGGATGCGGGAAGACAACTTTGCTCAATCTTATTCTTGGTATGGAAAAGGTAAATAATGGGCAAATCATATATAACAATGATGATGTAACTAAAAAAAATATGAAAAAGCGTGGATTTAATATTGTTTTCCAAGATTATTCTCTATTTACTCATCTTAATGTGGAAAAAAATATTCAATATGGTCTCAAAAACTTTCCAGCTCTGAGCACATCAGAAGAAGTTGAGGAAATGATTGATTTACTTGATTTGAGACTACACTTAAAAAAAAGAATTGATCAATTATCCGGAGGGCAGAAACAGCGTGTTGCTTTAGCCCGTACCTTAGTCATGAAACCTAATATTTTACTCCTAGACGAACCCCTTTCAGCACTTGATGGGGTGATAAAAGAAAATATTAAAGCACGTATTGAGCAGATTGCGAAGCAGTTAAATCTAACGACCATTATTGTAACCCATGATCCAGAGGAAGCACTCACGTTATCAGATAAGGTACTTATTTTGAATGATGGAAAAATAGCACAATTTGGATCGCCAAAAGAAATAATTAATAATCCCAAAGATACATTTGTCCAAAAATTTATCCTTAATCAACTTAAAGTGAAAAAGGAAAATATAATGGCTTTATTTGGAGGAAATAATGAAAAAATACTCTAGTATTATTTATTCTCTGATTATTGTATTTTTCTTACTGATTCTTGCATATCCACTTTCAAAAATATTTTACTTGGCATTCAAGACAAATACAGGTATTAATTTTTCAAATTTTTCAGATATTTTCAAAGATTCAATAGTCATGCAAGGTGTCACAAATAGTTTTATTTTAGCTTTAGGAGTAGCTATTTGTTCAACAATAATAGGTTTTATAATAGGTTATACACGTAATTTTCTTCATATTCCACAATGGTATAAAAATTTCTTGGAAATTTTCGCAAACTTTCCTATGTTTTTACCAACTATTGTTTATGGATTTGCTTTAATCTATATTTTCGGTCGACAAGGGATATTAACACAACTTATGGGTGGGAAAACTATAATTACTGTCTTTGGTCCACAGGGTGTATTTCTAGGGCTGTTAATTTATACTATTCCTGTTTCATTTATGTTGATAAATGATTCTATGAAATACATAGATTCAAAACTCTTCGTGGTCTCAAAACTGATGGGAGACAATAGTCTCAAACAATTTGTGACCTGTTTAATACGACCATTACGTTCAACCATCATTCTTAGTTTTATTCAATGCTTCTTTTTAAGCTTTACAGATTTTGGACTCCCCACTGCTCTTGCAGGGAACTATCCTTTACTTTCCACATCTCTTTATATAAAAATGTTAGGGGCAATTCCTGATTTCGCACATGGGTCAGTCGTAGCGTTATTGATGCTTCTACCTACCATTGTGACCACTATCATAATGGTAATTCTACAAAAGTATAATACTAAGCAACAGATTAAATCTTCATTGGTTGTAACAAGTGGAAGAATAACAAAAATGGTATATAGCACAATTAGTGCTACATTACTCCTTTCAATAGTTTTGATATTTATTCCGATATTTATTGTTCCATTTGTTTCTGTATACCCTTACAACATGAGTTTTACCTTCCAACATTTTAGTGATGTATTCTCTGATTTTACAGTTACAGATGTTATACAAACTTCTTTGATTTTATCTTTATTGACAGCCTTCTTTGGTACTTTACTTGCTTTGACTTCAGCTTACTTGGCAAGTCGTAGCTCTATTGCAAACCAAGTCAGCAAAGTCATGAATTTCATTTCTAATGTGACGAATGCAGTACCCGGAATGGTTTTAGGTATTGCATTAATGATAGCAGTCTCTGGGACAGGTTTTCAATATACGCTGACTATCCTTATCATGGCTAATTGTGTTCATTTGTTTGCCACCCCATTTTCCATGGCAAATGGGGCATTTCACAAACTTTCTGCAAATTTAGAGAAAACGAGTGAACTCATGGGAGACAATTTTATAAAAACAATCTTTCGAGTAGTTTTACCAAATATAAGGCAAACAATTTTTGAGATGATGAATTATCTTTTTGTTAATTCAATGGTCACTATCTCAGCCATTATATTTTTAGTAGGTGTGAATACTTCGACAATAACAACAAAAATGAAAGAGTTACAGAATTTTAATCGATATGACCAAGTATTTGTACTGGCTTTAGTTCTCTTTTCTATCAATTTTGTTATGAAATATATATTTTATATTTTAGGGAATCTCTCATTTCATAAGAAAATTAAAATTCGTCAATGAAGACGTAAAAATAAATAAAAAAATAAGAGGAGCAACAAAATGAAAAAATCGACAAAATTATTTGCAACTGCAGTGATTGCAGTATCATTATTTGGTCTCACTGCATGTGGGAGTCAGTCATCATCAGGTAAAAAACCTTTAGTCATTTATACGAATGCAGATACTGAGGCAATCAATGTCATGAAATCCACTCTTGATAATAATGGCTTCAAAGGAGATTATCAGTTTCAAGAATTTGGTTCTTCTGATTTGAATGCTAAGGTGACAGCAGAAGGAGAAAATATCCAATCTGATTTGATTACTTTATCAACTTTTTATATTGATTCAGCTCAACAATCATCACAGATGTTCGCAAACTGGAACACTCCTAAAAACGGGGTAAATCCGAATGAAACATTCCAAAGTCCAATTTTAGGAAATGAAGGAGCGATTGTTGTTAACACAGATGCTTTGAAGCAGGCAAATCTTCCTGAGCCAAAATCTATAAAGGATTTAGCTAATCCGATTTATAAAGGTCAGATTTCTTTTCCAAGTTTAGAGGGCTCTACAACAGGTTGGTTAATGGTACAGGCCTTGATTCAAAATTATGGGCAAAATGAAGCAAAAACTATCTTAACTGGGCTTATTAAGAATGCAGGAGCTCAGATTCAACAGTCAGGATCTGCTCCTGTTAAATCTGTTGAGTCTGGAGAAGTTGCTATTGCTTATGGATTGCGTGAACAAGGAGAGCTTGATTCTAAAACAATGCCTATAAAAGTAGTTGACCCTACAGAAGGAAATTATGTTTTAACAGAATCTGTTGCTGTAGTTAATCATAAAAATATGAATCCCGATGCTGAGAAAGCTGCAGAAATCATTGCTACAAAATCTCGTGCAGATATGATTAAACAATACCCTGTTAAACTTTTCAATGGAGAAACAGTACCAACAACTTCTAATAATGAGCATGTCAAATTCTTTAATCAGCCATTAACTACTGATTTACTCAAACAACATATTGCTCTTTTCAAAGCTGCACAAGCAAATGCACAATAACAAAATAATGGAATTAGAAAATAATGAATAAAGAATATAAACTATTAACCCCTGGTCCATTGACAACAACAAAAACTGTGAAAGAACAAATGCTTTTTGATCATTGCACATGGGATGAGGAATATAAGCAAATTACTCAACGCATCCGTAAAAAACTATTAAAATTAGCTCATGTAAAAGATTTAGATTACACGACCATACTTATGCAAGGGTCAGGCTCATTTGGTGTAGAGAGTGTGTTATCCAGTGTTTTATCTGATGAGAATACAGTTCTTATATTAGCTAATGGAGCTTATGGGGAACGTATGGTTGAGATGGCTCAGGCCAATAAAATAAACGTCCTTTTATATGAAAGCCCAGTTAATGAGCAGCCTGATATTAAAGAAGTAGAATTACTATTAAAGGACCATCCAGAAATCACTCATTTGGCAATGGTGCACAGTGAAACAACAACAGGAATGTTAAATAATTTAGAACCTTTTGCAACATTATGCAAAAAAAATAATCTTGTATTTATTGTAGATGCAATGTCAAGCTTTGGTGGTGTCAATATTGAAGTTGATAAATTAGGTATAGACTATCTCATTTCCTCAGCAAATAAGTGCATTCAAGGGGTTCCTGGATTTTCATTTATCATTGCAAAATTAGAGTCGCTTAAGAAGAGTCAAGGTAATGCTCGTACAGTATCTCTTGATATTCATAAACAATGGGAAGCGATGGACATAGATGGGAAATGGCGTTTTACTTCTCCTACACATGTTGTGCTTGCATTTGAACAGGCTTTGAAAGAAATGGAGCAAGAAGGCGGAATACCTGCACGTTATGCACGTTATAAGAAAAACATGAACCTTCTTGTTCAAGCATTTGATAAAATTGGGTTAAAACATTATCTCTCGGAAGAAAATCAATCTCCTATTATCGCAACTTTTGAATACCCTGAAGGTGACTTTAAGTTTGAAGAAATGTATGGTTTTGTAAAAGAAAGAGGATATGCAATATACCCCGGGAAATTAATGGGGATGAATACTTTTAGGATAGGCGTTATTGGTGAGATTTATCCAGAAGATATAGAGAAATTATCTGAAATTATGCAAGAATATTTTGAAAAATGAGGAAATAAAAAATGACAATAGAAGCAGTAATCTTTGATTGGGCAGGAACGACAGTTGATTATGGATGTTTTGCTCCTGTTCAAGCATTTGTAGATGCTTTCAAAGAAAAAAGAATTGATGTTACTTTGGAAGAAGTACGTGAACCCATGGGTATGTTGAAACGTACTCATATTGAAACAATGCTTAATATGCCCCGTATTAAAGCTCTCTTCAAAGATGAATACGGACGCAGTTGGGATTCAAATGATGTCGATGAACTCCTTGCAACCTTTACGGATAAATTGATGAATAAATTAGTCCAAGAAACAGAATTGAAGCCCTTTCTTTTAGAAGCAATAGAGAAATTGCAAGAAAAAGGGATTGCTATAGGAGCTACAACTGGATATACACGTCAAATGATTAAACCTGTAGCAAAAAGAGCAGAGGAGTTGGGATACAAGCCTGACGCCTCATTTACTCCTGATGAGACAGAAAATATGGGGAGGCCTTATCCATATATGATTTTTGAAAATATGAAAGCCTTAGGTATCATATCTGTAAAAAATGTGATTAAGGTTGGAGATACAGTAGCAGATATTCAAGAAGCTAAGAATGCTGGAATACGTGCCTTTGGTGTTATTGAAGGTTCATCACTCATGGGATTGAGTAAAGAGGAATATGAATCACTTTCTGAGCAAGAACAAGAAGCAAGAAAAAAAACAGTAGAACACAAGTTCTATGAAGCGGGAGCAGACATGGTCATTAATAATTTGTCTGAGTTGATAGAATTTATCAATTAATAATCATGAGAAAGTTGATATTGGCAAGTAAAATGTAATGAAAAAAATAATTCAATTTCTTATGCTTATGCTATCAAAGCAGACAACTATAGAGGGAGTTAAATACTCCTTTTTTATTTGTATTTCATTTCAAATAATAAGAAATAAATGATAAAATGAAGAAAATATAATGATTTTATTATTTATGAATTGAAAGGAATGGATAAATGGCTGTGAAAAAAGGAAAATCACTATTAAAACATAATAAAGTTACTCTCAATAGGAAGCATGAAAGGCATATGAATCAACTTAAACGTTCTTTATTAGTAAGTGCCGCTTTTTTAGGGACAGTAACGATGATTAGTGGCATACCAATTACAAAAATAAAAAACAGTACTCTATTTACAAAAGTTTCAGCAGTGGTAATGGGAGCGATTGTCCCGGGACAGTCTTATACGACAGGAAATACGACCTACGGAACATCAGATTTGACGGTGGCGAGTAATTGGACCCTAAAGGGTGCAACAGGGACACCCACTCCGACATGGTCATCCAACTGGATTAATATGACACCTAATGCTCAGAATCAACAGGCGTGGGGAACACTCAACTATGCCTTTGATATGACCCAACCTGTAAGTTTCACAGGATCCATTAAAGCAGCAGGAAATGTACCTGCTACGACCAACTCAGCTGGAGATTATCTAGGGGTTATATTTACACCTGTGAACCAAGCCCAAGCCATGACAGGTGGCGGGAGTTACAATCTAGGGATTGCTGGTCTACCCAACTCTATCTTTGCAGGTCGTGATTATTATTATAATTCCAATGTTGGAGATAACAGTCTAGGATCGAATGGGATATTGAATGCTTTATACCCCAATTCATCCAATCAGATTCGTATAGCTACGACGGATTCATCAGGGAATTTGACCGCCTCAGGATCAACTGCCTCAGGAGTTAACCCTGTATCTCAAACTGCTATTAATACAGCAGGAGATACATTGAGCATACAATGGACACCTACATCTACCAATGCCTCACTTAATCAAGTGACGGGAACTTTAACCATGACCATCAATGGAACAACAGTAACATATACCAATCTGACCATGCAACAATCCATGACTTTTGGAATTGGAGCATCAACGGGTGGGAACTATAGTGCCATGTCGGTCAGCTTCAATGGAGGAAGTTTATCTGCCACTAAAGCTACAACTACAGCAACGATAAACTATGTAAATCAAGCGACAGGGAACCCCATTGCCAGCCCATCCTATGTAAAAGGAAATATAGGGGATAGTATAGGTGTAGATACATCAGGAGAAAGCTATGATTATACTGCACCAGCTAATCTCTCAGGCTATCATCTTTCAACGACTTTGCCTACGCCAATAATATTGGCACAGACATACGGGACAACTAATGCCAACGTAATTAATGTTCCTTATATAGGAGATTCACAAACGCAGATTTTCAATATCACACCTCCTCTTGCCAAATATGGAACAAGCAGTCAACAAACCCAAACAAGTACAACAGGTCAAGCATTCCCCACCTATGCTGTCCCACAAATTAATGGATACATCAGCTATGTGGATGGTGTAGCAACGACAAGCTTTAATGAAACAGCAGATAATACTTCAAATGGGGCATCTTCTATTGATTCAAGTCCACAAACACATAACGTGACTTATACAGCGATTACTCAAACAGCAAACTTTAATTTTGCATGGGCGAGTGATGTCCCGGGTACTGGGACAAACCAAGGGACATTAGAAGGGACACTTCCTACATCCATAGTAGAAACAGGACTGACGGATACGACTATTAATGCACCGGGACTGACGATTCCGTCAGGCTATTATCTCTCCTCTGTTCAAGGTTCAGATGGAATTACTTACACTGGAGATAATGCTTTAGCTGATGCCTTATCTGCCAATCCCACTTATTCAGGGAGTGTAGCCAATAACTTCACACTTACATTTTCTGCAAGTGTGCAGAGTGCTAGCCTTGTGACGACTAATCCAGATGGGACGGTAAATATGCAAATGAATACAGGAGAAACAGGTGGGGATTTCACATTTACATCTGTGCCACAGGCAATTACAGACAGTCAGGGCAGAGTGTATTATGCAGTAGTGACGAATCCAGATGGGACAACATCAGGAAGTAGCAGTGCTCCAGCTGATACATCTGCAATTTCGGGAACTTATGATAAGACAAACAACGGCTCTAGCAAGACGGATCAGCAACCACAGAACTATACTGTTAATTATGTCCTGAGCGATGAATCCTCCGACTCTGAGTCAACTTATGATGAGGTCTCAGATTCAATATCTGATACAGTTTCGGAAGCAAATGAGGCTTCGGATTCTCTATCTGATCAATCCTATGATTCTACAAGTGACTCAACCTCTGTTGAGAATCAAGAATCAGATTCTACCTTCCACTCTGCATTGGATGAGTCAGACTCTACAGCCTTGTCTGAATCAGAGGCAGGAGTGAGTGAATCAGAATCTACATCTGGTTATGATGAAGCCTCGGACTCTCTATCAGATTCCACAGAGATTTCAGAATCTGCCTATGACTCTCTATCTGATGTGGTCAGTGATTCAGACAGTATTTCTAACTATGAATCAAACTACGATTCAGCTTCTGATTCGGCATCAAATGTACAATCTGAATCCTTATCAGACTATGATTCATCGTCTGATTCCCTGTCTGATCTGACCAGTGAGTCAGAAAGTGATTCTTTATCGGATTTATCAAGTGAGTCTCTGTCAGATTCGACAGAGATTTCAGAATCTGCCTATGACTCTCTATCTGATGTGGTCAGTGATTCAGACAGTGTTTCTAACTATGAATCAAATGTTGATTCAGCCTCTGATTCGGCATCAAATGTACAATCTGAATCCTTGTCAGACTATGATTCAGCGTCAGATTCCTTGTCTGATCTGACCAGTGAGTCAGAAAGTGACTCCTTATCGGATTTATCAAGTGAGTCAGAAAGCAACTCTTTACTAGATTCAACTAGTGAGTCGGAGAGTGAATCATTATCAGATTTAATCAGCGAATTTGATTCAGAAATAAGTTCAGAGTCAGATTCAACATCTGATTCTGAACTAATGTCAGAGTCTGAGTGGAATAATACCCTCCTTTCTGAGATTGATTCTATCTCTGAGTTCATATCAGAATCTGATGCAATGTCGGATTCAAGCCTTCAATATGAGAGTGAACATGGCAGCGAATCAATCAGTGCACTATCCATAAAAGTGCCTCAAAGTAAAGCAATCATTCCTACCACTCAGCCAAGCGATGAATCTGCTCAATCATCAGACAGACCCAGCACGCATAGCAGTGACTCTCCTCTTCTCCATCAAGAAGCAGATATGCCAGCTACTGGAGAGCAGGAAGACAATGAAATTAAGGCATTGGGACTTACAGGATTTGCTTTACTCTTAGCCAAATTAAAAAGAAAAAAATCAGATAAAAAAGAAAAATAAGAAAAATAAGAAGCTGGGCTTCTTATTTTTTGTCATATTGATTGAGGTGATATTTTTCGATGAGGGTGATGAGTTTGGTTGCATAATCTGGATCTGTGGCATAGCCTGAGTTCTGTACTGCGTGCGCGGCAGTCTTATAATCTTTGGCATTCAACACAGAAGCATATTGATTAGGATTCCATGTTGTTCCTTCTGTGAAGAGCATGGAATGTCCCATGACAGATTGTTCATAGCTGTCATAGACACGGAACTGCCCCTTAATGGTAATCCACTGTCCATTTTCAAATTCTTGAGTGTTGAGCGTGACGGTAGGGACATCGCCATAAGCCTTGATACCAAAGATATTATGGTATTTTGCAGAAAGCCCACTCTGTCCAAAATCACTCTCTAAGCAAGCCTGTGCTAAAGTAATAGAAGAAAGAATACCATACTTGCTCTCAGCACTCTGGGCCAAAGGAGCAATCTCGGCAATGAAGTTATGCTCAATGATCGACTGTGCATGTGTGCTCAAATCATCAGAACTGTACCCTCCTTCTACAGAAGAAGAATTGTACAAGAGAAGAAATGCGGTAATGATACATAATCCAACTTGAAGGAGAATCTCCCACCATTGAATTTTTCTTTGTTTGTGCGGTCTTTTTCTTTTCATTAAATCTAGTGTAACAAAAAAACAGTCAAAAGTTGAAAAATTAGCAAAAATCAAGAACATGACAAAGATTACTGAGGCTTGACAAAGTCGGGGGGGGGGGTATATAATAGGCTTTGTAGGCATTCTAATGTCTAGCAAAGGAGAAAAAATGAAGAAAGATTATGTCACTGGAGCAAAGAGAAGCTCAAGTAAAATCAAAGGAAATTCAAGTCATTTCAAGATGTGGAAATCAGGAAAATCATGGCTTTATGCGTCAAGTGCTATCCTCATGTTATCAGGAATCATCGCCCCATCTGTGCAAGCAGTAACAACCAGTGCTGATACAGCAACC
>Ga0123352_10021424_pt1 | contig 10297 bp, 5 predicted proteins | sample TergutLab28metaG_FD_89700 | JGI IMG/M metagenome (GOLD analysis project Ga0123352, IMG submission 89700) | Labiotermes labralis P1 segment gut microbial communities from Petit-Saut dam, French Guiana - Lab288 P1 | ecosystem: Host-associated > Arthropoda: Insects > Digestive system > Gut ...
GCTGAGTGGACCCCGTTCCAGACCCACTACTACTCAGAAAATCTGGTAGCGCCGGGGATCGAACCCGGAACCTCTGTATCTGTAGCCAGAAACTCTGACCACTAGACCACAGAGGCGGTCATAATACTGATATTAGCCTTAAAAAATGAATTTCACATGTCATTGTTAGCCTTTACGTGGAAGTTACTAGACTTTGGATTCCACAGTGATGCAGAATTCATTAAATTTCCACATTTTAATTCATGCCACATAAGATCCTCCACAGTGGAAGAAGTGATAATAATATGAATACAAACTGCAACTTTACTGCTTTTTTCGTGATCTCAGATGTTTTAGGCCTATCAAGGTTTCTTGCTTTCTACCTCTGTTTTGTGCTTTGAAGGTGAAAGACAAGAGGAAACCTAAATTTGATATACCAAACCCTTGAAACCCTAGTTCTCAAAAGATCGGGCACTGCATTTCTAAATTTGCTTTCTGTTGACAGGTGAGTGGATCCCGAACGGAAATCTGCATGTTTGTCCTGATGTTGGTATCTCTAGAGAAACAACTGGAGAGCACACACGTACAGGTACGTTGGTAGCACTGCACAGTAATGTAATAGGCAAAATAACTTCTTGTACTGGCATAGTTGTTTCCTTTCCTGTCCTCTTGTTTGTTGTCTCCTGCTTTATTTATCTCCTTCTCTTGCTTGCCCTATTTGTTTGTCACTTCCTTTTTGTTTATTTTATCCAATGTGAACTCTTTTTCTTTCATTCATTATATTCACCTTTTGTTCTCAAATTTCCGAACTTTCTCCGTCCCAAAATGTTCTTCAAATATATAGGTTTAGCTCTGTTTTTATTTCATCCAGTAAAACACCAACACCTCGCTGCCCCTGAGTGAATTCTGTATTTGACATTGGTGAAGGATTCTTGAATAGTGTTTTCCTCTAGGTTGTTGTTTGGTGACAAGGCATCGGTTAGTTCGTCACATTCTCATGATGCTCTGACCCAAAAACCTGCGTCGTAATCAAAAGCTGTTATAACTCTTGTTTTCTCATGGTCACTGAAAACTATTGTTCTTCTTGTTATTATTATCCTAATCATGAAATTAGGTTATTATTATTACTATTATTATTGTCACGCTGGTAGCCCCTTCGCCATTAAATGCCTATATTATTTACAACATTCTTGTTATATTAAACATCTTATTTTTAACTTTACCTCAACGCCTAACAAGATTTACGAATAGCCAGCCCTTGGTTAGTACACTTTAATGTCTTCAGTCATTAGCTCTGAAACCCTACTTAATCGAAGAGAACGGAAACACCTGCATGTCCAAAAACAGCGAGTTATATTATAATCGAAAGATGTCCTAACTGCTGTATTCAGAAAGTCCCTGAGGAGTAGTCAGCACGTTCTTGGTTACAGTTTCAACCCGAATACCTTGTAGGTTTCTCGTAATTTTTCTCTTCCTATGCAGGCAAATTCCGTATTCCGTATTCCGTGCCCCTCGTAGGTTATGACCGATGACGTCAGCATCATTTTAAATTTCTTCAGTAATCACCCTAATTCGACACTGTGCCTATTTTATAATGCTCAGAGTTTCGTTAATTAAGTATCAAAAACGAAAGACAGACCAACAAGAAAAGAAACATTTTTTGTTACAATTCTAAAGTACTGTGACAGTTGTCTTTCACACTTATAGCTATTTTTTGTGGGTTTTATTTATCGTTCTTGTTAATAAAGTAGCTTTCTCAGTCTCTAGGCATTGAACACGACACAGTAGTTTTCGAACCTATTTTTTAGCTTAGGAACGAGGACCGGTTTTGAACCCGAAGTTTTGTGCTTTTATGTTCAGCACAGGAAAGTGATAGTTGGTCAGGTAGGTTTCATGATTCCAAACATCGTTAGGTGCATACCACACAAATTATGCCTTGATCAAAGAGGTAGGTTAATACATATTTTCTGTACCGTAGCTATGTGGACCCTGTGTAGGCGCTTTGTAATAGGTCGGTATCATTATATGTCAGTATATTGTATTGATTGTTTTTTTTTATTGAACTAGAACTGATAGTGGGACTTGACTGTGTGGCTGTCACCCTGAGTCACATGATGTCGCATTTCGCTCTCAACTGTTAGCGAGTTTGATGTAGTGCAGGGTCATGTACAGCAGTTCAGAGTTCTGTAATGACACTCATGTCTGTGACGATGACTGCCTGCTGACCAGGCTACCAGGTTTCGATTCCCAGCTGAAACAAGGAATTTTGGTATTTCCATAAACTTCTACACTGTCTCTGTAATTCTCCCTTGTAAGGGTAAAAGGAATGCTCAACCCGGTAATCAATCGGCTTGAGCACTACTCTGATTCTCTTTCAATGCCAGTACAGAGGCTAATATTGCATGGAATGTTATCTCCTTTAGCATTTAAGTCTGTGTCTTGATCTTGCAGTACATACGCACAAGGCCATCTTTTGCATATTAAGTGAAAGTCGTTCCTAGCTCTGTGTTCTTCAGCCCGTAGATAAGTTGGTCGTTTTCGGAAAATAATTTTCAAAATTTTAAAGCTCATTAATATTTTACATAGACTTTAACTGTAAACTACATGCAGAGACATGTCCAATTTTTCTCTTAGGTTTTTCTAAAATATAATTTATAAATAAACATATATTTATGCATATCAAAATTGATTTGCTGCAAAATTAATGCTCAACTGTAGCATATTTAGAGAAATTTTGGCTATGAACATCCACTGAGATTCGTGGCATTCAGTGATGTTGAAACAAATGTCTATGATTTTTGTACATAATAGTGTATACTTCCATTATTTAGCAATTGGTGATAGTTTAAACAATTTGTAATTGAAAAACATTTGAAAATAAATTAAAGCCTTTCCAATGTCATTTAGTACTTATGGATTATTTAATATGTATAATGAATGTAATTTTATGACGTGCGATATTGGTTTTGTGAAATGAACTTAGAAATAAGTAATTCAGGTAAACAATCGCTTGACATGATTTAAAATAAACATATAAGCGTATTTAAATTGCAAAGAATAAATATGAGTATCATTTTAAATTCTTATGCGCCCCGTTCGATTGTATTCGTTTCTAAATAAAGTATGATAAAATCGCATTACAAGTGATACAGCCGTAGCAAATCCCTGTCTAATCAGTTCATACGATTGATACAGGGAGCTGTGCCTTGTTGGGTATTGAAATTCACTTGTGGTTTTTTTTATAGCACGAGTTTTTCCTGAATATTTTAATTTTGATGCGTTCTGTAATACAATATATCATGTAATTGCATTGAATAATTTCCGTGATTTAATCAGTACATTTTGACGCAATACAAGCTTTATATTCATTAGGCTGGATGAAATTGCCCCTCAGTTTTCCACTGAAACAAAATTAGTGTTTAGAGTTTGTAAGAATTAAGTATTTTCAATAATAATTTGAAGCTTATATTTCCAAAGTAATTTTTTAGATCATATGTTTTACAGGACTACAGACAATTAGACAACTTTGATGGTGAAAAAATGCGTATTTTACTGCAGAACTGTACTAAATCCTGTTGCTTTAAATTTTGTGGCTAGTTTATATTCAGATGGGTAAAAGCTGGATTGTGTGTATTGGAACTTAAGTTACACCCTAACGCAGAGTGGGAGAAAAAATATGATGTTCCCAGAATTTTGGATTATTGAGTTGAATATTATTTGTAAAACCTTCAAGGATATTTGCTAAAAGTAACGTTAGTATGAGAAATTCTTAGAACAAGAAGATGTTATAATAGTAATAGTAATAATAATAATAATAATATAACGAAATCATAATTATGATTTTTGAAACAGTTAATAGTACACATTGATTTTTGTGGTCTCAAATTATGTTGAAGATTCCTTACAAGGGTGATTATTCCTCAACTTGTCAAGAAAGTTTCCCGTGATCTGTAAATTAGAAATGCCCTGCAGTGTAACAAAGGAACAGACTCTTCACTCCATTCTGAGTGAGTTGATTCAGTGGCTTCCAAAATAACGTATTGAAGACACCTGCATTACCTCTGTCTTGTCTTCCAAATGTCATCTTTTTCTCGGACCTTGCGACAGAAATTCTGTAGCAAACACTCCAAATGTCAGCGGGTTTAATGTTCTTAAAACTAATTTTTTGTGAACAAAATCTCCAGTACTGTAATTTACAGATATTATTAATATAGATCAATTGTAGAGTGTATAATTTCCAATTCACCACTCTGTAGAACAGAGATGTAGAAAAATTTTTTTTCTAAAATTTCTGTAATTTCTGGCTGTTCGTAGCAGGGTAGTGTGGTAAGTACTTTGGTTAGATATGTGTAAATCCCATGACCCTGGACGATTACTTCTCACTAATACGTATGTCATGATTCACGGATAATCCGCCCAGATGAATAAACGCGCCCCGTCCCCGTCTTTCCCACTAATACGACTCATAATCTAGTAGGAAATTTATGCAGTTGAGGACTTAGGTGTGGAAGGGCCATTGTACTGCTAAGCCGCACATGTTTGAATAGTGACAGAAAACAAAGGACAACAAAGGAATAGAGAACAAGCACTGTACTGCCTGGGTGTTGAAACTTTCTTGTAGTCAGCAGAAATTCCGACCTAGCCTGCAGAAACTCTCTTAGGGCATGGGTGACCTATGTGTCGATTAGTTCGTAATGATGATGATACGTACGAGAATTTCTATTCACAATATGGACACCCCTTACTCAAAACAGAAGAATTTTCCTCGCGACCCTAACACAGAATAATAATATTTTTCCCAGTATCAGAATTTTTTTTAAACCTTGATTAATTGACAGACTCTATGAGCACCAACAAATGCGCTATATTATTCGTGCACTCCTACATGTTTCGACGTAATCGCCATCTTCAGGGAGCTTACACCAATTATGTTCAAAAAGAGATCAATGCAATAGTTTTACAGTAATGATATATATCAAATGTGCAGTTCTTAGATGCAACAGTAATAATTTGTTAACTATTTCAATCAGCTCAACAAAGTTTCGGGCGATAATTTCGCCCATCCTCAGGAGCACTAGACTGTGTTTACAGCTTGTGGCATAATGCACCGAAGAAGTTGCCTGCTGGTGAACTTGTCACCAGCAGGCAATTGCTTCGGTGCATTATACCAAAAGCTGTAAACACAGTCTAGTGCTCCTGAGGATAGGCGAAATTATCGCCCGAAACATGATGAGCTGATTGAAATTGTTAATAAATTACTATTGTCGCATCTAGTTGCCTGTATATATTATTGTATCAGAGATGCACGGTCACACAAACATCAAAAGTGCAGTGTTTATTTAAAATACAATATTCTGAAATGTTACGTATTATAACTTGATAGTATGGTGTGTTATGTTGCGTCTTATTTTTTGGAGTGTGCTAGTGGTCTGCATGTCCACGCAGAGTCTCCCAGTCTTCGGATCAGAGAGAGATAGATGCTTGATCCATATTACGCACTTTCCTCCAGTCTTCTGTGCATTCCGCGATCTCAGCTTCAAATTTCATTCGTTCTGAAAGTAACGGTATGCAATCACAGTGACAGATTCGAAGAAGTTCCCCCTGAGGGTAAGCGAACTTGGTAAAACTGACTTGGCGTCGAGCTATAGCTACTTCTACCAGTGAAACAGAAATGAGACCGTTCGGAACGCGTGATAATGACGGTTCGTCGCTCTGCGTCACGACGAACTCTCTTGAGTGTAGAAAGGCGTCGGGAAGCGGTCAGCTCCGGACAATGGTCTGCAGATATGTACAGTCCGCTACAAGTCAACACAAATTTCAGCATCGAATGTAGTCAGCACTAAGCTTTTCATACACGTTCTGGTATGGTAGTAGGCTGCAGTACTGGTTATTTTAAATGACATTCCTGCGTAAGTACTGGCGTTCTGTGACAAAAGCTGACACGTAGTTACTCAGTTCTTCAGCAAGTAACCAGCCTTTTGTACAAAATTCTTGTTCATTGCTATGTGTAGGCATACGATATAACCACAGTGAAATATCTTCCATTTCGTGTCCTCAGCTGTAGATGTTATTTGATTCGTATTTCTTCTAAAGCTTCTCTTTTACTTACGCTTGTCTTTAACAAGTGGTCCTTTTCCTTCAGGGTTTCCGGATAAAGTGTATTTCTCATCTGCCCCATGTTTTCTTCGTGATCCATACCTGTTAGCCAAACATGTTTCATCACTCAATTATCACTTCATAAAAATTAAGAAGTTTCTTCTTAAGCAATTTTCTTTATTTATTTTCAAGTTAATATTTTGTAGTTTTTAATTTCATTTGTAATATTTGTGCAATAGTTTATTTTATTATGTTTTTCTTTGAATGATACAGTCTTTAAAAACGTATCTAACAATCTTCTGAATCTCAAATTTCCTGAATATTCAGGTCTAATGGCATTAAATGCTCTGTTGCTGGCTTACTGCTTCTTGAAATTTCGAGGTATCGCAGTAGACTACACCCTGATCATTATGTCCCAGAAGATCTGAATTGTGAGTCAACTCCCCTCTGTTTGCCTTCATGGCATGCAGAAGGAAGACTTTACCCGTAATTGGCTTGGTTTGCGTTAGACTTCTGGAATGGCTGTGAGATTCTCAGAGTGAAGTTGATAGAGATGTAGGTCTTGCGGTGTGTGACGCTAGGACGATTGGTAAATAGCTTAATATTGCCAGGTTCTGGTGGGTAAAGAGTAGCACTATTCTACTAACCGTATGTTAGTCCTCACTGCTTCATATCCCCGAAGATTTGGATCTTCCTTGAATGATATTTTGGAGAACTATGCTTGGGACACACACTGGATCGAGTCTTTACGTTTCACATGAAAATGTAAAATTTGCAACAAAAGTAGGAAGCCTTTTGAAACCATATGAAGGCGATAGTTTACATTGAAACAGTAAGTGTGGTAGCAAGATAAAATAAAAATTTCTTTATTTTAATACAAGACATCCCGGTGTGTTACTAACACTTACTTACTTACTTACTTACTTACTTACTCTATGGTGCAGAGTCCTTCTTGAGCAGCTAACTGGTTTGCAGCTAGTCAAGAAATTCCCCGCATTTCACGGAACCCGAAGGGTCATTACCGCACTCACAAGCGTCCGCCAACTGTCTCTATCCTGGGCCAGCCCAATCCAGTCCATATACCCACATCCCACCTTCTGGAGATCCGTGCTAATATTATCCACACATCTATGCCTAGGTCTCCCCAGTGGTCTCTTTCCCTCCGGTTTCCCCAGCAAGACCCTATACACCCCCCTCTCTTCACCCATACGCGCCACATGCCCAGCCCATCTCATTCTTCTCGTTTTTATCACCCGCACAATATTGGGTGAGGAGTACAAAGGTGTGTTACTAGTACTCAATGTAAAATGGTTTCATTCTGTCGAAACACAACAAAAGCATACAATCATCAACACCCTAGTATGGCTACATGTTTTGATCTTTTCTAAATCATCTTCACCGATTGTACTTTCTACTGGAAAATGTTGGCCTCGTATATTGAATATAAATTTTCCATTTTAGAACACTTAAATATCAAGTGTATAACATTCCCGCATTGTGACGCACTAAACACACTTACAGTTTACCTGGCCGGAAGAAGCACGTCCATTTTAAACGCTTCTTAATAAATAAAAAAGACATTGAAATTTGATATTATCTGGTGTTTCAGAATAGATGACTCTGAGGCTGGTAACAATGGGTGAGAGACTCAGGAAATCAGCAACGCAACACGTAGACTATATCAAAACAATCAGTCTTAATAAAATAAACGGTGCGGAAGTTAACGTAAGACTGTCAGGTTAAAAGCTACATTTCCATTGCTTTGGTAAACTTGGATAAGGAAATCCTAGTGCTCATTGCTCTGAAGAATGAATTTCATCCAAGTTATGTAAACAAAACTTCAATTTCGTCCTCACAGAGGAAGTTTTCGAAGTTCATTACAAAAACCAAGCAGCTGTTTGCTCTGAGATTTACAGGAGACACATATATACGTGGTGAAAGCAAATGCAGGGCTCTTAATGTTACTGGTGTTTAACGCGGGCATTTGAAAATTAATAAGGTAACAATGTGTTGAATATAACGGAGATCCTAGATATTTGCACACTAAAAGTAGGTTAGGTTCAGGGCGTTTAATATTATAATACACAAAGGAACACTAAAAATGAAAAATATTTCAGAACCAAAAATAAATAAAGGTAAAACAATCCGTGTGCAAGCCTCACACTCCCAGATGGTTCCAGGAGTGTGAGGTTCCCAGATTTCGATGCAGTCGGCACAAGAATGTGGTACGGTTTTTAGTCCTATACCCCCCCCCCTTTCGCTTTTCCTCCCCCCCCCCCCCGCAGGAAATATTCCTGGTACTCATTTCTCTTAGAATCTGAGTCGACTCCAGGGTCACAGTGCTGCCAGAAGGATTATTTCTGTGAAAAATTTCAATGGCAATGTCGGGAATAGAACCCGAGTCTGAAAGAAATAAAATTATATAATTTCAGCAGGAAGTGTAACATCTGGACGAAACAAGTTATGCGTAAAGTGTAAGAAAGAAATTAGTGTATTTTCTAAAGAGGAATCAGTGACCTGAAGATGAGGTGCTAGCCTATAGTAAATTTCGTAAAATGTCAGGTGTTAATTTATTATTCAGATTCCAAAATTTTAGGAATAGACGTAAAGGGCAGTTCAATCACATATCAGCCGTAACCTTCCCCTCGTCTGTCTCTCACCTAGTCATTGAAGTACCCATTGCTTCAAATGCAGATAATGTGATGGGGTTCTAAATTAATTCAAAGAATAGGGTGTCGAGTAATGGGACGCTAAGTGAATGTTGAATTATAAAGACCTGATATGAGTTAGGCTTACTACCTCAGTCTTTTCCTGAAGGAGCCCAGGAAATTAACAAAACACTTGTCAAGGAAACCGATATCTGAGCCGAGTTTTGAAACAAAGAATGTCCGGAAAGGACCCTTATATTCAGAGTTAAAATATAACACGGCAGGAAACATACCTATAAACTTGACCTTGAAGCGCGTTCGCGTAACTGTTGCTTCCGTGGAAAAGTAATAAGTATTACATATTCTGATTTTGTGTCTGTAACCTTAGTTATCTTGTTTGGAATGTGCATGCGTCTATAATATTGCCATATGTGGCCTCTCTGGTTCTACCATGATTTTTCCACATTGTCTCACAAGCGGCACAATTCTCGGGAAAAGAACACGGGATATAAAATGTGTGGCATGATTTTATCCACAACTTATGTCTGAAACATTTCCAATTCTAAGAAGAATTCAGCGAGATATTATCATAAAGGTATATAGGTATTCATGCAAAATACTCTCTTTTTTCTCAGATTGTAAGGAAGACCGAATTTTGTGATCAGATTAACGAAAATTACTAAAATATCATTTTTTTATGAACGTCCTTTCAGCGGTGGCCGAATAGTGCCATGCGGATGGACGGACAGACGGACAGACATGACGAAGCTAATAGTCACTTTTCGCAATTTTGCGAACGCCCTTAAAAATAATTCCATCACTGAGAAAGCGAAGCTGGATTTTTACCTTAAATGAATATGTGTACGGAGGCACGGTACTGTACTTGAGAGCAGGTTTTTGATAATAATATTTGAGGGGGGGTGGGGGACGAAACGGTGGAATTTAGAACACTGTGTTATAGAAAGGAGCTTTTCGCAGAATTCCGTTAGCTAACACTAAGACACAAATTGCAATGCTGAGATTCCAGTAGACTCTTGAAATCCCACGTCCTTTCCTGAATTCGGATATCCAGTATCAGGTTCCCAAGCATTCACTGCTGCCACTGGTGTCTATTCTGAACCCTTTATACTCGTATATATGTTCTGCATTTTGAGAAAGATTATGGATTGGGACTTACCGTGTCCGTGGTAGTCTTTGGGATAGAGTACAGGGTCATCGAAAAAGATGAACGGGATTTGAAACCGCTATAACTTAAAAAGTATTAGACGGATTTACACCTTTTGCATCCTAAAATGTTCAGAAAGGTTTAAAGTTTTATACTTACCTTAGTACATTTCAATATGTGCACCGTTTGTAGCTCTAGAGACGTCCAAACCAAATTATATCTCCTGCCACGTTTTCTGAATCATGTCTCGTGTTACAGTTTCAATGGCTGATGTGAACCTGTCTTACAGGTGCTGGATATTCCTTATCTTCTCAGCATACACAATGTTCTTAATGTACCCCCACAGGAAAAAATCAAGTGGAGAGAGATCTGGGCTTCGAGGTGGCCAGGGTATTGGTCCACCCCTTCC
>Ga0123352_10021425_pt1 | contig 10297 bp, 5 predicted proteins | sample TergutLab28metaG_FD_89700 | JGI IMG/M metagenome (GOLD analysis project Ga0123352, IMG submission 89700) | Labiotermes labralis P1 segment gut microbial communities from Petit-Saut dam, French Guiana - Lab288 P1 | ecosystem: Host-associated > Arthropoda: Insects > Digestive system > Gut ...
AAACCAAAAGGACGAAGGAACATAGGACGACCGAGGAAGAGATGGAGGGACCAACTTCATCTTGAGGATCAAGGAACAGGAAACACACCTAACCCTTCAGGAACATGATGATGATGATGATGTCCATAGATGATTACGCTGACAGTGGGCTTTTGTCAGTACACTTAGGCCAATGAATACTGCCAGGCTTAATATTAACTTCAGCCTTGACAGAAGGCATTTCGTTGTATTTCATAAATTACTAATATAATACAGAAACACTCTTAACACAACTATTTCATTAAAAAAAAAGACATTTTGTGTTTATAAAATTGTAATGATAAAGGACCAGCCCCTTTTCACACATTTTTATACGCCTGGTGAAAACCCAATGGGGTCACAATTTTACAAAAGCAGAGTCTATTGTTTTTTTAATACATATTCAGACTGTATTTCTCTGCTATATTAAGTCGCTTTAACTAATTTACAACAAAACGAAAATGTCGTAGGACAGACTTCAGCTTCTTAAAGCATCTGCAAGTAGTCGTTTTAAGTTCATAATTTCTTTACGAATTTTCCGATGGGAAAGGAAAATTTCGAGGCGTTTTATGAGATCATTCAAGCCGTTTTTTCGAAAGACAGATCTGATTGAGCTAATCCTAAAATTTGCGATAGGCACAAATATCCTACGGGTAAAATATGTTTATAGTTACACCATTTTAGTTGGCTTAGTATAAGAGAAGAATACCTAAGGAACAACTCCTGCTGTATCCATAATTACTGAACCAGGAAACAGAAACACAGATGCAAGTCAAGCAGAAAGAGGGTAGCACGTAGACTCTGCCGTGTAGTTCACGGCGTGAATAAACTTTAAACAAACTAAACTTTAGTATAAATTAATTAGGTGTGAAAGGTAGCTGGCCATGAGACAGGAACATAGGGGAAGGCAAGGTACTCACCGATACATCCCGTCGACATGTAAGTACGCCACCCACATGTAGAACTGTATAGTCCTCGCCTTCGAAAGCACTCAACTTCGACACGACAAATGAAATCAAAAAACTTCATGATAAACACTGAAAACAGTATATTCATCAAGGTCTGCTCTGTTTTTAGGAAATAACCATAACAGTCACAACGTTCGTTAAAAAAAATATGGTCAAATGGCACACTCATTTACAGCAAGCTTTAAATTGTGGTTACTAACGTGCCACAAGAATTCAAGTCAACAGGCTTCAGATCCGCTGCTGCGTGTCTTCCAATCATGCCGTAAACATCATCACAACAAATGAGACATTCATTCACTTTCTTAGTAAAAAATTATCCATGAGTCCATGACTCGAGAGAACAATTGTAACTGTTTCCATAACAGCAAAGGTTTCGATATTATTTAGTTCTAATTAGGTTGCTTCGATTATAATATTAAAATAAGCGTTTGAAAGTGAAGTACATTTACATTTGCCAGAGTATGTTTGCAATTGCATTACCATTAATCGCCGTTTCAATTTTGCTTCAATGCAGAATCCCCCAAAATGTCACTGCACCCTCAAGCTGGAGGAGCAAGCATTCGATGCACCCATATTATATGGAAGATCAACAGTAATCCTTCGTACATGGGAGTGGCTGTTTCACCTTTAAACCAATACACGAAAATGTCAGGTACGTCACATTCGACATCAAAGTTCTCTATTTGAAAAAGTGACCTAGTCCCATATTAATAAGTCTCTCCCCGCCTCATTATATAAAAATTATCTATCTTCAAACACGTTTTCCATCCTTTGGTTTTCTCTGAAAACGACATAACTTGTTGTTTTACGAAGGTTATACGCACTTGTGTTAAATACGTTCCTATAGGTGTAACAGGTATGGCGTTATTTTACATCTCGACAGTCACGTTACTATTCTGGTAATGTTATTAATTGCGAACAGCAGTATGACACAATCTACAATTTCAACAAACTGACTGGTTAAAACATTTCTTTAAATGTTACTGACTTATTTGCGCTGCTCACTGCTCGCTGGTTAGATGCTGACGCTGCATCTTACGCATTAGTCCCCACATAAAATCTTTCATAATCACTTAAATCCTTTATAATATTTTAAGAATGTAAAATGTACCTACTAAAACGACACTTAAAAGAGTGGACCAAACCCGAAGACCGAACAAGAGTGGCACACACTTCATAGTAAAAACTACTACTGAACTACTGCAGCAGATCTTAAAAGTCACGCACACGATATCAAAACAAGTTACAAGTCAACACCACGCACATTTGGCAATTCAAGACTACAGAACTAACCACTATAAACTTCCACAGTGGCGTCCTCCACCGAACATCGAAGTAAGTCCACGCGGCAATGCATAAAAAATGGTTGCTTGGTGACAAAGACGAACTGCTTGAATGTTTTGACACTATTCTCTCTATTCACCCTGCAAACGATCAGTGGCGACATTCGTCTTCCCCCACGTTAAGGAGAATAACTGCGCACATTCGAACGTGCCCATACCCGCAACAACACAAATAATAAGCTTGTGCGTTACTTGAGCGGGAAAAGAAAATGCGTGAGCTAATTAGGGGCAAGGTCGACCCTGTGTATAGAAACTTTAATTTACGACGCAGTCAGGTTAGAAAGAGGGAAAAGTTTGGTTTGGATCAGTCCTTAGTATACATACACCCCTCTCTCCCACTCACCCACTTTTATTTGCCTCTGTTCAACTCAGTAGCCAAAAACAAAAAATATTCACCGGTAAAAAACAACTGGAGGGGCACTTGCCCCTCCTTGCACACCGCCCAATTTACGCCTATAAGCGGACCACAAATAAATTGTACACGATGTGGACGGAATAGACTTGGGATTCAACACAAGCATACGTTAGGACCGTAACGAATTTTTGGTCCATAAAATGCAGGGAGGCTAGCTGAGCTACTACCTGCTTGTTGTATGCAGTTCATCTTTGCCATGATTTTCCTCACCACAAACATTACTGATGCACACATAAAGGTCTGTGCATAACTAACCTCAGCTCTAGGTGTTAAAGAGACCATAACATTGCAAAATACCCATTCACCAAACACAGAGACGTAGCAACAAAATGTTATCATACCACACCTGTTAGAATGTACATGTGTGAGAGGTTACACTCACATTTCTTAGGTGACTGTAACAAAATTTCCATTTGTTGTGTTCATGACCTTCATACGAGTCCTTCCATGACCAACTTACTTCACCTTGTAAGGAACATAATGATTTCTACCAGTTCTAAGGAAACTACACACAATTTCTTTGGTGCAACTGGCTGGACAATTCTATGTACAAAGAAAACGGACTGCCTACGTGGTTGAAAAACATGTTTCAAATATCTGAGGGAGCGTAATACAAAGCAATGTTCAATACAAATACTTTAATGACAAATTACGATTGCATACAGGAATATAAATTTAGCATATGTTTCTTCTCTCTACATGACTGCTGTAGGAATGGCATTAGACAAAAATAAGTCACTAAAATCACGGTGTACTGAAAACAGGTTTGTTGCTTATTCGAACTATTCGCAATGCCTGTTCTGAGTAATCCGCACAAACGTCAAGTGGCTGGCATTTACACACAAAAAAAAAACTATGGCACATGGGCATAGTGATTTTAAAAAATTACATACTCTGAACAACATATAACAGTTGAACTAAAATCACTGTTACAGCTAATACTCTCTTAACCAAACAGGAGTGACTAAATCAAGAAAAACGCATGGGCAGCACATTTGGTATGCGGGTGACAAATTCATACCAAGTTATAGTCACATAATATGACCGGAAAAGGCCATGTGTGAAACCTTGGTGTAGAATGGTAGATAATATTAAAATACAGGGCGTTTCATAATGTTCTCCATGATTACAAACATTTAAAACATGAAAACCAAAGGACCTACCTTAATGGAATTGTTCACAGCCACAGGAAAACTGAAAAAGCCCCCCCCCCCAACTACAGATGTTCGATGTGTACATAACGGGTGACCCGGTATTCAAGTTCTTGCCACACACGCGTCAACATGGGTGCATCGATATTTTCACTGCTGCAATGATCCGTGCCTTTAGGTCAGCGAAGTCACATGGCAATGGTGGGACGTATACCCGGTCTTTGATATAGGCCCAAAAAAAAATCACAGGGCGTAATGTCAGGGGACCTTGCGGGCCATAGCATCAGTGGTTGGTCATTTCCAGACGCAACCAACGTCCTGGTAACACCGTGTTCAGGTACTGACGAACCTCACAGTGGAAGTTGGCGGGACTTCCGTCTTGCTGGAATATGAACGTCGGTATGTTTTCCAACTGTGGCATTAGCCACAGTTGCAACATGTCCAGATATGTCATGTCAGTAACGGTTTATTCAGCAAAGAATGGATCGTACACTTTTTGACGGGAGATTGCACAAAACGCGTTGACTTTAGGAGAGTTACGCTGATGCTCCACATAGGCATGTGGGTTTTCAGATCCCCATATTCTGACATTGCGACGATTTACTGCACCGCTGACGTGGAATTTCGCTTCGTCATTGAACTGCACCCTTTCCAGGAAATGATCAACGAACTCATTAAGTCTTGTAACTATAAACAGAAATCAAGCCGGCGCCTGTGATCTTCATCCGACAATTGTTGTACCACTTGGATGCGGTATGGTTTAAATGCAGAACCCTCCACAGTGGGTTGTTTTCGACATCGATAGCTCCTTAGCTGCAGTTCCCATTGAGTTCTTCGGACTATGCAGAAAACTGGCCCGAATCCGTTCAACGTCATCTTCAGCTGTTAATGGGCGACCACTTGATTTCTGCTTGCACAGACACCCAGTTTCAGGAAATTGTTTATACCACGCACGAATGGTCTTGTCTGTTGGCGGGTCCTTTGCGTACTTTGCACTAAATGCACGTTCCACAGTAACCACTGACTTAGTCGTGTGATATTCCAACACACAAAATGACTTCTCCCGCGCAGCGGGCATTTTCTCACTACATACACTCGCATCGCCTAGCGGCTGAAATGTGAACTACGACGAAACACAATTTACTGGGAAAAAAATTTCTATCTGTACAGGTTTCGTAAATATGTGTCCTAGGGTTATAATAAATTTTCGTAATCCCGGAGTACCCTATGAAACGCCCTGTATACCTTTCAAAAAATGTATCAGTGTGCAACTGATTCACGTGTCTGAGTGGTGGCCTTCTTTAAACAGGGAACTGAATCTTCAGGCGCCATACAATGAATTTCTTACCAGCAAAGCAAATACCTTCTCAAGCACTCTTCCACCAAGTTAATTACCTTATTGCTTAGTCAGTTATATATAGCACATGCAATAGTTTTACACAAAGTACAATTGCACAGCATACTGGCTACATATCCTGCTTCATACCCAATTCCATGGTACAGTCCATTTTGAGACACTAGTCATTAATCGGCTGGTCACAAAATTACAAACATTTTAAGCAACCCAAAGGTCCATTAACATGCTGTTCAATGACCTTGCTCTCAGTCCCAGGCTGTCAGGTGCTATGGGAATGACTAAACACACCGATACTTCCACTACACACTGTACACTAACGAGAGCTTTGGAAATAATAATAAAATGACCAATTTTAAGATAAATGGCAAACACATGACACAACATAAAAAATATCTGAACATCTTTATACCGCCAATTTCATCATTCTGGCGTGACATAATACAATTTCAGTTCCACTCACACAGCCGACGGCTTGACTCTATTTATATATACATATAAATTTTATTTGAAAACTTTTTGTTTCTACAACCTAATATTTGAACTTGACCATCACACATCCTAGAAGACTCACAATTTTGCAACCACCTACTTGTCAACTACCAGTTTTTTACAACTTCATACACTTGTATACTGTAACATTTGTTGTGAACTTCTTGGATCCCAGTGTGTATACATGTGTAATGAATTTTGAGAGTTTTCCACACCATACATTCTTGCCACTTCTTTTTTATTCCAACTAAATGCATATAATACGTTAAATAAATATATATTTATCACAAATTACCTTCTACACGTATCAGTGTTTGTTACACCATCTTCTGGGAGACCAATGAGTTGTGTTATTTGCTCAAAAACTATATGCCTTTTGCAATGTTGCTATAAAATATACAATATGTTTTTTTTTAAAGTTACAATACTGTGACAATGTTTAAAACAATATTTCATCTTTCTGTATCTTAAAAATGTTAGTTAATATCCTTAACTGTAGCACATTATTATCTGCATCTTAAAAATCTCTAAAATGTTCACTAAAATCTGTAACTGTAGCACACTGTATCTTAAAATCTCAAAAATGTTAAAATCCTTAATTGTGGCTTTTGCTATTTATTACGTATGTTGAAAATATATGAGTGTCCACTGTATCTAGCTGTGTTTGGGTCTGTAATGGTGTAGAAATCTACACCCCTTGCACAGTCCTTACACAAGGACAAACTGCACTTACCTGAACACACTAAATTTTTGTGTAACTTGGGTACTTTGAACACACCACACTGGCATCAATATGTTATATCATCACAATATTCTGAAGGTAGTATTTTCAGGGCAGGTAAAGTGGTTGTTTCATTAGCAGTCACGTGCATTTCAACATCAGGTTCCTATCAGCATTAATCCATAAAACCAGTGCAGCAGTGTCCCATGCTGGTTGCAAACAAGATCACTGTTCCAAGGTTGAACTGAGTATTCCAACTTTAATGAATGTGCACATTTCATCAGCATTTATACATGCGAAAGCAAACAAGCAGAATACCATGTTATGAATCATGGGTGACCACGCTGAAATGAAAGGATGCACAGTGTTGGGGATATTGAATGGGAGGACATGTTGCAGTTACAACATTAACTTCAACACAATGGTCATTAAGCATGCAGAAGAAATCAGCACCTGAGGTGCAGCATACAGAGTCTGACATTACCAAAATGCAGTTTTGATACTAGAAGAAATGTAAGAAACAATTCGAGTGACCGAAAACCACACTGAAAACATGTGAGAACCAGAGCAAGAATGTTAAAAAGGCATACAACAAGGGCTCGAGTTTATGCTTCAAGCATGGGCTCCATTCCACAACAGACAATACACATGACAGCATTGGCAGCGGTTAACATCATGCATGATACCACAACAGGTCTTAAAGGTGATTGTTATATGGACCATTATATTTATGTGGAAAAAAGGCCTGTCTTTTCAAAGAACATCAAAGAACATCATCACCATCTATTCAGAATCTTCTCATGGATTATGCTGAGTAGTTAGTTGCCTACCAGAGGAATTTGATTATCTTGGGCTGGAAAATTCAGAATGGGAAATTCAGATCACATCCCTGCCAATTCTTTGATATCCCTAAGAACTCCACAACTGATGCAAAGGCTGAAAATGCAAGGTTGTAAAATAATACGGCTATTATAAACTCAGAATGGCAGCAATGCTTTCCATACTTCTAAACAGGAGTGACTGGTATACAGTGATCAGCATTTCCAAGATAAATACTTCTTCAAAACTTCACTAATTCTTGAACCAGTCAACATGGCTTGAATTTTTTCAGCAACATTGCTATGAGAACCTCATATCTTGAAATAATTTTTTTTTCTGAAAACTTTCTTTTCAAGTGGAAGTTCCATTTACATTCAGGTAAATAAAGAAGCCCTTATGCTGAAACAGTAACTGCCACACAATGAAACACACAAAACCTATGGTTTCAATTTATTATTATTTTTAAATCACACAAAATTAACTATACATATTCTTTCCCTCATTCACTCACACTCACAATAATCAATGTGTGTGGCTGACACACACAGTAATACAATTTGACAAAAACAACCAGATATTAAAATATACTACATGGTTTCCATATCTATGGGTCAATCTGCAGGTACCAGCATGCATCATATTTCAACTAGCAGCTTCAAAGTTACAATGTTTAACTAATTATTAAAAATATGTGCTAAAGTGCAGCCATATTAATAAGCCATCCAAAGAGTCAATTTCATCAATAACAATGAAGGCCAAAATTCTGAAATGTATAAATATTTGTAAAAACTTCCATAAAGAAAATTTATGCTTGTACATGCTTAAAAAGTCTTCACCTACAACTGCCTCCTGATGCAGCAATACATTTTATGTGCCTCATCCTCTTGACAGGCCACTTCTACACCTTATGCTTCTCCCTCCTACCTGTCCCACCACATCATACCATCACAAAAAAGCCCTGTACCCAAAAATGTGTACAAGGTTGAGCTAATCAAAAGTGAACAGAGGGTTAAAAATCAAAATATGATCATGTTAAAATATATTCCACTCTAATCTGTAGTTTCTTAAAAGTGAGAGTCCAGAATGTCTAATACAAACAAAAATTAAACTTCCCAGTCCACCATTACCTTAATTTCATGGCAATCCAGACATAACACTTTACAATACAAATCCATGCCTTGAAATGCCAACTATACACATTTATGTTTCCAGTTCAAAGCCTGAACAGACAATCCTAACATCCATAGCTAGCTGGTATGTCATGTTATAATAGACGTAACAAATTCCTGTGGCATGTACTGCTATTCCCCACTGGTGTATCATATAAACATTTTGCAGAATGAATGTCTCAGGTTACAAGCAGAAATGGAAGCAGAACATAATCTAGTGAGCCCTTCAGAAAAACGGAATCTCCATCACTGGACACCACACTATGTCTAGACACAGTAATCTGGGTGACGTAACTGAAGAAAGTCAGGATCTTTTCTATTTTTTACTGTGACAAAAAAAGTGAGGGGTGGCATAACAGTTACAGGGGTTATTCTGGACATGTTTAATATTACACAGTACTACCTATTTAGTATAGATACAAAAAACTAACAAGGGACATATAAAGACATGCTGAAATCAAACTACACAACCAGGACTCTACTTTAGCATCTACATAACTGTCCCCCTTGAGGTCCAATTAGCACAAATGATGCTACCCTCTTAACATCAGAGGTATGGGATTATGTTCTTAACCTATTTCAATACATGTTATCTCCTGTTTGTATTTAGATCTGGCTCCCAAAATACCTACAGCACTATAAAAGCTGAGATCTCAAAAGAAAAAAAAAGAAAAAAAAAATGGTGAATGTGAAAATCATTCTTGAGTACTTTACTTTGCCTGATAATGACTTTATAAAGAACCCCAAACATGTTACAATAAGCTATACAGTAAGATACTATTGAACATAGCTGTGATGAACTGCCCTTACTTCTCAATTTAGTTGGATTTGTTTGTTAGCCCTGCATCAGGTTCGGTTCTTATTCTCAACGTGCACTCCCGCTGGCCTGCCTGTTGCTTCTACATAGCTCTTCCCACATTCACAGGGAGGATAAGTACTATAAACACAACGCCCAGTGCCTTTAAAACCCCTGTCTTGTTTGGTTCTTATGGGTGAATGCCATTTTTAAAATTATCCACACAATGGTTTCTAAAGGTTTCTAATAAATCTAACATTTTCAAGATTCCTTTGGCATAGAGATTACTATTGTACCAAGATGTACTTTATCTGCATGAGCTAGGACTTATTTTCCCCGACATTTTGATAATTTAATCAATAAAATGCAGAGGTTATTCTCTGATGGGTAGTCCATGTTCAATATGCATAATTTCACATAGTCCATGTTCAATATGCATAATTTCACAATTTCTGTGGCAAATCACTATTTATAAACCAGGCACACATCTGAACCAAAGTAAGCGCTGGGAGGGACAGAACGACATCAGCTGCTGTGCTTTCACTTTTGCAACCACTGCTGCTGAGGAGACACATATGTGGACAACTTTTACACCCTTCCCACAATGCCTCAAAATATGAAGTCAGTGCAAACTGATTGTGATGGAACTGTCCTGCTAAACAGCAAAAGGTTCTGAAAACTGCAAGACAAAAAAGCTGAAAAAAGGAGTGCTCACAGTCCAACATTATGATGCAATATCCATCCTCGGACAGAATGACAAAAAAATGACATCATGACTGCAACAATCAGAGATTAAACATGAAGATCAAAACAAAAGTGGGGCAGGAAACTGGAAAGCCTGCATCAGTCCAGGAATATAATTGACATATGACTGAGTTGAAGAGAAAGATGAGGTTCTTCACCCTCCCATACAGGAAGAAAATAAGGACAAACAAACAAACTCCATGGCCTTAGTCCGCACGCGAACTATACCGACAGAGCGGCTGCCACCGGTCGGCGAAGTTAGTGCCAACTTTTGCGGATAGAGGGGTGTCACGTGGTCAGCGCAACG
>Ga0123352_10021427_pt1 | contig 10297 bp, 8 predicted proteins | sample TergutLab28metaG_FD_89700 | JGI IMG/M metagenome (GOLD analysis project Ga0123352, IMG submission 89700) | Labiotermes labralis P1 segment gut microbial communities from Petit-Saut dam, French Guiana - Lab288 P1 | ecosystem: Host-associated > Arthropoda: Insects > Digestive system > Gut ...
GCTGACAGCCACAACAGATGAAGCAAGTTAACCAATGTTTCACAAATTGACTGCACTCTATAATAAGGGGTTCAATGTGACTCAAGTCCTAGCCTTACTAACACAGTACTTGTCAGAACACAACACAACAATGTACACCATTACCACTGCTCTAGTTCTGGGGTTTTCATGGCCACTGTCCAGTCAATTTGGTATTGGCTGCATCAGCTGGTTTCCAGTAACTGACATTTCAGAGATGGTTGCTGCATTCTTGCACATACTGCAGCTACCATCCTCCTCTGAAGAGTTCAGCACAACTTTCAGAACAGCACACCACTGGGTTACATCACAACCCAGTATGATCCACAACAGTCTTAATCACTGTCAATAACTGGGACCAATTAAACTGTCACAAACACAGAGAGCTGTATGCAATGCCAAACACATTATTTGGTTTCATAAACCTAAGAAAAGCCAGTGATAAAAGTACAGAATAACCTCAAGAAGCATGAAAAGAAGGCAACCTTCTTCCTAATAAATACAAACACATTTTGAACACACAAAATATATCAAATGATACAATGTGAGTCCCATTCCATGAAGAATGAGACCAATCAACGTCACATGATGCAATACAGAGCTTGACTGAGCTGCAAGTGATCTGCACAGTACCAGGACAGCACAGGAAGCTCCTGCCAGCCATGAGGTCTCACCCCAACTTCAGAACTAGATGCAAGGTCATGACACAGTGGCATTACTGTGGGTGATCACATGTCAAGGCTGATCCCTTGAGACTCAACTTGTATTAGTTTACAGTTTCATCACAACAGGGCTACTGTAATTTTCATTTTAAGTAACCCAGGGAGTTTCATTTTACAGCATTAGTTGAGCAGATGGCAACGTGCACTACATAACACAGCAAGTTGTGTGGAACACTGTAAGTGTAAAGGTGACATCCAAGTGAAAAGAAATTAGAGGTATTTTAAATGTGAGGAACTGATGAAATTGTACAAGTGGAGGAATCAAGTCACCCCAGCCTCTTGCAATTCTGAACTAACTTTTCAAACTACAGACAGTCAAAAGACCCCTAGGAGAGAAGATAAGCCAATATCAAGACATTTTCCTACACAACAACAACATGAACAACCATGCTGCAATTGGATTCAAACCCACAATCCCAGTAATGAAAGACAATATGCACCTCAAAACATATGGCAACTGTGATAAGCACTGTCATATTTCATTAAATCCATTTTAATATTAGCCTTCCATCTATCCCTAGGCCAATACCCTTTCCCTTAAAGTAGGTTAGCAAACAGGCATTCTCCTAGGCAACACTATCTTACTCCAAAACCAACACCCATACAGAAAATGTTTATCACTTGCCATCTGCCTGCCCACATATCTGACTGCTGTCCCTGAAAGGGCTGTCCTTTGTAAAATTCTCCACTCCCTGTGGTTCACTAAAGATTTCTCCCCTCTGACTGACCATAACTCCCCAAACTCCCTGTATAACACACATATTACTTCATATCTACCTCCCAGTTATTTCAGCACAGTCAACCACCTTGAATATGGAAACAGCATGTCTGTCCAACACAGCAAGAAAATATTAATACACAGCAGTGAAACCCTCCCTCTCTGCACCACCACCCACCACCCCCCCTCCCAAAAAAAAGGCACAATTTCAGTCATGAACTAAATCAACTTTAGTGGTGGGACCTTGTGAAAGTGTAACAGATAACACAAGACATCTTCTGATACTCACTTGTGAAACTGTAACAGATAACACAAGATATCTTCTGATACTCACTTGTGAAACTGTAACAGATAACACAAGGCATCTTCTGATACTCACTTGTGAAAGTGTAACATATAACACAAGACATCTTCTGATACTCACTTGTGAAAGTGTAACAGATAACACAAGGCATCTTCTGATACTCACTTGTGAAAGTGTAACAGATAACACAAGACATCTTCTGATACTCACTTGTGAAAGTGTAAGAGATAACACAAGACATCTTCTGATACTCACTTGTGAAAGTGTAACAGATAACACAAGGCATCTTCTGATACTCACTTGTGAAAGTGTAAGAGATAACACAAGACATCTTCTGATACTCACTTGTGAAAGTGTAAGAGATAACACAAGATATCTTCTGATACTCACTTGTGAAAATGTAACAGATAACACAAGATATCTTCTGATACTTGTGAAAGTGTAACAGATAACACAAGATATCTTCTGATACTCACTTGTGAAACTGTAACAGATAACACAAGACATCTTCTGATACTCACTTGCTTGCCTCCCTAATTAGAGCCACGGCAATCCGAATGTGTTTACGCAGGAAGATGACAAGCAGCACAACTATAACCAGTGCAACAGAAGATAGGATTAGGAATACAAGCCAAGTGTACTTCATTTCCAAGATATGATTCAACTCGTTTCCAGCAGACCCTTCGACTCCTGGACCTGAATTTGCCTTTTCTTCAGCCCTCTTCAATTCATCGTACTTCATATATGTAGCGTAAATGCCTGCACCAAAACAGCTATTATCAGTCAAAGGATAACCCAGAATAATATGGGGCTTCAAACACCTCTCTCTGCATTCAAAGAATTTTCAATAAGCAAGATTCCCTGCACACAAAAATTAAATAAAATGTCATTATTAGGTTAAATGTAGTTCCCTCATTGGATGTAAGTATTACTTTCAACATAATCCCTGAGTATATTGCTACATTTAGACAAGTTTTGCTCAGCTTCAAAATTCTGTTGCAGTACAAATTAATCTCTTGCACAAACCAACATTTTCACTTCCTAATTACTGTGGTAACTGTGACCTTCAGAGCATTACTGCAGTGGCTTAAACAAATGTCATTTCATGAGGATAAGTCAGGACTACATGTTGGACAGTCCAAAAATTAAAGTGCTTGATTAACACAACATGCACAAGGGGAAACCTTACATACGAGTGGGTGCTGATAAGTCCTTAGCCCGACCTACTTTCCAATGTCGTAGGACAGAATCAATAGTGTTTATGGAAAGAGGGGTCTGTTCATGTGCCGAATTGCAAGTCTTTTTTTGTTACAGAGCCTGAAATGAAGCATGTCAGGCGATGCGCGCGATTTCAACAACATCGAGACGTGAGCTATCATCAAGGTTTTTTTTTTCTGCAAGGCAAGGCGCAGAAGGAAATTCATGTCATTCTGACAGAAACGTTAGGGGGAACATGCACCATCGTATGCTACTGTCAAAGACTGTGTGGTCCAGTTTAAACATTGCAATTTTTCCACCTGTGATGCGCCTCATCCCGGACGACCCAAAACAGTGACCACCCCAGAGATTGTTGATGAAAGTCACGAGCTAATCTTGGACGACCGCCGGATTTTGGCTAAATCAGTAGCTGAGCAACTGGGCATCTCACGTGAGCTGGGTGTGTCCATCACTCATGAAGATTTGGACAAGCGGAAGCTCTCCGCGAAGTGGGTCCCGAATTGCCTGAACGCGGATCAAAAACGTCAACATTGCCAGTCGCCTGAGCAAATTTTGGAACTTTTTAGGTGCGATCCACATGATTTCCTGTCGCGACTTGTGACCATGAATGAAACCTGGTTATATCACTATGACCCGGAGACAAAGCAATAATCAATGGAGTGGCGACATAGTGGCTCACCCTGCCCCCAAAAATTCTGCGTGCAAAAATCCGCTGGGAAAGTTCTTGCCTCCATTTTTTGGGATCAAGGCGGCACCCACGTCATTGATTATCTTTGAAATGGCCAAACTATCAACGCGGAGTATTACCCATCTCTGCTGGTGCAATTGAAGGACATTTTGAAGGGAAAATGCGGCGGGAAGGTCAACAAGGGTGTCTTGTTCTTGAACGACAATGCCCTGGCTCACCAGGCATTTGCAACCCTGAAGAAACTGGCCTACCTGGGCTTCCAGTGTCTTGATCACCCACCCTATTCTCCGGATCTGGCCCCGTCGGACTACCACCTGTTTCCTGGACTGAAAAAACAAATGAAAGGTCGCCATTTTTCGTCCGAAGCGCAGATCATTGCGGCCCCGTAGACCTGGTTTGACGGACAGCCTTCTGAATTTTTTTTTTTGATTGGCATGCAAAAGTTAGAGCAACGGGCTAAGAAGTGTATTGAGCTTCGTGGGGAGTGTGTTGAACAAATCCCGAGTTTGGTCACTGTAGCTTGTTTCCTTCCTGGTTGGGCTAAGGACTTATTAGTACCCCCTCGTACTGACCATCCCTCACAATGAAAAAGTGCACAAGAGGAAACACTACATTCTGAACATCCCTCATAATAAAAAAGTGCACAAGGGGGAACCCTACATACAGAATATCCCTCACAATAAAAAAGTGCACAAGAGGAAAACCTACATACTGAACGTCCCTCACAATAAAAAAGTGCATAAGGGGAAACCCTACGTACTGAACACCTCTTGTTATCTAAAACTGCAAAAGCCTCAGTCCACAGCAGAACTCAAAAGCTATTCTCCAGCGCTCTGGCCATCATACTTAGGTTATGTAACTTTTTACACCAACAATTAACTGCAATTCATTTCTCTCATGGCCTCAGATCGCATTACAGTCAAATTATTTTACTGCTTGCATCTACAATAAACATAAAGTTCGCTATTAAGGTACATATGAGGAGCAGAGGTGCAGTTCCACTTGTTCTTAACCTTGGCACTAGGTAGCAATGAATTAACGGCTTTATGCTCTGGTCACATGACCCCTTACAAAAGAGTACCTAGCACACATTGAATAAAAGGCTGGGTGGGCCTCAGATACAGTTTTGGTGTTTTGGAGCAGTTGACTGCACCAATCAGTGATTGCAGTTGTCACCATGATCATGTGGTGGTAGATGTAACGGTAAGTACCAGCAACAGCAAACTACATTCCAGCAGTATGCCACCACACACAATGCCACTACTGTCATTAAGTATTGACTGATTATGAACACAATTTCACCCTCCATTCCGAATTCACTTGCCCAGCTCCAACAGTTCATCAATTATTTTATGAACTCAATGCTTGGTTGTGTGCAAAAAGTACAACAGCCTTTCATATACATGCACCTCCACACTACACATACAACCATTCAGTATAATAACTATGTTTTGCTGTCTGTTATCTTTTGTATTGTGTTACACTGTTGTTAGAAAATCAAGACACACACATACAGGGTTTGGTGGGCGCTATGGTACATGGTTCATATTGGTCTGTTGGTTCAGAATTTGTAAAAGAACACACACATGCAAATGCACGCTCTCAGCTCACTTGTACTGTGGTCTTCTTAGTTATGACACAGTGCAGTCTGGTCTGTGGTTACAAATATTTCACAGCTGCCTGCTACCTTCACTTACACTCTGCAAACGAAGGCTGCACAAACCCCTGACATGCTGCTGACTACCTACCTGAACCCAGAACACCACAATCTGACACCCTCACAACTACACTTCTTACATATGTTCCCTTGAACAGTAGATCCACATTGTATCGACAAGTATCACATGCAAAGATTCCTGTATCGTGGGTCATGACACTGCATGTCTGGTAAGTGGCTTCTAACATTCTGAAGGCAAAAACTGCTGTCATCATGAAGTGTCATTTGGTCAATGAAGACAACAGCAATACATTACTCTAAATTGCAGGAAGCAACCTACCCAGTGATGCACAGCCATGTCCCACAAGAACATAATCCTCAGCTACCCACTCTGAAAGTGTCCTAACTTGTAACTATAGCCACTTTCCAGTGCCTGTGGGCAACTTGCTAAGTGAGCTATGTTAACACATATGTGCCAACAGGAAGTTGCAACTGACAATTGTCAGATAATGGCACTGTACTTACAGTATGACAGTAGAGCAATGGTTCCAAGAAGTGAAAGCCAAACCATGATGCCAGCAAACCATCTCATGAGCAATATGTAAATTAGGGACACCACCATGGCTATAGCCAGACCACCCACAATATAGGGCCAGCTGTTATGGAGGTCCTTCACCACCCTCTGGCCCACCTGTCAGAAGGCAAAGAGCACAACAGAATGCAGAAACACAGGCAATATAGTTCAGTCTTGATTTTCATGATTAACTCGGACCATTAAAATGGTCACCAATATCAGTACCCATTTGCAGTGTGAAACGCATCTTTTGGCTACAAGAACACATGAAACACCAGCAATGAAAACATAAAATAACCTCAAAATGAGTAAAGAGAATGAAGTTTATTTTTAAAATATTATGCACATAATTTTCAAAGCATCAAAATCCACTAGTCTCATTCCGTACAGCACAATAACAATCAACCCTTAATTGGAGTTACAGCTTGACTGGGCTGACAGTGATCTGCAATACCAGGACAGTGGGGAAAGTTGATTCACCAGCCATGTTTATAAATGACCGAAATGCATTGCAGCTACAGACATGACGATTGCTGTCTTCTGGAAGGTGACACTGTACAGTCTGGCAGATAGGTACTGATGTTTCTCAGAGAAAAATCTTGCCCCCATTTTCTGGATAGGAGAGTACAGAACACAATGAGGGTTAAATGAACAGGCAAACAACGAAGTTAGTGAATGTGGGCATAAGAATATATAAAAATAAACAATGAAAATAAATAAAATAAAATCACAGCCACAATTCAAGCCCCCTCCCCCCCCACATTATTGGCTAGCTCTAGTGGCAGCACGCTCCTCCACACTGTAGTTACCTGCCTACCTTACTGCAGTGTCACATCCTACATGACAGCAGTCTCCATAGTCACTGTTGGGAGGACCACAAATTGCACAAACAACCCTGCAGTCCACTCATAATGAGGCAAAACAACAATTACTGGGTATGCCAACTGTGGCAATCACATTGTGTGTGCATTTCACACTGCTCAGGTCACTGCACTTCATACTTCTACCATTAGTAAGCCTAACACAGGGTCCTTATTTTATCTGCCAACAGTTCCTTGCCGCTACCCCACTCACACATTGACAGTCAGTTGAGTGGACTATGTTAATATGACAAAGGAACCAACAGGAATTGACAACTGGATGCTGTCAAATAAAATAATGAACCTATTCATAACCAATGCATAATCACTCACAAACAAATACAAGTACGGCACAAACAAATGTTATTATGCACAATATAAACACCACAAACAGTTTTGTGCAAGGAGTTGTAATACATGTGGAGTGCAACAGTAACAGTCAGTGTGTCTATCTGCACTGCTGGTTGCCTGGCCCACAGCAATTAGTCATCTTCCAAAAAATACAGAATTCAGAACTATTCTTTGCATAATTTAAATATCAGCACTTGCCCTCTTAAACCTCCTTGTACAAAAATGGGAATTTGAAATCCCCAAGTACAATCTGTTAAATAAATATAAAAGTTGTCTGTGTGCACACAAAGAAGACAGGCAGGGAGGGAAGGTGTATCACTCCACTCAGTGCCAACCTTGCGACTACATGGAGGCAAATGGTCAGCTTCAAACCCCGCATGCTTTACCCCCTGGGAAGAACACTGGCACCCACTGAATAGGATGCTGAGTGGGCCGGCCTCCGATGCAGTCTGAACATTTTGAACAGGAGCAAAATTTACTGCTCCTGCCAGGAACTGAACCCTGGAGGATCACAACCATACCCACATCACTAGAACAGTATTGCCCAACCAGCATTCCACAGAACACCTTCAGGGGTTCCACAGTAAAGCATGGCATAAATACACATGCATTTTAAAATACTGCAAACAATTCCAATTATCCCTCAAAATATGCCAGAAATTGATGCCCACTAATCACAAATACTGGGATAATCTCTGTGCACTACAAACTGCCTCTTTGATTTCTCGCATCTACACGTTTTCAAAGGCAAATTGACATTCTATTGCAAAGTGAGTTACATGTCATGCAAAGCATATTTAACAATTGGTATTAAAAAGAGGACTACACAGTTTGCAAACCAAATTCTGAGCTGTGCATGCAATTCAAATGCATAACATAAACAGTGCAGCAGCAATTTTCATGCACAACACAGTAAACTGCAAGCTGTTATGTAGCTGCTACACCAAGACCCCACTTATCTCTGTGCGTAATTAAGCTCCACCCCATGACCATCAACGAGGGTGTCAGGTGTGAGTGTGTAGCTCCACACATTCCCAACATCAGCACCATGTGGGGACTCAGCCAACTGTACATGATTGCCTTATCCATGGGTAAAGAGTCCCCAGTTTGACTGAGTTGATCACTGGGTGGACCCATAGATTGTGAGATCATAGCAGACAGGAGTCAAAACCCCATTCACTCTACTCCACAGCACTGTCACTACAGTGACTGAGCTATTCTGTTATCTTATAATGATGTACTGTAGGCTATAAATGCACCAAAATGAGACAGAGCTAACTGAAAGTTGGAAGAATGTTTGCCAAATTCTGAAATAACCATGACATAATGCGTGGTGTCACTGAATATAAGATGTATGCAGTCTGTAAAGTGACAGACAGACTGATGTGCTAAGTCCAGTCACAGACTTTGCTCACACAATACAATTCAATCATAAAGCCCTCTCAGTACCAAGCCACTGCCAATCAAAACAATTCTACACACTACTCTTAGTAGTGAGACTCAAGTGTCCAGTTTCAACATTATCTCATACAGTTTACTGCAGTAAGCTCTTCTACTTGTGTACTGTGCACTGACTCGGCAAACCTACCCATAACCTGAGGGCCAATGTGTGAAAAACTTGAATTTACCCAGTAATATTTTCCCACACTCTCCTGCTGATTTAGCCACAGACATGAATAAGTAAATTGGAACAATATCAAATAACTTGTATTATCACTACCTAAGTCCCTACCTAACAAAACTATCCAACCAACAAACTACATACTCCACAGACTAGAATCCTTCAGTAACTACAGGTTCCTCTGCCTGTCGTAAAATTCCCTACATTTTATGCAGCACATATTTTCATTACCACATACACAGAAGTCTGCCACTGTTCCCCTCCTAAATCAGATCAGTCATGCCCAAGTCCTCGTAGCCAGTTTCTTTAACACCTGTTTCAAAATTATACTGTTGCAGAGCTTTTGGCAAAGGACAGAGATCAGGTGCCATCCCATTACAGTACAAGTTCCAACATTTTACAAGAAATGACAGAAAAAACCAAAAATAAATCAAGTAAGGACAGGGCAATATTCAAACAAAGCCTTCCTCAAAGATATTGAGTAATGAATGTGGCTAGTGGTTTCCCCTACTTTACCTATGAGCAATGTATACAGTGCAAAGTTCTGTTCACCCAGTCTGCATCAACATCCACATTCAGTGCTCAAAATGCTTGGCATAAGTCACCATGTCCAATTCATAAATCACCATGCTCAATTCACAAATCACCATGCTCAATTTATAAATAACAATGCTCAATTTACAAATCACCATGTCCAATTTATAAATAAAAAGCCTCAATTTACAAATCACATTGCTCAATTTATAAAACACCTTGCTCAATTTATTCCAAAGCAAATCTCACCAAAGTTTTCATTAATTGAAATAACAGTGGGTTTGCTGATGTCTGGGTTACATTTAGTTAAAATAAAAACACAAAACATACATACAAACACACAGACAGTGACTACATGAAACTGTACCTCTTTTGCTTGCATAAAGATGTTAATATTCGACTGACCCACCAACAAGTTCTTTAATGCCTCTGTACTCATATTTAGCACATCTTGTAAAACCTGAGAGTCAGGATCTATAGGATGAGGCAAGCAGCGTCGTAAAACTACAAGCAAATATACAGGCTGGTGAACAAGGAATGGATACCAACACGGCCAGTCACAGAGGACTACCGTGTAGCTATTCTGTTACATGCAGATGATAATGTACCCTCCTATTCTAATACCACATGATACATGCACCTTCAAATTGCCATGCTCACGGGCATGATATAAGGTACAGCCTGTACCAAACTATCACACCCCTTAACAAAATGATATCAATACCAATACCTCTCTTAGCACAATGCTTCTTTTCTGCATTTTATTTAACGATGCTATCGAAAAGTAAGGGTGGCCAGCATAGCTCTGTCGGTACAGAAACTTTCTACAGGCTGGTAGGTATGGGGTTCGATAACTATGGGTAGCACAATTTTTCAGACCCATTTGGAACAGCCCCACAGCCCACCCAGCCTCCTGTACAATGGTTACTGGGTCCCTTTCCCAAGAGTAAAGAGGCACCACCCAACACCTTCTAGCATAAGATCAAGTACAGCCATACCTCTTCCTTCCCTCTGTGCCTGTTTGGCATATTA
>Ga0123352_10021428_pt1 | contig 10297 bp, 4 predicted proteins | sample TergutLab28metaG_FD_89700 | JGI IMG/M metagenome (GOLD analysis project Ga0123352, IMG submission 89700) | Labiotermes labralis P1 segment gut microbial communities from Petit-Saut dam, French Guiana - Lab288 P1 | ecosystem: Host-associated > Arthropoda: Insects > Digestive system > Gut ...
ACACACACACACACACACACACACACACCCACCCACCCACACACACACACACACACACACACATATTCGTAGATTTACTGGTTACATTGCATGGTAATTAATTTTAACATAGGTTATGATGAAGATGTCTTTAGTTAAATTTTACAAAAACGGCGAACATCTGTTTATCCACTACGCAACAGAAACGTGTTCGGCTGTTTTTTAAAAACATTTCAGAATTGACACAACAACGGGGATATGTCACATTAAAATGCAAATGCCTAAGGCTGTGGCTAGAGTATACAACAGAAATGTCTGATGCCTTCAGTACCCCACGGAGCAGAATAGCTGAGACCATACATACGCTACACATCCAAAATAGCTGTGACCACGATACACAGCACATCAACGGCGACTCCCAATGAGACGAGTTTTTTTTTTAACCCTGTAGTTCTGCCCATTGCTCTTCGCGTTTACTTCGAAGTGTACGTTGATTTGGCATGCATAAGTAGACTCTTATTATTTTCAAGTACGTTGTTTAGAATACGTCTTTAGGATTACTGCGCGTTTGTAACAAGAGGAGTTGTGATCTTTTTGTAGTTGTGTTGACGAGGTACATAAACGCGACGCATACTGTGATCCTATTTTGTCCATGCTATTGATTCTGTAAGTCGGAATGTTTAAGTTTCATTTAGAAAACGTGGCAAAGTTTGAAACCTGAGATTACTGTCGGCCATTATCGCTTTGTGTTTCCTGAGAACAATAATAATGGAGTTCGATTGGTCCTGTCAGGAAGCCGCCCTCCCCTTTCGCACTTCTTCCGTGGTTATTCGAAAGGTGATTCTCAGGTTAATTCGTTTCGATCTTCTTTGTCGACTGAATGCTAGCGGCATCTCCGTGAGAACCTTAGACCAGAGTTTCTTAACCACCGTGAGACCGCGGCCCGGTAAATTCTTTTTTCATAAGACGAGGGCCCAGTCCCAACAGATCTACTCGTCAGTACGTTTCCAATTTTTTTTTAAAGTTCATACGTTGAACTAACATAAGTAATAATTAATTATGGCATAATCATAAAGAGTATTAGTACACTTATGTGTAAGGTGTGGCATGTTGCCAAATATAAAATTACATTTAAATTAGTTATCAATTCCACGAGAACCTCTCGTGGCCCTGTATAATTGATACCTGGGCCCGGTACCGGGCCGCGGAACACTGCCTTAGACGATATGTGTTTAAGCGGACGAGAATGTGCAGGAAAGGAACGTAGTGCACTTGAGTATCAAAACACCCTGTGGTTAGACATCTTTATTAATTGTTTTGAATGTGACAGCATCAGAACGTTTTAAAAGGGAATAAATCTATTTTTCGTTTTTATTATAATTTTGGTAGCTAATTATCATTCATGCGATGGCACCGTTGGTTGGGGCCCTGCTCTACAAGCCGGAAATCGCGTGTTCGATTCCCGATGTCATTAAAATTTTTCATTGACTTAATCTTTCCGGCCGCACTATGGCCCTGGGTTTAACTCAGACTCTAACAGAATTGAATGCCAGGGATACTTTCTGGATGGTAAAGGCGGCAAGTGCGTAGGGCTGACAGCCTTGCCACATTCGGGCTCCGATTGACTGGAAATATGGGGCCGTTAAGCTCCTGGAACCTTGAGGGCCTCTCCCAGTGTCTACAGGGATTGCTTGAACTTTTTCGTTTAATTACCATTAATATTTTATATTATAATAAATTACCAGTTATTACTTTTTGCCCTATAACATTGTCAATATGCTAACAGTTAAACCGCGATTGTTATTAGAATTTTATAACAGTTATTTCTATTTCTGATATAATTGTTTCTTATTATTAACGTTATTATTACATTTGTTGCCACCTTTATACAGGGTATTTACATTTGTGTGCCTAAAACAAACCATGTTTACAGGGCATATAATGTTGCAGCTAGTTTCATGTACTGTTAATGGTACATGAAATGGTATTTCCAGTGATAAAGAAATTATTATTATTATTATTATTATTATTATTATTATTATTATTATTAATGCTATCAACATCTTCAGCATTGCGAAAAGTTCTCACATTGATTAACTGACTTTTCGCTTGCAGCAGTGATGACAGTAGTCTGCAAATGAGCAGTTGTTTCGTGGTTGAGTTTATAGTTGTATGCAATTTGATGTTCCCGTGACGTTGAACTCTTAGTCTGCGGACTTCTTGGATGTGTAGCTGTGTACTCTGGATTGTACCAACGTTTCGGAATAATCTGCTTTCTCCATCCTCCCTTTACAAGATGTGGAAGGTAGAGGCAGTAGCTCAGTCCGTGAGTTCGATAACTGTGTAACAGACTATGTGATATCTCTCATGTATGTCTAATGTATGTCCGTGAGTTCGATAACTGTGTAACAGACTACGTGATATCTCTAATGTTTGTCTAATGTATGTCCGTGAGTTCGATAACTGTGTAACAGACTACGTGATATCTCTAATGTATGTCTCATGAATATGTTTTTATTATAGACAAGAACTACATGTTTCGGCCAACAGTGGCCATCATCAGGTTTTATCCGAAGTTATATGCTAAAAAGAGTGTTTATACAAAGTTGCCTACAGCGTAGCTGTAGCGCACTTTGTATTAACTCTCTCTTGTTAGCATATAATTTCGGATAAATCCTGATGATGACCACTTTTGGCCGAAATATGTAGTTTTTGTCTATAATAAAAACTTCATTCATTAGACATACTTTAGTTGTGTTATTGACTACAGTTACACCACCTAATAGTTACTACACATAACGGGGATGGCACACCTCAAAAAATCAAAATTACGTGATGTCTCATTCAAGAAAGCCATGGCCATAAGATTAATTTTATGATTGTTATCATTATTGTCACTTGTTGTTGTTCTTGTTCTTGTTGTTCGTCGGCAGAAAATAAAGAGTACATTCATGACTAAATTTAGAACGTAATAAAAGCCGAATTTTGCGTTGTCATTTGTTTTAAAATCTTTCATTTCTTAGGCTTCTGCACGAAAATAAATCCTGCAAGAGGTTAAATGGGGACTATAAATTGTTCAGTTATCTTTTGTACGGTTAGTCTCTCACTTCTCAGTAACGACAGAAGTTGTTTGAGAACGACGTTCTGATTATTATAGTTGTACCCAAATCAAGTAATGTAATGGGCCCTTTTCCCTCCATCGTACAAATATTCAAGGACATGAGGACAAAATATGATTCACTGTCTTGCAGAATACCTGCGATTTACTTCGCTACGTCGCGTGTTCGACACAGCGATTTAGAGACAGATGTACTCAATGACTAAGGTGTGGAGTTAGTTCTGAGCTACTGATTTTGGCTCACTGGTTAAAATGGCAGACAGTCCCAATTTTTCCTTCTGATACTTAAACGTATATTTTATTTCCTCTGTTAACCACCAATTTTTTTTCTCGGCGAGACAGCAACCCCTACACTGCAAGTACCATTCCAGAAGTGCTCTTACAGGATCAGATTTAATCTTTTAAGACTGACATGTATCTAGTTTACATATAAAATTTTAGTAACTGACTCGCACAGAACAAAGTCCGTGTCCGGCAGAATAACCAGTCGGTGTTCCTTATGGAGGTAATAGCCGTTTATTGAAGGATAATGACATGGGCGGGGTACATGGCACTTGTGAGAAGAAGAAATATGCATACAGGTTTCAGTGGGGGGGGGGAATATGGTGGAAAGGGACCGCTTAGACGATCTAGACACAAATGGGAGAATAATATTCACATATATGTTAACGAAATTTGGTGAGAGAGCGTGATCTGTGTTGGTTCTACTCAGGATCGGGACAAATAGCGAGGTAATGGACCTTCGGGTTCCATGAAGCTTCGTGGCGTATTGAGGAAGTACGCTCATTAGCTTATTAAGAGGGACCGTACTACATGGATTTTGTTAGATAGCTGCTTATTGTAAGTCATACATAACACATAAATACAATTTGTGATAAAATGTAGGATTCATTAATGTTACAGAAGGTGGTGCGTATGTGTACCACAGTGAGTCTTAAACGGTTGATTCAAGTGATTCATCGATAATATTTGGCAGGGAAAATATTAACTTCACCTCTATTTAGGAGAAATCAAATGATCTATGCGATTTGAACGATTCATAAGCTTCATGGAATTAAAGACCTCAGTTCTTGTGTCTGTGCTGTTACGAGTGTTTGATCGGCGAGGTTCAATTTTTAGATGCGTCTCGCGTGAATGCTTGGTCGCTCTTTACATAAACCGTGTCTCTGCGCTGTCCTGACCGCCTGCCTGTTCGTGTCTGATAAGGCCCTTCTGGATGAAAGAGTTAGTGGATCAATATGGCAACTCCTACGCAAACAGGAAAATTGGACTATCCATTTGCCTTTATTCTTTATTGATTTGTTTCAGATAAATTACTTACTTACTCCTTGGCCGCACGATTCTCAGACCCTTGGCCTTCAAGACGACGTATGTCCCTTATTTGGTATTATTTCCTTCCACACCAATCGTTTCGCTTTCAGTTCTCCGAAATCATTCTCTTCTTCTGTCAATCATCTCATTCTCAGCCTCTCCACCTTTCTTCTCCGGCTTGGTTTTCTTGTGATTATCTAACTTGTCGCAATATAGAGATTTGCTTCACACGGAGCGCTGAATCGAAAAGCTGAAATCAACTTCACGACGTACGCTAATACAAAACGTAAAGTTTTCTCGTTTTCCTGTAGCCGTTAAATTTAATTTTACGTGTTGGTGTTCACTAAATTGGAAAGATTTCCTTAAAATTATATACTTTAATAACACAGACATCGATGTCACAATCATTTTGTTACAATTGTACGTTAATCTCTTCAATCACACACAGAATACTTGCTCTGTCATCGTATTATAAATAGTGGCCATCATCAGGCCGTTATACAAGTCGCCAAGTAAAATACGATTACAAAGCAAGTTTTGTATGAGATTGTAAATGTCAATGTATACTCGTGATTGATATCCTAATGGGGATGCTTTATTAAAAACAAAATATTTTGTTGTTTCCCAAATAAAGACCAGTGATACTTGCGTGAGAATTGAATAAGTTAACACCTAGGTACTGACTTTTGCTTCGGTCCCAGTGGAGTTAAAGGCACTAGGTTGATGCCACAGCTGACTGTGAAATGTAGGTCCTAAAATACAGAAATCAATCTTGTTTTTCGCATTTCAGTGTTACTATCTTATGCATGGAACGGTAACCAATTATGTGAAAGGCTAGAGGTAAATCAATTCCTGTGTACGCCATGCAGACATCGGGGGGATTGGAGGTACACCACTTTTCCTTCTTAATCTCGCCAGTAGATAGGTGTGAGTGGTCAGTGAACGCCTGGACCTCTTATTCCTCGGGGAAAGGGCCCAAGTATCCATTGTATAGGCGGCTGTATGGGCCCACAGCCGATCTGAAAACTTTGGAGAAGAGATAAATCTTTTGTTTCTTGTCGGGAACCGAACCATAATTCCTGGAGCTCAAGCCCTTACCTTAGTCACTACAGTGACTACGCTGTCCTTGCTGGCAACTAGTGCTATAATTGTCGTAAAATAAACATGTAATTTTTAGCTTAACATCTTTCTCACTGATCCTAATATCTTTATACTCATTGTAGGTGTATAAGGTTATTTTTGCACCTGATCACACTGTATAACACACTTGGTAGGACGCCTCTGGACGACGATCGGCCCGTCGCAGAGACCCCTACCTGCCAACACACAGTACTCACTAGAGACAGACGTCCATGCCAGTGGCGTTATTCTAAACCGCAATGCCAACCAGCGAAAGGTTGCAGACCCAGCCGTAGACCGAGCGGCCAACGGGATCAGCGGCTTAGCCCTTGGATTACTGACTGGGCACAAAATGTATCCATGCTTTATCTTTTCTTTAACAGTTCCCGGTGGTATATGAAACCAGTTTTTCTGATTGCTCTTTGACGTTCCGTTACACAAAATTATCACGAAACAGCGAGTATATTGTTTGCTTTGGGATTCTGTACTTTTTTTTAATATGACTGGACCAGTTTGTGCGCGTGTTAGTTCTTATTTGTCCAAGAACCAAGGACAAAAACAGATTGGAAATGTTACCAGTGTTCAGAATGGTTGTGCAAGGACCACTCTGTCCATATAAGTCAAATAACATGCAACAGTCGCGAGTAACAATCATAAGTTTATTCACATTTATGTTCTAAACTTATTTTCTTGTTTTCAAAAATTCTGGGTATTTCATTTTATAGTGTTGCATAAGGAAGGCAACATTTAAATAAAATCAATTTTTTGTCCTTAACTGAGTCTAAGAAACAGACTCTGAAAAAGAAATGTGTTAAGAGAGTAATTAAAAAAATTTCGCACAAAATGTACCCAGTACACTGGAAGTTTTATTGCTCTATAATCCAAGGTTGAATATGTTTATCTCGATGTTGAGATTAATCCCGGAGCTAAATTAGTGTACAGCGCTCGCTCTGTTGTTATTAGAACCTTAGCGTCGACATTATCAGTGGTCGTTGTTCATGCAGTGATTCAGATGCTGCCAGTATCTGACCGAACAGAACACTATAAATAACAACTTTGTTCTGTGGTCGTTTAAATATAAGTTCATTAGTAAAATTCTAAGAATTCATTTTTTGTTTACATGGCACTTTTATAAACGGTATTGGCCTTAAGAGAAGTAGTCTGGACCTGACTTTCAGGTGGGTACTATCATAGGAGAGGAATGTGGTAATGTCTTTTGCTATTCAAAATTTCGACATTTTGTGTTTCGAGGCGTTGACTTCAGCGTTCGTGTGTACATGTGAGCAGAAGCTGAGAGTAGCAGACAGAATGTTTCACTTCGGAAAGAGCAATGAATTTCTTGAACGGTTGTGCAGTGTCGACTGCTCCGTTCCAGGAAGTTAATTGGACCTCCGGGAGCCAAGCAAGTTCACGCTACCTCGAGACCAGACACTCCTGCCTCTTTTTGCGGCGAGGTTCACTCCCTCGCGAGTCTCTTGAGCAATCCACACAGACACACACACACACACACAACGAAAAGAGAGGAGGATGAGTTAGAAAATATGCGATGCTTGGAAACAAGACCTAGCAGGAAGAAAACGTACTTAGATTTGTCAGTACGATTGTTCCCAGGGGACGCAAACAAATGAAAGATGTATTCATGATAAGCAGAGACAACAGAGGGATCGAGTTTTTATTACGCGCGTTCGCAAAATTGCGAAAAGCGACTATTAGCTTCGTCGTGCTTGTCTGTTCGTCTGTCCTTCCGTCCATCCGCGTAGAACAACCCGGGGTCCCGCTGGACGGATTTCCACGAAATTTTATATTTGAGTATTTTTCGAAAATCTGCCGAGAAAATTCAAATGTTATTCAATCGGACAAGATTTACGCGTACTTTTCGTGAATTCCGTTACACATTTTGGATTAGATGTCGCTCAGTTCCTCTTAAAATGAGAAATATTTTTCAAACAAAAGCTGTGGAGAAAATCAGAAAAAAAAACTTTCTATGGTCGATTACGTTTTTTTTAACCTTTCCATTTATGAGGAAATGTGGAAAAATATTGTATAGCCCGACAGGCCACGGATGACAATATAATACGGCACATGCGTATTGTATACTGGATAACCAAACCTACACACTCAGAATGTGTAATACTTATTGTTTTTCCACTACAACAATGGTTGAACGAAGGCACCTCAATATTACTTTACGCGTCAATTGCCTCTCTTGTTACAGCTAAACCACTAATACCTAAAGCAGCCGGTTCCAGTGGCCGCGCCGTCATAAGGCTTAGGTTTGCGGCCGTTCGCCTCCTGAGATTATGGGTTCGAATTCCACCGAGGACATGGATGAATGTCTCTTGTGAGTGTTGTGTGTTATGAGGTAGAGGTCTCTGCGATGAACTAATCACTCGTCCAGAGGGGTCTTACCGACTGTGGTGCGTCGTTGTGTGTGATCTAGAAACCTCGTCAATGAGGAGGCCCTGGCCCACTGGGCGGCTGTCGCACCAGAAAAAAAAATACCTAAAGCAACTGCGTCATCTTCAGTGTCTAATGATGCTGTTAAATGAGCTTAGTGCTTCTAACTGTTTAATTCTTTCTCTTGCTGGTGTAGAAGGTCTGCCCTTCTGTCCCTATGTTTTAATGAACCCCCTTCCTATTTATAAGCAGCCAGTCATACAGTTTGTCAATAAATTACCTGCCTGAAATGGAGTTCGAAGGTTCGTAGTTATAACAGTAATACGCCGAGTGCGCGGCTTTGCGTAATATTCCGTAACGTACAGTGTTTTACGGCGAGGAATTGTTTACATCTCTATCCCCTTCTAACAACCCAGACGGCTGTTTATGACTGTGTATAAAATACGTTGCCTTCAACTGCAGACCGTTTGTTTCACATATCTCTATTGCTTGTCCTTTTGCTTCTGAGCAGTAATTTGTAATAACAGTAGTTGCAGAGTTATGTGTGATATGAAACATACGGGTTAAAAATTCTGAATGTTGTAATGACAAGAGGTTTGGCATGTTTCGTTCGTCACTGCAGTCTAATCGAACTCCGTGCGACCTGAAATATTTCTCATTTTGCCTTATTTATTTTGATGTCTTATAAACAGGTACAAGTACTGCAATAAATAACTAATGTAACTTGGCCCAGAACCTGTTGTCATAGCAAATCACAAAACTTCCGATTCCTTCGTAAATGGGAGACCCTGTGTTCCGTCCGTAAGCTATTTGGTTGGGTTACGCCCGTCTTTAAATGCTTTTAAAACCACTTTGCTGCTGTTTAGATTCTCTTTGGATTTTGTCGTGTTCCTGTTTAGCAATAACGATTACAATCCCTAGGGTCACATTGTACCTCTGTTTTATCTTTCCCTGTGGGGTGGCGGTTTTATGTTGCTTTTATTTACAGATGCCACGCCACGCGGAAAGCGCGTTTATTCAGCTGAAGAGAAGTTCGCAATTTCCTGAAATCTGGCAGTCAAAATGATACCACTTCCTTCTACACATCAGCACTATCCACAGAATATTTTCAGAGTTTAGGTAAACGAATACAGAAGGAAAAATGCCTCCTTTCTCCTTGGTTTCTTCTATTCTAGCGTTTTCCTCTTTGACAGCTCGCTTAGCGTAGTTGGCATAGTGATCAGGCTGTGGCTACACAACTGAGGAGTCGTGTTTCGATTCCCCGGCTCTGTTGCCCATCCAGCCTTTTATGTAACGAGTACTGAGGCGTAATACCCAGGGACCAGTTGGTCGGGGCGTGAAGATTGGCAATCACATCAATTTATTACTGAGGTTAAGAATGAGTACAGTTGTTCCTCTACTTTTTCTTATGCTTTCGTGGAGTGCAAAAGATTATCTCTTTACCTTTATCGTCTCCTCTTTTATTTATTATTCCCTTCATCCTATCTTTATTTCTTTCGTTATTTGTTTCTGTAATTATCTTTCTTTTACGTACCATTTTATTATTTCTTTCATTGTGTTTTTTGTTTCTAATTATTCCTTTCCTTATTTACTTCTCTTTTTGTTTGACCTTAATATGGTTATGAATAGCAGGCCAGGTTGGAATGATGAGTGAGGTAAATACTGAAAGTCTGTTGGACAGTTTCTTCATGATCCCTACTGAAAGCCTAGAAACTATGTCTATATTAGTCCAAAATGAAGTTACAAACTATGATTATCTAGAATAAAATTACAAACTTCTCCATTCTCAGCCCGTCATCCATGTTGATGGATGAATTGTGTACGAGAAACTGTATCAGTTTATGAAACTGACGACCGCCACTTACACCGCTACGTGATACACACTCATCTTGTATGTAGGCACGAAATCCCTGCACTTCTTCTTACCATTAGGCTTTTCTTTGCCCCTGTGTTCGATTTAGTAACAAAATATTAATTATTAATCCAACACACGGTGAGCGTTAAATAGAATTATGACCCTTCCAAATAATTATTGAAATATGCTTTTTTTCGACAGTCACAATACCATATGGAATATTCGAGAAGTTAAACTTACATGTTTCAGGCACGAAAGTTTACTTTTGCCAACTCATGATGCTCTGTCCGCTGCATTTTTTCTTTAATGCGTGGGAGAGTGCGACAGGGAATTAATAAGGGTGTTTTGGGGGCGGGGTGGGGGGTCAGGTCTGGGAAATCTGATTCCCTGCCGACATGCATATGACATGGTGTGTGTGTGTGTGTGTATGTATGTGTGTGTATATATATATATATATATATATATATATATATATATATATTGTTACTAATGAATTTTAAATACTTCACTAAGGTCAG
>Ga0123352_10021430_pt1 | contig 10296 bp, 7 predicted proteins | sample TergutLab28metaG_FD_89700 | JGI IMG/M metagenome (GOLD analysis project Ga0123352, IMG submission 89700) | Labiotermes labralis P1 segment gut microbial communities from Petit-Saut dam, French Guiana - Lab288 P1 | ecosystem: Host-associated > Arthropoda: Insects > Digestive system > Gut ...
CGGCCGGGGAGTGCTGCTGACCACTCACCCCCTTCTAGTGCCGCGGTCATGGAAGAGTAGAGCTATACCTCTACCCACCCTCTGGGCCACACCGGGCCTGTAACGGGATCACTTTACCTTTACTTACTACATAAAATTGTCAAGATTGTTTTGTAGACAATTTTTATTCTATCGGTTATATTCGTAAGAAATGGGCAAAGCTTCTAAAGAAGGCCAGGGCCCACCAAGGGCTGTCGAATCAGTGATTATGATATTCGTAAGAAGTATTACTTCCTAAACGTAACGGCAAAATTTTCCCTGTGTTCACCACGAAGACATATAGGGTATTGGAGACATAGCTGAACCCATTCTTAACCTCCGCAATAAATGGAGAAGGGTGGCTTACTTCACGCCCCGGCTGCTTTATCCCGGAGGAAGATGCTACAGAATCCATTAAATACGTAGGTTGTGAGTTCCATAGCCGAGACGCTTAGGAGAGTACGTAAATATCTTAAACTTAACTGGAACCTATCCACGATTTCTTGGAAGTCTCCTGGCTCTACCACCGAAGGCTCAATAACGGTTACTACTGTCTAATCCAAAGTTGTTATAATAATGTGAAACTGATGCAAAGACGCAGCTAAGATTACTCGATGTGATCTGGAAGTGTAATATGACTGTGACTTTGTTTAAATATGCACAGTACGAAATGTAATTACAATCACTCCAGTAAAACACCACGCATAATATTTTACGAAGGGACTGAACGATGCACATGAAGTCCCCCAAATGTTGTTCGTAACATGCCGTTTCCTTGTCCCTACGTATCACTTCATATACGCATGTTTTATCATTGGCCACCCCTGCATTAACAATCCAGCCTTCTAGGACGAGAGGATGATTGATTCCTGTCGGGGTACCCCGAAGAACAGGCCTGTGCTACTGTTAATGGGCGCGAGTAGGTAGTTTAATCACGAACAGCGGCATTGATTGTAATTACGTCACAGACGTGGCATGTTTGTTTCGACATGATCTCCTACGTGCACAGAAACTGTCAGATGTTGCCGTAACAATTCATGCATAGTCAGCTATAGGCCTGACGATCTGCTGGAGCACAGCATAGGCAAAGGTTCATAAACTCGTATCTCGTTAGGTGCTAAAAGGCGCGTTTCTTACGATAGAAGTATAATTAAATTTACGAGATCAGATCGAGCAAGATAATGATCAGAGCCTGCAGAAATGAATCTAAATTTTTACGTCCTTATCTTAAGTGCAGTAGCAATATAACCTTCTTAATAAAAGTTGCATTAAGCAGAGAATTGTAAGTTCAACAGCAGATTTGAAATAATCACAATAACTGACCAATGCCGATCACTTTCGCAGATTATATAGTATCTTTATCACCTGAAAGCTAGGATCGTGAGTTCGAACTCAGCTCGGTGCGTGAGTGTATGCTTTGTCTTACGTTTGCCTTTTCTGGTGTAAATGGAGAACTGGAGATGGTTCCAATTTTAGTTCTATAAATAAAATCTAGGTAACCATCTAATGAGAAGGCTTGAAACATGTTGTTCTGTAGTGCAATTAGACGTAGTATAAACGAAGTAATAAAGCTAAAAAAAGATGTAATTTTATCTTTTAAACTCTATTTAACCACTCAAATGGAAGTTTACCAAGTAAACTTCAACCACAGATAGGTAATAAGGGGCGATACTGGCCATGAACCCGACACACGACGGACTGACACAATATCCATGCAACACTCCACAGAAACCCGGAGACCATAAGAGCCAAATAAACCAACCTCTGGCATAACCAACAGTGCTCTTTCACCTGACGGTGGTACTTTTGAGGACAGCCATCTCGTTGTGCTATCGTACAATTATTATATAAACAGTCAACACAACTAAGTATATATCATTAAATGCGAAATGTTTCGACTTTGAAAGCTCATCGTCAACCCAAAAAAAATTTTTGTAAAACATACAAAGATACGTAATCTTGAAGAAGAGGTTTGCGTTACAATTATTGTCCTCTCTATGTTACCTTTGGCCAAATATGAAATACAGAATGTGTGAGCGTACACCAGTTGGTGTTGTGTAGATGTCCAGCTTAGTGCAACAGTCATTTAACTTTTTTAATTTGGAGAATTTATTCAAATTTATCTTCCCGTAATTCTTTCGTGAATCAAGATTATTTTTATCTTGATTTTGACTGAATCTTGAAAAACTGACTAAAGGCGGTACTCCAGAATTTTTTTGGGAGGGGTGGGGCAACAGCCACAAGTGGGCCAGGGCCTCCTCATTCAAGAGGTTTATAGATCACACTCAACGACGCACCACAGTCAGTAGGACTCCTCTAGAAGAGTGATCAGCTCCTCGTAATGTCCTCTACTTGACAACAAACAACATTCACAACAGACAGACATCCATGCCCCCGGTGGGATTCGAACCCACAATCTCAGTAGGCGAGCGGCCACTGGGACCGGCAGTCCAGGCATCAGTCTTTACAAATATAAGCCGAAGAACCTACCGTAAACTTCCGTCAGAACTTTTGCATGTAACCCAGCCGGAGTTTGAACTAAGTAATTACTTCCTAAATAAGAGACAAGTATATTCTTTCTATGACTTAGCTCCTATATGTTTCGGCATTATCGCCATCTTCAGAGAGCTCACATCACAACAAATGTACGTTTACTAAAAACTATTTATTTCCGCATGTTTTATGGAAATTGTGGTGTGAGCTGCCTGAAGATGGCGATAATGCCGAAACATGTAGGAGCTAAGCAACAGAAAGAATATACAAATTGTAGAACTGTGCATTGATTGGTGTTACCATAGTTTTAATACAAGGCAAAGTGTATATAGACACACCACCATAAGCCATTCCTTGTAAGAAAAGGCCTCGTCTCAAGTGTCCGTCAAAGTATATTGCCTATGCCTTGTTTTATCGTGCACCTAGTTATCTGTGATTATCCTTAAAGATTTGTTGCGGTATTCCTCAGTTTTTGCAAGCCAATGCTCGGATAAACATTTCCACCATAAAACTGATCTACACATCTTTTGTGTTTACACAAGTCACGTGATAATCACGCATACTCACGTGAAGCTCCGTCGTAAATTATTCCACGAAACAATTGAAACCTCATTGCAAAAGAAGGACAGTGATAGACTTTGAAATCATTGCTTATACCGCAAAGAGATGGAGAAATATCTGTAGGGGGAACAGAAAGTTGGGATCAAGTAGCCAACGGAACCTACCTCGTACGGGAAAGTCCCAAGTTGAAGGTCTTGGCCTGGAAACCACTTGTCCTAATAGTTGTAATAGGTTTTGACCGCCAATCGGGGCAAATGTTCGCTTGCTATCTCAAACTGTTTCACTATCGTTTCTTTCCAAATCTTTTCCAATTAATTATTCGGTAATGCAACCAGGCAGTAACATTTTGGTCCTGGAACTTGGCAGTGAAATATGCAGCCTTATCTAAAACATCTTTCGATAATTACAAGAAGAAAAACTTACACGATCCTTAAAACACGGTCCGACACTGCTAGACACATAAATACGAACCTTAATACATATAAAATGACAGAAGTCTCTGTATTCATTTGTATTCGGCTCTGATAATCGCATTTTTCCAAATGTTGTGTTTTTTTATCGGTAAGTGAAAAACTGTATAGAAACAAAAAAGGAATTCTCTAATTAGCTCAGAGAGTTGACATAAAGGGACGTAAATCACGGCACGATGATGTGCGGCCCCAGCAAATACACAGAAGACCTGAAGCTTCGCATTCTTCTTTGTACATTTTAGTGATTGAAACAAGAAAATGCTATATACAGAATGAGAATAAAGCATGGAAAACTAATTAGTGATAAAGAACGACGAAATTAGGGCATTTTTAAAGAAAATAAGAGAAGATGAAGGCAAGAAGATATGTCTGAGAAAGAGAATGTTCTTCCACCAGACTCGTGCGGAATGTAACTTTCAATTTTTAGGGCATGTATTCGTCTTCAGTATTACTCACCGCCCTTTGCTCTCACATTCTTGTTTAATCCTTTATGATCTAACCATCTCCAATTAGTGCACTTCTGTCTATCCCTAAAATTCCATCATAAAATAACAGCTCAACTTTCCATTTTCTTGCTCCATTGGTACACTAACATAGTGTGGCGAGAAGCAGGGTGGTGAAGTTCAGTCTAGTTATCTCTCCTTCGATTCAGACATGAAAACAGAGCAGTCAGTAACAGGTGAAGATATAACGGCCAGGAACAGACAAAGAAGTTGTGTTATTTAACAATGCTCTCAATTGCTAAGATGTATGGCGTCGGTGTTAGATAAGTGAATGAGAATACGGCAGGTACTGGGGGAATGATACGTACTAACTATATACAAGGGTCCTTCTGAAGAAGCTAACTGGTTCTCAGCTAGTCAGGAAATTCTCCGCATTTTATGGAACCCGAAGATTCATTACCGGATTTACATGTGCATGCCACCTTTCCCTAGCCTTAGCCAGATCAATCCAGTCCATACCCCCCATCCCACTTCCTGAAGAGGTAGAGGTAAAGCAGTCCCGTTACAGGCCAGGAGTGGCCCAGAGGGTTCTAGGAAGTTAAGAGTCCCAAATTTCGTGACAACGGCACAGGACGGTGGTAGGTTGTCAGCCTTACGCACCGGCCGCCTTTACCCCCAGGAAATACTCCTGGTACTCATTTCTGTTAGAGGCTGAGTCGACCCCAGGATTTTATGTCAATTAAAAATCCAATGGCACCATCTGGAATGGAACCAGCGACCTTCCGATTTGTAGCACAGCGCCTTAACCACTGTGCTACCGCGGTCCCCTTCCTGAAGAGTCATCTTAATATTATCCTCCCATCTACGCCTGGGTGTTCCGAATGGTCTCTTTCCCTCAGGTTTCCCCACCAAAACACTGTATACACCTCCCCTCGTCTCTACCCCAAGCGTGCTACATGCCTCGCCTATCTCATTCTTCTCGATTTGATCACCCGAATAATGTTTGGTGAGGAGCGCCGACCATCAATCTCTTCATTATGTAGTTTTCTTCACTACCCTGCTGCCTCGTCCCTCTTATGCGCAAATATCCTCCTCAGCACCTTATTTTCGAACACTCTCAGCCTACGCTCCTTCCTAAGTGTGAGCGACAAAGTTTCACACCCGTACCAAACAACAGGAAAAATTATAGTTGTGTGTATCTTAATCTTTATATTTTTATATTGCTGGAAGACGAAAGTTTCTAGACCGAAAGATAGCAAACATTCCTTGACTTCACTCCGCTCTTAATTTCTTCCTGAATAGAATTTTATCTGTTAGGTTGATCCCAAATATTTGAACTATTCCACCCTTTCAAAGAAACTATAATTCACTCTTTAAATTGTGGTTTTGTCCTGCATTCTGATCGCGAAACATGACCATGTACTTCATTTTATCAGCATGTACTTCTAGTAAAATCTCCTTACTAGCAGCTACTAAAGCGTCTGTTCTATTCTCTATAGAATGACACAAAGAGGAGAAAATTGAAGGTCTTGGAGCGAAACTCATCCCCATGCTATATCGTCCGTCACAAACCCACAGGGACTTGGCTGCAATCTAACCCGGACCTCCACTCTCAGAACCTTGCGACATTTTTGTGAACCACGGCATGGGCCGATAAATGTGAATACACAGAGAAAACAAAATAAATTATAAATAGATAACAGCGATGATTCAACTGCTGAAAGAGAGGGAGGCAGAGGAATTTGAAGGTGATCGTCGTGGCATATTTTAAGCTACTACTACAGGATGATTCGAGAGAGAAAGGGTAAAGCGAACAGATATCTCACACAGAAAAATCAGTAGCCTTACCAAAACAGGACAAGCGTGTTTATACCACATGAATATCGTCCAAACAGAAAATTTGGGGTTAAATGTTTGAAGGTAAACTTAACTTTATGTTAGATACATATTGTGATTTTTATTGTTATCGTTGTGCCGTGCATGTTGATATCTATAAAGTCCATTCAGCAACAAATGCACTCTTTATTAAAACTGACAAAGTTTTAAAATTTACATTAAAAATCACTTTGACTTGCTCCTACATGTTTCGGTCTACGACGGTGAAGTGGCAGCGTGCTGCCATTCCACCACATAACAAATAACGACGTATTTTTTTATGTTTAGCTGACCGTGCATCTCAGTATAATCTTAGTAATTAACCAACTTAATGCACAAATTCTTGTTTTATAATAAGTTTATTATATTCATCTACATGTTTCGATCACTGTTGTGCTCATCATCAGGGGGTCAAAATTGTATTATATAGCATCTGGTATCATCACACCTATAGCTGGCCGTCTCATGCACAGGTCGAGAGAGGTCCTCTCTCGACCTGTGCTGTATAATACAATTTTGACCTCCTGATGATGAGCACACAGTGCTCGAAACATGTAGAGGCGTATAATAAACTTAGTATAAAACAAGAATTTTGCATTAAGTTGGTTAATTACTAAGATGTAACGACGTAGTTTTTTTTTACCGAACCTTAACCTAAATATAAATTTAGCTAGGCTATAGTGAAGGCTCCCTGATGATGGTCGGAGACCGAAACATGTAGGAGCAAGTCAATGTGATTTTTAATGTAAATGTTAAAACTTCAAGTTTAATAAAGAGTGCATTTGTTGGTGTATGGACTTTATAGTTACATATTATGATTGCATTTAGAATGGCCAGAAGTTAGCCAAGCATATTGTTAAACCGTGTGTCCACGGGACAATAAAAAATTCGCGCGATACAATATGGATAAGTTAAGTTTCTCATGTTGTGAAAACAAAACAATTATTAGAAACAGAAAATATTGTCTGTTAAATTACGCTTACATAACCTCAATGACACCGACTTGTTCGTGACGAAGCCATCTTGAATATTTTCTGTATGGAAGTGAATTTAAAACCCAGAAATACTTTCCGTCAAAGTCATATGTGAAAGATGAAACCGAATGTTGAGAAGAATATCCAGATCTTTGTGGTATTCATGTAATTTCTGATCACAAAACCCCATAAAGGAAAATACTTGCATTATCACTGCCGGCTGTATGTCGGTATTGATTCAAATCGGCCGATTTCAGTGGCCGAGCCGGCCAAAGTGTGGGTCTGCGGCCGTCCGGTTGCTGGGATTGTGGGTTCAAATGCCGCCGGGGGCACGAATGTCTGTCTCTTGTGAGAGTCGTGTTTTGTTACGTATATATTTCTGGGACGGCTGATCACTCGTACAGAGGAGTCTTATCGATTGCCGTGTGTCTGAGTGTGATGTTGAAGCCTCGAAATTGAGGTCATGGCCTACTAAGGGCTGTCAAGCCATAAAAAATAATTATTAGAAAAGAATTGTCACCTGGAATCGTGATTTATGCAGTGATGAAATTTGGTTCCACCTGAACGTTTACGTAAACAGCTCAATCAACCAGTTATGGAATACTGAAAATACTCTTGTTTTTCGTGAAGTATCCTTACATCCTCAAAAATGGGCATGTCTTGTTTTTCGTGACGCCTAGTGAATGGATCGCTCTGTTTACTTGTTTGCTTACTTTTGTATTTTATAAGAATGAATAAATTTTGATTACTAAGTGCTGGGGAGCGATACTCTTCACTTACTGTGCAGCTACGGGTAAGTTGCCAGTTTCACTTTTCTACTGACTTTACCCACAGGAAACCTATCCTAGCATCCAGTAACTCAAAGCGAGCACGCTGGTTTAGCCGTAGTTCTGTTGAAAGTCACAAACAAGACTGCTTAGACTGAATGTTTACAATAATGGGCTGGTGATTGTGTTTTAAATGCTTAATATCAAGCTAAGGAAATGTATGTAGCGCGGCCATTTTATCTCAGTTACCAGCAGAAGCTGCAAGCTAGTGATTAGTAAGTAGTTGTTTCGTGAAAGGTAATTATTCATTTCCCATGAGAAGCTTAACCAAATTAATCAAAGGCTTACGAGTACATGATTTGTAGAAAACATCATAACCTGCATCAGTAAGACACAGAAATGGTTAAAGATGGAAGAAAGAGCGAAAGATCGGGAGGAAAAAAGAAGAAAGACAAATGATAAGAAAAACAATGGAAGCGGATAATAACGAAGAGAAATAGGAAATGAAGATATAGTAGGATGTACCGAAGAAGTCGAAGAAGAGAACAGAACAAAGTGCAGAATAGATGGGACAATACAGGCAAGAGGAATACAAGAAAATTTACGGCATATAGATAAGAATAAAATTAAAAAAAAAAGAGGATATATTGAGATGAAGCGTAAGAAAGGGGAGAATATGGGGGACAAGTAGAAGAAAAGGAGAGTTGTAGACGAAAAAGGAGGACAGCAGAATAAATGAAATAAAACGCATAGTTGATTAGAATAAGGACTTGACATTTAGCCTGAGGAACCCCATAGCACGAATTCAGCAGACTACTGTACGTTCTTAGTCTCTGTGGGACGTTTTCAGCTCGAGTAGTCGCGTTGTTTACAAACACGCAGCGTGCATTCACGCGTGAACCTGAAGCAGGTGCTACTCGCTTTGTGAGTTGCGGTTTTCTTGATCCAGAAGCTGTTGCAGCTGAAAGGGTTAGCGATGGAGGCGTGAAGAAGCTTCGTAAGGTGGGGGAACCCCCGCCCACACAGTGGACGGACACAGTGCTAGAACGGCTCAAGCTCTGTCATTGAAATAAACGTGTAAATTCAATTTCCATATTAAAGTAATACCGATAATAATGGAGAAGGTATAAGTGTGTCGTATTATCTCACAGAAACTTCAGAAAATTATACATTTTATTTTTTAATGTTACTGTCAAAATTAATGCAAATAAGTTATTTTAGGTCCCATATTGGAAGAGAGATGAATCTAAAGAAGTTTTGCAAGATTTGGGGTTCTCACAATGCTGTTGCTGAAAATCCTAGTTTTATAAAATCTTACTATTTTCGTTGGGCAAGTATGGTCTGAGAATCGAAGAATCATTGTACCTTCATCTGCAGGGACAGGCAATTTAAGAAGTTATCTTCATTTCGCAACAATACCGTTTCTCAGTAACTACAAGCGTTCAACCATGACCAAAAATACCACAGAACATAAATACACTGCTCTAATATGCAGCAAGTACAGTGCTAGAAAATTCCAAAATTGTGACTTATGTAATTCTCGTGTTCAGCTTGGAAGTCCAGAGTTTAGATTGCTAAGGGAATGCAAAGGAACAAACGATACTATGAAGTGTGTTGATGTGTTAAAATGGTGCTGAGAACTGGGAAAGGGAAGCCATTCAATGTGAAGAATAATAGAAAAGGAAACGGCTGCAAAAGAAAAGGAAGGGGAGGAGTAAGAGAGTGTTTTTCAATATCAAAGAAGAGATGATGTTCAATATTACTGAAAACGTGTTGAGCGGTAAACGTATTCAGAATGCATCTGCGGCACGAGAGAGGGGAAAATATCCTATTCGTGCGATAAACCCTTTCTACTGTTTCCTAAAACACACAAACTTGAAATTCTAAGAGGCTATAAAGTTCAAGCTGTCAACATTAATTTTCGTAATTTTAGCATGTGAAAGAAAATTATAAATCATAATACCCAAAATTTAAATTTTCACACAGAAATATTAATAACAAATATTTGGTGCACAAAGTGTAATTTTTTGCAAAAAAAGTTTACTTAAATTAAAGTTTTAAAAATAGTATTTTCTCTAAAGTTACGAAATACACCCAAATAATATAAATAATACAAAAAACAATTAATATTTCTTTCCCTACAAGATTATTATTAACATTGAGAGCAGCAGCAGTAACAGTAGCAGTAGGAGCAAGAGGGTTTTATCATAGCTCAGTAAGTGAATCACTACAAGTAGGAGAAAATTTGGAATCCCGACAGGAACAGCCTTTTCCTCGCGACCCGAAGTCGAGGTCAGATATTAGGACCCATACTGCATCCTATACTGAGTTCCGGCCTCGAGTTTTTTAACTTTATTTTCAAAAGCCCTGGAGCCTCCTGACATTTCTAAGATAAATCTGATAAGCAGGAAGCTGAATTATTTATTCCCACTTTTATACACGCATTGAGGGTGCAATCCTCTGGCAAACAGACGAAGTTACTTTTGTTGCTGCTGATGTTGCGGTTGCTTCTACTGTTGTTGTTGTTGTTGTTGTTGTTGATGATGATGATGATGATGATGATGATGACGACGACGACGACGACGATGTTCTTAAACAAGCGTTTTCCTTTTTTTTTTTTTTTTCAATTTTTTTTCATGAGTGTTTATTTACATTTTCTTGTTGCTTTGGCGGGTTTTTATAGTGCTTGTCTCTA
>Ga0123352_10021431_pt1 | contig 10296 bp, 7 predicted proteins | sample TergutLab28metaG_FD_89700 | JGI IMG/M metagenome (GOLD analysis project Ga0123352, IMG submission 89700) | Labiotermes labralis P1 segment gut microbial communities from Petit-Saut dam, French Guiana - Lab288 P1 | ecosystem: Host-associated > Arthropoda: Insects > Digestive system > Gut ...
ATTTAATTGAGGTGGATGGTGAGAGTTTGTTACAACGTTTGACTCGGCAGCTTCGGGCACTTGATCCAAGCTGCGAGGTTGTGATTACAGCGCGTGATGATCGCTATGAAGTAGATGGCGCTAAGCGCTATGTACCTCTTGATAATGAAAACGAGATCGACCGCTTTACATCTGAGTTGATCGAAGATCAGGTGTGCTTTTTGTATGGGGATACGTATTATACCGACGAAGCTTTACGTACCATTATTTCTGCCAATGGCTCGGAGTTATTATTTTTTGGTAATCACCGGCGCATTGTATCGGTGAAGGTCTTTGACGGTGCACAGATGTTGGCTCATTTAGAGGAGGTTAAGGCGAAAAATCCCGATGGAAAAGGTTGGGATGTGTATCAGTCTTATTCTGGGTTGGGCTTACGTGAGATCGGGGATGGCTATGTGGTGATTGAAGATGGGACACAGGATTTTAACACGCCAGAAGATTATTTGACGTTTATAGAAAAAAATTCTCCTACAGTATAGGAGAATTTTTTTTTATTTCCGATTAGTTGTTGATTTGAACATGGGTGATGTTTACATAGTCAGGACTGGCTAAGAAAAAGGTATAGTGGAGACCTCCATAAGTAATGCTAACAGTAAAGGTAGATTCTCCACCTTGTTCCGGAGTGGAGGTATGGAATTCTCCAACAAATCGTTCTTCTAATTGCTCCATGGTAAAGGATTCATGACCATCGAAAAATCGATCAATGGGTCCACCGATGGCAAGGGGATAGTCGTTTTCATTATAGTCGATGGAAAAAGCAACACGTATAGAGGAATCATCAGGAAGCTCGTAATAGACAGCACCTTGCTGTGTGGTGACAAACTCTGGTGAGGTACCATCAAATATTTCAGCGAAGGTCATGTCAAAGAGATCTCTTAAGTCATCTTCTGCTACTTCCGTTGGCAATGGGATCGTCTCAGGGGTGGAAGTTGTCACTTCTGTAGACACGTCAACCCCTCCCGGCTCTTCTTGATTGCAAGCAGTAAGGAGGGTGGTGAGGAGTAAGAGAATGGAGATAAATGCAGATCTGTGCTGATGTTTTCTGCGCATCTTTACACCCACTCTCCGTCTCTAAAGATTGGTGTTTTGGTGCCATCGGCTTTAATACCATCGATGTTCATTTCCCCTGATCCAATCATGAAGTCTACATGGGTCAGGCTTTGGTTAGCACCATGTGCGAGAAGCTCGTCTTCAGTCATGGTTTTCCCGCCTTCGAGGTTAAAGGCATAGGCACTTCCGATGGCAAGGTGGATCGAGGCGTTCTCATCGAAGAGTGTGTTATAGAAGATCAGACCGGAAGTAGAGATTGGGGTAGAGTGTGCGACGAGGGCGATTTCACCTAGGTAGTGAGAACCTTCGTCTGTCTCAATCAGATGCTTAAGGGTGTCGTATCCTTTCTCTGCAGTGAAGTCAGTGATACGACCATCTTTAAAGGTGATGGTAAAGTTATCGATGAGGTTTCCACCATAGCTAAGTGGCTTAGTACTTGTTACTATGCCATTAACACCATCTTTTTTCGGTAAAGTGAAGACTTCTTCCGTTGGCATGTTAGCCACAAAAGAGTCACCTTTTTCGTTATAGCTTTCTGCGCCGGCCCAGATGTGTTTTTCTGGTAGTTCAATGGTGAGGTCAGTACCTGGTGCGCTGAGGTGGAGGGCGTGGAACTTTTCTTCGTTTAGCATGTTTGTTTTAGTTGTTAGTTTTTCGACGTGCGACTTCCAAGCACCTACTGGGTCGTCAAGGTCAGCTCGAGTAGCAGAGAAGATGGCGTGCCATAAGGCATCCATTTGCTCCTCAGGGGTTTCTAGTTCAGGGAAGACTTTTGCTGCCCAAGCTAGTGATGGTGCCGACATAATACACCAGCTAACTTTGTCTGCTTGAATGGCATTGTAGATATCTTTCAAGGCAGTACTTTCTGTTTTGTTAGCTTCTGCGATGCGCTCCGCTGGGACACCTTTTAGTAAGTCTGGATCTGCTGAACTGATACTAAAGAGGGCGTAACCTTCTGCGACAGCATCTTCCATTGCCTTTAGTTGGTAAGCTGGAAATTCCGTAAAGGCCTCGTCTGGGGCGAGATCGTAGCGCGTTCTTGTTACCACTTCATCGCTCCATAAAACGTAGACGTCTTTAGCACCCGCTTCGTAGGCTTTTTTCACAACGAGTCGTGTAAAGTCTGCTGTGGAGAGCGATGAGCGAACGAGTAATTTTTGCCCAGGCTGAATGTTAACACCAATGTTCACAGCTAGCGCCGCGTATTTTTCTAGTAAATTTTCCATTTATAAAACCTCCAATAAAACCAGTGAATGGTATTAGGATAATGATAGCATATATGCCTTCCATTTGCTATTTATATCGAAGCTATCTTTTCTTTGGAGGGTTGATGTTCTTTTTAGCAGGGTTGTTAATGATTTGACCTGCTTCATCGTATCGTGAGCCATGACATGGGCAATCCCAGGAGTTGTCGACGGGATTCCAATGGAGCTTACATCCCATGTGGGAGCAACGAGGGCCACCTAGGGATAGTAAGTTTTTGGTAACCGTAGCGAGATGGCTTGGCAGCTTCCCGCCTCTCATGGTTCGGCTTGGTTCAAAGATCCTTTCCCAAGGACTATGTCCTTCCGTAATCAGGTCAGTGATGACATTTGCACTTACCATGGATCCGGTCATCCCCCATTTATTGAAGCCAGTGATCACATAGCGCCCCTCTACCAGCTCGCGATGATAACCAATGTAAGGGACGTTGTCGAGGCTCATGCAGTCTTGTGTGGCCCAGCGGTATTTGATTTCTGCCTCAGGATACGTCTCTCGGATGAAGCGTTCTAATGTATCATAGCCTCCTCCTTTTTCACCGGTTCGATGGGCGCCGCCACCAACGAGAAGGTAGTCACCATAGGTTCTAAAAGAGTAGCCTTCTGTACTGCCATCGATCAACATTCCATCCATTAGAGGTGCATTTTTGATGGCCATGACGTAGCTACGGTGCTGATATAGCTTGGCTACATAGAGTCCTGGAATGTTGACCAGTGGGTAGTGGGTAGCTAGGACGATGTGTTTGGCTTTAATTTGATGGTCTTTTGTGTAGGCAATGTTATCCTCTATTTTTTCCACAAAGGTACGTTCGTAAATATTTAAGCCTTCAGCCAGTCCATAGAGAAGTTTTAAAGGGTGGAATTGACCTTGGTTTTCCATTGCCAGCATTCCTGCTATTGGAAAGGGAAGTAAGGATGAGTGGTCTTCAAATTTTGAATTAATCCCTAAACCCGCATAAGCTTTTGCTTCGCGTGCCAGTGCATTCTTATCTTCAAGTAAGTAGGTGTAGGCTGTTGTTGTTTCAAAGTCGCAAGGAAATTGTTCCGATAGTCGCTGATAGTCATCGATGGCTAGCCGGTTGGCATCGTAGTAGCTTCTTGCGTCTTTTTTGCCAAATTTCCGGATTAGGTTGGCATAGATGAGACCGTGTTGGGCGGTTATTTTGGCTGTCGTGTTTCCGGTGACGCCATGGCCTATTTGATTTGCTTCTACGATCACGCTCTGAATGCCTTTCTCTTTCAGCTTGTGGGCAGTCAGGATTCCGGCCATGCCTCCACCAATGATAAGTACCTCGGTTTCTAAGTTTTGTTCTAGTGTTTTTCGTGACGTCCAGCTCGTTGTTTCCATCCACAGAGAATTCATCGTTTTCACAGTCCTTTTTCATCGTTTTTGTCTACCTTCATTATGCGCTAAATGGGTGGTTTTTAGTCTTGAATAAAATGATTCGCCTTTCAAAAGCCAAGTAGATTAAGAAATCAGCGGTTACTTGTCTTTTTAAAGACAGAATTATATCTCAAAGGCCAAGTAAAGAGGGTAAAGCATCTATCACTTGTCTTTTTGAAGGCAAAATTGTAATTTAAAAGTCAAGTAAAGGTATAAAATTGCCTACTACTTGGCTTTTGAGATGAATTAGTTATGTGAAAAACTCACTTCGTCAAAAATTCGCCCAATCTTTCCCATAATTCAGACACAATGTGGTAGAATAAAGGAATAAAATCTCCTTAGAAATGAGGTAGTCAAACGATGAAAAAGATATTAGTAATCGAAGATGAAGTCGCCATCCAAGACATTTTAAAGAACTATTTAGAGGATGCAGGCTATGAAGTGATGGTAGCTGACGATGGGATGGAAGGTTTTTCAAAGTTCCAAAACGAAGCCTTTGACCTGATTTTATTAGACGTCATGATGCCTAAAATAGACGGCTACGTGGTGCTGGAAATGATTCGCAAGACGTCTAGCATTCCGGTTATGATGATTACGGCTATGGGTGAGGTTGTCGATCAAATCAAGGCCTTTGATTTGCAAGTGGACGATTATGTAACCAAGCCTTTTGATATGAAACTTGTTTTGAAGCGGGTGGAGGCCATACTCCGTCGTCAGGATCCCGTTTTGGAGGCATCGTCAAAAAATCAGAATACGTTGATTTATCGGAATTTGGTGATGGACATCCAAGGCTGTGAGGTTTTTATTGAGGGTCAGCCAGTTATTTTGACGCATAAAGAATATGAACTGTTGAAGTTATTTTTAGAACATCAGAATCAGGTGTTTACCCGTGAGATGTTACTTGAGAGGTTATGGGGGTATGACTTTTTTGGGAATCCCAAGGTTGTGAACGTGCACATTCAAAATTTACGTCGAAAGTTACCAGAGGGTTATGGGGACTACATTGAAACGGTGCGAGGTGTGGGTTATAAAATTGCTAAGAAGGGTTAGAGGACGTTTAAGTACCAAGATATTTTTAGCAACCTTTGCTGTACTGATGGTCACTTTCAGTATGGCTTTTCGTGCGGTACATGTGGCATTACCGTCGCTTTATCACCGGGGATTTTACGCGGATTTTGATGAACTTATCTGGGAATTAACAATCGCGTTAGATGAGAGTGAATTTGAAGGACCGATTCAATTTCATGAATTTTTACAAGCTGAAGATCCAGATCTATATGAATTTATTATGGAGATTGTGCTCGCTTTTGATAGGTATGAGCTCGAAAGGCCAATTCGATTTGACGAATTCTTAGGCGTGCAAGACGCGACTTTTTATGACTTGATAATTGAATCAATGGATCATGCGTTTACTTTTGACGAACATTATTTTGAGAGATTGGATCGATTGGATGAACTATTCACTGAATTTTTAGAAATTCGAGGTGAACATTATTTCAATGAAGAAATAAGTGAATTAATTAGGCTTTATGCTATGGAGAATAATGCGAACATCACCGTTTGGAGACTATGGGATGGCATAGAGCAGTATGTGGTTCACGACTTTAATTTTGCCCCTACTATTATATCCCACGACAGTGCTTTGGCAACGGGCACGACTGATTTTCACAATGAAGTGAGTAGTTTCAGAGTGCGTGTTCATGCCTCTTTATTGCCACTCACCCAAACCATGGCCATCATTGATAGTCTATACCTTCCTGTTTTGACGGCGGTTTTCTTTCTCTCAGCGGTGATTTCTTACTTTTTCTCTCGTTATTTAGCGAAGCCCATTGTTGAGTTAAATGTGGCATCTAAAAGGTTGGGGAATTTAGATTTAGGTGGTCATATTAAACTAGAACGAACGGATGAGATTGGAGAGTTATCTGAGACGTTAAGTGAAATGGCCATTAAGTTAAAAAGTTCGTTATTTGAGCTAAAAGATGCCAATGTGAAATTACAAGAAGAAATGGAGCGGGAACGAGAGCAGGAAAGAAGAAGACGTGATTTGTTTACATCGATTTCCCATGAATTAAAAACACCGATTACCATTTTAAAGGGTGAAGTCGGTGGAATGATTGACGAAGTGGGTGCTTATAAGGATCGAGACGTTTATTTGAGGAGTGCTCACGGTTGGATCCAAACCTTAGAAAAGTTAGTTTCTGAAGTTTTAACCATTTCACGGTTGGAGGGAGAGCGGGTGAAGCTTAACTTCCAGGAAGTGGATGTTTACGAGCTAGTTCAGAGTGTTGGTCGCGATCACCAGGAGCTTGCTACTTTGAAGGAGATAGCTTTGGTTTATGAGGGAACATCTAGTTTGATGGCAAGGGTAGATGTTCCTCAAATGAAAATGGCACTATCAAATGTCATCAATAATGCTATTTTCCATTCGAAAGCAGATTCGGAAGTAGAAATATCTTTGATACACACGGAAGCGGTCGCTGTTTTGGCGGTCGTCAATAAAGGTTCTAGAATTAGCGAGGAGGAAATCCCCCACTTGTTTGACCCTTTTTATCGAGTGGATAAGTCGCGGAATCGACACACAGGAGGTAGCGGGTTGGGGTTGTTTATTGTAAAGAATATTTTGGAGTTACATGGTTTTAAGTATGGCATTGCTAATTGTGAGGAGGGCGTGGTGTTTACGATTAGGATTCCAATCCAAGTAAGTGATCAATTTAATGGAGGGGTTACTTGGAATTCCTAAATCATCGTTGAAATGGACAAAATAGATTTTTAACGATGATTTTTTATTGGAAAGAACCTTTAAACTATCGTGAGAACCTGATAATCAGCAATTTTACGATAATTTAGCATAAAAAATCACCTTAAATCATCGTTGAAATCAATAATTCTGGACTTCAGCGATAATTTTATCTGATTCAGCTTTCCTGAGGGCCCGTTTAAAATTGATCTAATCTTAATCAAAGTTTAACCTCATTTTTTCATAGGTTCGCTACAATAGGTAGATAACTTGTGGAGGGTGAGGTTTTTAGTATGCATTTTGGTGAAGGACATCATTTATTTATACGTTTATGGTATAGTTTTGGCCCGATGGCACCAGCGATGTTCATGTTTGTGTGCGTGGCTATTTTGGGTGAGCTTTTTTATGTGATGTGTGTGGCGCCTGAGCGTAAAATTAGTGGTGCTAGAACAGGAATCAAGTATGCCATTTGGCGTCAGTTATTTTACTTGTATTTGATGATGGTCTACATTCAGACGGGAATGGCAGGGGCGTTTTGGTGGATCCTGATGCGTCCAGTCATTTTTTGGGATCGGATTTATTTGATTCCTTTTACTACTTCACCGGATGTTGTGCCCTATTTGTTTAACGTGTTGATGACCATGCCTTTAGGGTTCTTGTTACCTTTTATTTGGCCTGGGTTTTGGTCGCTAAAGCGCGTGGCATTAACGGCTTTCTTCTTTTCCGTCGGCATTGAATTCATCCAACTCTTTTCTTTGCGGGTGACTTCCACGAGCGATTTGATTATGAATACGTTGGGGGCAGTGATGGGGTATGGTATTTTCTGTCTTTGGAAGAAATTGTTTTCTAGGAAGGAAGAGCCGCGTTTGGAACGATCAGAGAAATTAATGCGAAACGAGGGTCTGATTTATTTGGTTATGTCTTTCATAGGTGTTATTTTTATCTATCATCCAGGGATTTCTATGATGCTGCCTCAGGGGAGTGGTCATGGTGGGGAAGTGGTGACAGAGCGTCAGCTTATTTCGGGGAATGCGGATTTGTCAGAAGGTGTGTGTGGTTACGATCTCATTGAGATGCTGGGTGATGTATTAGAAGCACGAGAGGATCGGATTTTTATTAATCATTTGGAAGATGAGGAATTCCCAGCAGATGAAATAGGAGAAATTCTTTCGTCAGGAGACGTTGAATTTGGGTGATTGGTTAATGGACTGGGATACAGATGGTTAGATGGGGAGATGAACTATCTTTATTTAGGGTTCAAAGGTCATCGATTGGATGAAAGTTGATTGAAAACCACGATTCTCTAGTAGGAAATATTATGATTTTTGACACCGAAGGCTCTTACATTAAGGCCACCAGGAATTACATTCCAAATTCCACCAAATGGTTTAAAATGCAGAAAAGGTGGAAGAATTTGGTCTAAATCCTAACTACTCTTCCACCAAATAGCATAGAACGTCAAAAAAGTGGAAGAATTTGGCTCAAAGTGCCTCTTATCTTCCACCAAATTTGCTAAAAATTGGAAAAAGGTGGAAGAAATCGGTCTGAATCCTAACTATTCTTCCACTAAATAGTATAGGATGTCAAAAAAGTGGAAGATAAGTTTAGATTATGTCTAATGGGATCAGAATAGGGTCAAAAGGCATAAAAATGGTCTACTGAGCGATAAAAATTATGTCTTTTGAGTTAGAAATCAGACCCTAAGGCATAATACCACCTAAATAAGATGTCTGAATTGGGAAAGAACTATCATTAGAACACGTAGTATCAGATGTCACCTGCCAATACATCATTCAACATCATAGTGTAGTCGAACTAGCAACACTCTTTCTAAGAAGTTAAAATTCAAAAAAACGCGAGCAACTATCAAAGACTATGACTTTATCCTTTCTAAAAAAGCCAGCTCTTTTTTTGAGCCGGCTTTTCTAGAAATTTTTATTTTAGTGGAAGTTGTCTAGAATACTATGACCAAGTTGTCCCATTATCCAATACAGCTCTGCAACTGCAGCAACAGCTTCGATCTCAACGTTTGATAATGTAACATCATAATGGTTATCTTCTCTTCGATCCGTAAATCGTAGGACGTGATCGTAGCTAGTGTCTAGGTTGTTAAATAATCTTGGACCAACCGAGTTATGATTTACTAGCCCCCAATTTTTTGGGCCAACTTCTCTAACCGTCCCACCTCGAATGACATCGCGGTTGGTTTCAAAAGCACCAAAGTTGTTATCCCAGATTTCATCGTTGCTTAGTCGAAGGCTTGCTCGGTCAAAGAATAGCCAACCGTTTCGATAGAAACCAAAGTCTAAGTGGAAGTTTGCAGTTGCACGTGGGCGTGTTGGAGAGACGCGTCCACCCGGACGAATATAAGGTACGACGTTGATGTCAGAACTGATTTCACGGACACCTGGGTGATAGAGTGTGATATCACCATCAAAGCTATCCTCGTAGATATAGAGATCGTCCAAAAGTTCTGATGCACGAACAGCTAGTTCTCGAATTTCATGGGCGATATCTTCCTCAGTTGCATTTGTCTCGGCAAGGTATTCATCTATCATGTCAACAATGGCATCAAATTCTAAGTCATTGGTGTATTCTGCTAAGCGGATAGCAAAGTCGATGTCTTCCAGCATGTCGGTCGGAAAGACAACTGAATCGAGATCTTCTCCCAGCCACTGGAATTCCCAAGAATCATCTAATAGTGGAGATGTTAATGAAAGAATTTCACCGTTAATTTCATAATAAAACACCATAACTATTGTTTCCATACTGAAGTTATTAATGATGAGTCTATCAGCTACAATCCACCATTCAAGATCATCTGATTCTGATCCCATTACACCCTCGCCACCTGGTTCAAGGACGAGAAGGTCGCTACGATTGTTAGTGTTTTGCCATACACCTATAACGGCGTGATCCTCCGTAAAGCTCGGCACTTCATCTGCATGGATGAAGTGGAGTGACAGCGTTTCGTTGGTAAGTGTGAGTAGATTACTTTCAACTTCATATGACCAAATAATTTCTGACTCACCCTCAGCCATGAAGGTTAGAACCCCATCCTCTGTTGACCAGCTGATTTCATCACCGTTACGTGTTCCAGAACCGTCTCGATTGAGTACAAACTCCCACTCCGTATCGCTGGTTAGTAACCAAGTTCCAACTAATTCTGTACTTATATTAGCTCCACCACATGCTACTAGAACGAGCATCATAGCTGTTCCAAGCAGTAGAAAAAATGCTTTTTTCATCTCAATACCTCCATAAGCTTATTACAATAATTCATTCACAATCAATTATAACGGGCACTCACTTTAAATACAACTGAATTCTACATTTTTTGACACAGGGGTATATAAAAGGCAGGGGGTTTCAGTAAAAATAGAGAAGTTTAAGACCCTAGTAGACCCTAAATTGCTATTCAAGGGTGTTCTGTATCACAAAACTCTTGATTTCAGCCATTTTGTGATACGGCTATTTGATAGTTTAAGGGGAAATAGCCTGATTTGTATCATAGCTTTTAGGGTCAGTGCCACTTTTTTTAGGAGGATTTTTCTTCCCAATCCGGCTGAGTGTTAAAGCTTTTATTCTAATCGAGATGCTAAACCAGCAATTCAAAGACATCAACTGCATCGCCAATATGCTGAGCAAAAGCACCTGTCACGTGGACCGGTGTTTTATTAATGGTCAGAATTTTCGCATCGGGACTAGCATACTGGATCAGGCTAGCGAAGGGGTAAACTTGGAAGCTGGTACCGACGATAACAATGGTATCTGCTAAAGACAAGGCATCGACGGAGCGGTGGATGGAATCAGGATTGATTTGCTCA
>Ga0123352_10021433_pt1 | contig 10296 bp, 6 predicted proteins | sample TergutLab28metaG_FD_89700 | JGI IMG/M metagenome (GOLD analysis project Ga0123352, IMG submission 89700) | Labiotermes labralis P1 segment gut microbial communities from Petit-Saut dam, French Guiana - Lab288 P1 | ecosystem: Host-associated > Arthropoda: Insects > Digestive system > Gut ...
GTGGTGGGGGCGGATGACAGATGTATGAAGAGGCATCTAAGTCGTGGTGATTCGAGCGAGGTGAGTCGCAGCATGGGGGGGGGGTGGGGGGGGGGGGGGTGGGGGAGGGGGGGGGGGGGGGGGGGGGGTGGTTTGCTCTCTTAGTTTTGCCTCGAAAATGTGCTGATGCTTGTTGAGAATGAAAAACATATAAAATGGGGAAGAACGCAGTTGATTATAACAAACCGCTGGCTGTCAAACGGATGAACATAAAATTCCCAAAGAAGCTTCCTCAAATACAAACTCAGGCAACCATTCCGCCTGCCATTTCATATTGCAGACAAAATGCAGAATACCCCAATATATTATGAAAGCCACTCCGTACTCCTGCTAACTTGTACGGTAACCAAGTGTGTTCAAGCGATATCCAAGCATTGAATGAGAGTATGTTTATACAATTCGCTCCTATTTTCAGGTTATTAAAACTGTACTTCAGAAGCATACGTTATTGTCTTATGGTTCTTGTAGTGTACATGACGCTCATTTCCCTATGGATGATATTGTGTCATTATTCAACCGGTTTAGTGCACGAAGCACACAATTAAATAAATTCACTCCTTGTTCCAAACTTCAAGTTTTCTTGACGGATAACTCTGAGTTTCAGTGAACTACGCCACAGACAAATAACGTGAAATTTACATTTTGCTACACGTGCATTCTGGTACGACTGTGGATAAATGACAAATTTGATGCACAATTACGTTATATAATAGTTTATTATGGGCTGGGCATGTGGCGCGAATGGGTGAGGAGAGGGGGTGTATAGGATCTTGGTGGGAAAACCGGAGGGAAGGAGACCACTGGGGAGACCTAGGCGTAGATGTGTGGATAATATTAGGATGGATCTCCAGGAGATGGGGTGTGGGTATATGGACACGATTGGGCTGGCCCATTATAGAGACAGGTGGCGGACGCTTGTGAGTGCGTATTGAACCTTCGGGTTCCTTGAAATGCGGGGAATTTCTTGACTAGCTGCAAACCATTTAGCTTCTCAAGAAAGACTGTGCACCATGGAGTAAGTAAGTAAGTAAGTAATACGTTTATTATTATAATCCTCTACATGTTTCGAGCAACTTTGTGCTCTTCATCAGGGGGTCAAATTGTATTAATACAGCATCTGGTATAGTATTCTCTATAAGTGACCGTCCGGTGTACAAGTTGAGAAGGAACCCATTTGCCCAGAAATAACGCGAACTTTTGATTGTTATTTTACATAAAAACGACGCAACGTATTCTCTCACACGACAGCTGATCCACTTTACTGATCACCAAAGAGAGTGACTATGGCCTACCACCTGTACCGATTAACAACAAAAAGCATTTCTAGCTACGTGAACGTATTTAAGATGCTGTACAGACGGACGATTCAAGCACACTGCATGCTGACTAGGTTTGCCTCTTTTCTGAGCAGAACTACAGGGGTTTGCTGACTGCAGGCGGTCGGTTCGCATGTGGGAAATTTTTTATTACCGGTCAAATTTACTTACAAATAAAATTGGCTTTGCATCTCGCCAAAAGGGGAAAACATAGATGGAGTAGGATGTCTAAGAATAGGAAATTGGTGGAATATTTGGGGCTACAGAAATAGGAAGTGGCGGTAAGTTGGAAAGTGGAGACAATTGCATAATAAATTATTCATGATTTGAATGTGGCTCATCTGCAAAATTAGCATAAAACTAGATTTTATTGTTTTAATTTTAATAATGACATTTATACGTCACTTATTATGGAATAGCGGTAAATTGCTCTAAAATACAATAAATTTTAAGCTGATCTGGCATTTACCAAAAGCCTGCAGAGTCCAGTTTAGCATTGTCATGTGGCAAAGTGGACGCTGATATTGTTTCACTCTTTCTTTTCGGTACCAAAACCAAATGAATAAGTCCGACATCCAATTGCACGTGCTACTGTTGCGACAATGATAAGGCGAAGAAAATTAATGGGTTTAGGGGAAAAACTTTTCGCGGTTTCCATTCTGGAATATTTGGATTCGACGATTTTGAAAAGACACAAAAAGCAACAATCTTTCTTGTCACGTCTCTTCAAACTGTTGCCAGACACATCAAGATGAAAACGCTAAGGCAATGACTGGTTTCGAATCCCAGTCAGACCACACTTCAGCATGAGCAAGGGAATGTTTTATTTTCTTCCCCCCCCCCCCCGTTTAAATATGCCGGGAGAACAGCAGGCTGTACGCTATAAGAAAAACTCGCCGACTTTCTCGGTTTTACCAATTTTCATTCAGCCGTGACGTTTATTGCACTCGTGCGAAAAGCCAGATAGTTTGGGTCTTTCACTCAGTACCAAACATTTGCAGTTGCTAATGGCATGTGTGACCTTAATGGCTTCATTCTGTGAAGGTTTTTTCTAGAGAAATTCTAAAGAAGATTTAAGCAATGAAATTTACGTTATATTATCTAGGATTTGGTCAACTCTTTCTTTGCCCGACCAATCAAAGAAGTTGAAGGCACGTTTGTCAGAGGTGTCACTATGAAGCAGGAATCAGCGATGCGATAGAAATTAGTTAGGAGTCTCGGGCAGGCAGCAAGGAGTTTGAACTTATAGACGGTTGAACTTGACGTTACATCTCTTGTTCTATTTATGCGCAATTGGAGTTAAGAAACATTGTCCCATGAATTTATAGCATAATCATTCCGAAGCAGTGATAAGTGTCTTGTAATTTTTAGAATGTTGACCCTGAAGAATTAGGCGCCCTAAAAACCCAATAAGCCACTGAAGGCAACTTCGTGTGTGTCAATATCAGAACTAGGCCGCGCTCCTGATTTTCATCTTTCCACTTAGGGGAGGCTAAGGTGGGAATTTAGGACCACCTGTTTCGAAGGCTGTGAACTGTATCGAGGATCCACCGCGGTCGGCGACACGACCCAATTCGACTCTAGAGGAAATATTATTAAAGTGGTTCAGTAAAGGTTGAGATGACTGGGCAATGTCGCAAAGTAAGGAAAAATATGCGAAGTTACAGATTTTTGGTTGGAAAAGTTGAAAAGAGAAGACCACATGCCAGACCTCGACAGAATTGGGAAAATGCATATTAGGATAGTTCTTAAAATATTGTCGGACACTCTGCCTCAGGATAGAGGCCAGCGAAGAACTTTTTTGAAAATGGCAATGAACTTTCTATTAATAAAAGGATTGAGAAGTCCTTCAGGATTTGATTGACTCTAACCCGTATCCTTTTTTTAAATATTGTCCCAGTCACATATACAGTTCTGGTTGTAAATAAACTATTCCATTACTGCCTGAATAAAATTCCAACGCTGACTCACGTCTACTTACGTGCAACTCTCAATATGATCTTTGCTAAAATATTCTACAAGAGCACTTTTCATGTGTTCATTTCGTTCAAAATGAGAGCATAATAGGAATGTCTTCTCTGTCCTTTCGCATGTTACATCTGCAATACTATCGACCATATGTTAAGAAAATTTAGAGAACCTGCACTAAACTTTGGAGTTTTCAATTTTGACTTGTGATGAACAGATATACCAAATCTTGTAATTGATGCTCCACTGGAAGTGACTCTACTTAAGAAGGGCTGCATGATGTAATGTACTTATGCAACTACTTACAATTACTGTTTCAAAATTTGTTATATGATTAACATTTAACAAAACAGTTAGGGTCATAATTTAATTTTTACGATAGCTCTGCAGCAATATCTGTCTTTTCTCTCATTAATTTCCTTCTTAGTTTCTGCAGATTTATAGAGGATTTTCTAGCTCCTTCAGCCGAATTCTCATATTTCAGTCATGAAGAAAGAACTGCCGAATAGGTAGGGAAATTTCCTTTTCATTTGAAATACATACCAAAAGCTGGTGTTGGCAATAAAAACACATAGATGCCAATAATTTAGGGGAAAGTATAGCCCTGGTCCCTTCTGCAATACACGTTTCACCGCTTGCCTGATTCACGTGAGTTACTGCATCTTTACAGCTTGGTGATTTCTAGACTGTGCTGTAGTAAAATTGTTAGGTCAATGATGATGTGTTCACTGGTGTCTGGAAAACACGTGCCTAATGCTTCAGACCTGTGTGAGTTCGAACTGTGTAGGTGCCGTGAAATCTTTCTTATTTAATGAGACATGCAGAGCTAATCTCAAGGAAATATGTAAAATGTCTAGACATATTTTAAATTTGACGTTCAGGTGACCGTGCATCGTGATAGATTCTTGTAATAAAAACCTACTAGATGCACTAATTTCTCAAATTTATTTTTGGAATAAAACTCTACATGTTTCGGACAGTTCCTCTGTCCATCATCAGGAGTTTTTCTCTGTAAACACAGCAATGGTATATGTCATACAGGTTTGCTTACAGCTTGCGAGCAGGATCAGGACGGAACCAGTTCCGTCCTGATCCCGCCTCAGTTCCAACCTCATCCTGCTCGCAAGCTGTCAGCAGACCTGTATGACATATACCATTGCTGTGTGTGCAGTGAAAAACTCCTGATGATGTACAACATGTAGAGTTTTATTGCAAAAAGAAATTTGAGTAATTAGTGCATCTAGTTGGTTTTATTTTAAGAATGTTTTAAATGTTCCTTTGGTAAGGACATAGTCGAAGCTTTTCCACAAACATCACGGGTCCAGTACATTCGGTCAGTTTTAATGCCGGTAGCTACTGAAGGTTTACATGAAGTGCTGCCACACTTCGGATTAAGAGTGCCTCCGCAAAATACACAAATTCAATGCTGGAAGCGGGACGTGGAAGGTACAGGACGTTAAATAGTCTTTACAGATGTGAATACCGCTGGAAATTGACGCGTAAGAAGCTGCTCGGTATTAAGTATTATGTAACGTTCACGTCAGGATGGAATGAGAAGAATCGAAATAGATATAAAGGAAATATTGGAGAGACTGTTGGGCAGAGCTGAAAGTACTTTTCCGGAAGCGAATGAGACACATTTGGATGGTCGTGTTAAATAATTAAATACGTGTTTAACACCTTCGTCAAGGAATATTTTCTTGAAATTGACATAAGTTTTGGTGTAACATATGTGTATACTTAATAAGAAAAGTCCATTGGGAAAAAAAATTGCTGTAGTTCATGAGCAGGCAACCCAGTTATTTTTGCGAAATGCAGAATGCAGGCAACCCAGTTATTTGTGCGAAATGCAGAATTCCAAAGTTTGCTGGCAGCAAAAGTGTTCAACAAAACTGACGTCTCGTAACTTTTTTCAAAATTTGTGAAAGTGACGGAACAGGATTTTTGCAACTTCTCGCATATTCAATGCACTTGACACGAGAGAATCAAGCGTCCATGTTAACATCAAAGCGCTGTCTTTGAGAGGCAAAGCGAGTGTGAAAGCTAGCTTCAGAAGAGAGAGGCCGCACCGAGACATCAATTGTTCCGTATGAATGCCACTGGGCAATTTATTCCGACCCTCCTCATTTTCCCGGGATCAAAAATTAACCATAGAAGCGGATTAAATGCAACTGCTGACGCTGTAGCTATTGTTGAAAAAATTGGAAGAACAAAGACGCTTTTGTTACCTGACTTTCTGTTGGCAGTGCTAACAGCACGTCAAGTCTTTTCGGGAATGGTTTGGAGACAAATAAGGCAGCTAAGTCACAAAACAGCTAAAAGGCAAAGGAAAAATGGGCCAACCGATAAGAAGAGTATGTAAGAAGGCACTGACCCTGGCACGAAAAACAGAACTGAGCAAGAATTTCAAAACACTGTATCTCATTTACGGAGAGTTATTCACTGAGATGAGGATTTATTGTCTCCAGCAATAAGAATGGGCCCACCACAATCGTACTGATGTTGAAGCCTGACTGATAACTTTCACGGAACTTCAGTTAATACGCTTTGTTTGCTGACGCTGAATGTGCCTGGTTAGAAGTAATTGCATTTTATATCTGGGGCTATTAATTGTGATCTAAAAAGAAACGACAACAGTCGTTTCTTCTATAAACAATTTATTGTCCAACTTATACACAAATATGTAACTCGTATATACAATTAAAATGATAAAATATTTAAAAGTGCTGCGACATGTTTCGGATCACAGAGGGTCCATCATCAGGGAGCCTTGTAGTACAGTACTTAGCTAAAATTACAAAAGTGATTCTATCGTTGACATGGACTACATCCATGTCAACGGACACGATGGAACCATTTTTGTAATTTTAGCCAAGTACTGTACAAGGCTCCCTGATGATGGACCGTCTGTGATCCGAAACATGTCGCAGCACTTTTAAATATTTTATCATTTTAATTGTATCTATGAATTATATATTTGTGCATAAGTTGGACAATAAATTGTTTGTATGTTGATTATGCATGGTGCAAACATAAAGATTATACTCGTCTCTTCTATTAGAGGTTGCTAATCAAAATTATATTTTCTGTTTACTTAGTTATACTAAAATGTTTCTCATATAACAGATTCGCATTTAAGCAGGAAAACACAAAACTCCCGTAAAGATAAAATCGCATTTGTATGGAACAGAAAACATGTGCGCCAAACGGAATTTTCTTGCTGCAAAAATTATAAACAGAAAATGCCTTTGACTGTAAGAAGAGTGAAAGAATTTCACAAAGGTGTCAAACTTTTTTATTACTTCTTTTTTTCTCTATGGATTTTAAGTAAAATCTTCTAAATTCGTAGTAGGTTCAAAACGTTCCCGGAATTCGCCGGTATAATTTACAGGAACTGATAAATGTACATTGATATCCTTCACGGCCTTAGGGATACGGTCAGAACGAAGCGCCCCGAAAAATGGACAATGCTCCAGCACACCGGTCGGTTTTCGTCACGGATCAAAGAACAACGTGACAATACTGGAGCATACCTCATGCTCTCCTGACCCGACTCCAGTTGACTGTTAACTGTTCCCTCGACTGAAATCAGCATTAAAGAGAGGGCGTTTTCTAATATTACGGATGTTATGAAATGTGCGACAGAAGATCTGAAAAGGCTTTCACAAAATGTTTTCCAAGAATATTTCCAACACATATGAAGTTGCTGGCAAAAGTGTATGGTTTCACAGGGGGACTATTTTGAAGGAAATGTAACTTAAATGATTTTATTTTTTTTTGTATTTATCAGAAATAAAGTGATTCCGGGAAAATTTTTAAGCAACCACGTACTTACATTATTCAACTATGTAAATAATACCTAGATAAATGATCTGAAGCAACCTGCTGGCTCCGATTACGGCACTGCATAAAAACTGGGACCCGATCCACTTTGGACTGAGACATACACGACAGACCTAAACATGGAGCGCCACAAAACTAGAAGTTTTAACTAACAACGGTAACAATAATAAGTGTACATTGTTTAAATCGTATTTAACCATATAAGAAGTGTTTTAGTCATATCTTATCCATTAAGTTTTAAAAATTGCACAGATTATACTTTGTATACATAATTGACACTGAAAAACGAGCCTACTACAGAACGTGGAACTTTGTAAATGAGAGTTTGTTTTTGTCAGTTGGTTTTACAGACAACATACGTATTCTGCCCCCTGAAGGTGGTACACTCGTACCGAAAATTGTCGAAGTTAATCTTATGCGTATAGGACCGTGCATCATCTTGATATTTGAATAAAGGTTGACCAACTTGATGACACTTGCTTTATTATGTTAATTTACTGCTCAACATGTTTCGGATGTTAATACATCCATCTTGAGGAGCTTGCGACTACTTGGTGCGTTATTGTAGTTATGTAGCGTTATTGGTGTTATGTAGCGGGATTGGCTGTTGGTGATGTGGTATCCGAGTGCAGGCTGCAGCCTACATAACACCAACACGCCTCAAGTCAGCACATTACAGCCTACACAATAACGCACCAAGTAGCCGCCAGCTCCTGAAGATGGATGTATTAACATCCGAAACATGTTGAGCAGTAAATTGACATAATAAAGCAAGTGTCATAAAGTTGGTCTACCTTTATACAAATTGTTGAAGTTACTTTTTTCGTATTCTTCTATAATTAATACTGTGCATTCTGTTAGTATGATAAATTGGGTCAACTGATCTAAAAATTCACGAAAGGACGACCTTACCGTAAAATGACAGAATTTTACACTAAGGGCAAATCTTACCATTATAAAATAAGTCAATAATCACATACACTCTATTTCCATTGTCCTCAACGTCGTGTGCGTACCAATAAGGGTTTGCCCATAATTTCGAAAGTACCGTATTACTCTCTGAAATATAATATTTTAAAAAATATAATAAAATAGAATAGAATATTGTTTTACTGATTTATATGTCAGCGAATTCCTGCAGGTGGCCCTATATTCTGAATTGGAGGTTCCTAACCAACTGAAATTTTAAAATTCTGGACGTGACTTTGTTTGTCCAGAAAGCTGCCAGTGTACCGCTAACAAGTGATTTAAGCTCCTCACCCAAAATACATGTAATTTGTGGTATGAGATTTTATTTCGTGTTATTCGAAAAACCAGAGGCTCTCTTTGTTCCTACTGGCAAGTAGGAAACCTATGATCACCAATGAGAGAATTGTTTCACTCGTCATTAGGGAAATTTCATATTTGCAATTTTAATTACAGACCGATTTGCTCGTAGGGGTTTGTGCTATTCACGGGTTTATTTTCCAAAGCGACCTTTGACAATATTTGTATTTTTTACACCACATAGCAGCGTATAGTTACTGCATCAGTGCGCCTGTTACTGAATGCTGACCTGACTTGACCGATAGGACACTGTGTAATTTAAAATCAGTCTGCCAGCAGCACGGAACAAGGCTTTTCAGTCCACGTTGTGTTATTTTGGACTGTCATGTCTTGCAATGTGAGAGAAGACTGTGCTTGCCAGCTTGCCGGAAGAAAAAACTGCCTCAAATTTTAGGGTGAAATTATCCTAAAAATGGGTATGGCTCTCCAAAGCGTAATAGTGATGAACGAATAATATCTAAAAAATAAGACATGCCCCCTTGAAACGTTGGTAGTCCACCAGACTACACGATGTCACAACTCAGAAGACCACACTGTAAATTTCACCTCCCTTTGAGGCTCTTATATATCTTTAGTTTAATAAATATTGAACAAGATTTTCTATAGGCGTAATCCTGATATTTATAAGGTTTAGGCCTTTGTTTAGCTAGTAAAATCTAGAAATTTAGGACGGGGCTGCAAATATAGCTAGGATGGGCAACAAAATTAACGCTCACAGAATATTAGTGGAGAAGTCCTTCGACAACGCTCACTTGCAGTGTCGAGAAGGAGATGTGTGGGAATCACTATGGTAGGATGCAAGGGGCTCAGAATCGTAGGATATTCCATAGTAAAATATAATTTCTTGCGTGACGTTTGGGGACCTGAGACGCAAATTTCTCTATGCTCTAACGTCACGCAGATAATCAAAGGTCCATCACTCAGATAGGCTGCCCCCTTTTAATGGATCATCTGGTTAGTCTTCTGTAACAGCCACCCGCACGACGTCTCCCCCTCATACGACGTCATCTGACCTTTCCTGTCCTCTTAATCCTAAAGCCATAAGCCAGGGGTATCCCACATATTTGGTCAGTTCCTCTGTTTTCTGAATGCATTTCTGTAATGCTCATCTTCCTGGTCCCGTGGCTACGCGAGGATAACGAGTTTGGTAGAGTAAAAGAAATTTATGTCCACCGCTGCTTCAAGCGTTTCGTTCATGAACAGATCAGTATGCGGCACACAGTCTTTAAATAACAGTATCACTCTTGTGTATTCAGAGCTGCCATAATAAATAGGCACTGTGATTACTTCAGTGCTGTAGCCTACATTTTTAAAAAAAAGTTCATGGTAATTCTGGTATCTGAGACAGGCTCCTTGACCTCTACCAGTGTAACGACCTTAGAAAAGATATACGAAACTTGAGTTCCTGCGCCTATAAGTAATGTCATTTCCATAGTAAAACCAAAAAGATGCACCACTGTATCTAATTTATTTTATTTTGGAATGACACTGTACATGTTTCCGTCCATCATCAGGAGTTCAAGACTGTACATCCAGCAACAGGCATTTGTAAAACAGATACTGCTGTCTGCTTGCTAGCAAGAAATATGTAGAGTGTCATTCCAAAATAAAATAAATTTGATACATTGGTAAATAAGGTAAAGCAGTCCCATTACAGACCCGGAGGGTCCCAGAGGGTTCCAGGAAGTTAAGGTTCCAAGATTTCGTGACAACGGCACAGGATGGTGGTAGGTTGTCAGCCTTACACACCGGTCGCCTTTACCCCCAGGAAATACTCCTGGTACTTATTTCTGTTAGAGGATGA
>Ga0123352_10021434_pt1 | contig 10296 bp, 13 predicted proteins | sample TergutLab28metaG_FD_89700 | JGI IMG/M metagenome (GOLD analysis project Ga0123352, IMG submission 89700) | Labiotermes labralis P1 segment gut microbial communities from Petit-Saut dam, French Guiana - Lab288 P1 | ecosystem: Host-associated > Arthropoda: Insects > Digestive system > Gut ...
ATGTGATCTGGGTCACTGATGCCGAAAGAATCCCCCGAGTTGGCAGACGTCAGACCTGAAATGCTGAGAGGTCAGCTGAATGTCACTGCATATCGCACAGCCCTCTCCTGCCCTCGCCTTGCTAAAAAAAACATGAGAGTTAAACAACACTACCCAAGTTCTGCTAAACTAATCATACGATGGAATGTGTTGCATGTCTGCTGTCCGGGGTAGTACAACTTGTGGTCAGTGGGCTGAAAACAGCCCCCTGGATGTTACAACTCCCCCCTTTAGGGAGACTGACCAACAAGGGGATTAATTAGTCAATATACACGGCTTATCGCCTATCCCTTGCCTACTGGTATAGGCCTATTATGAGGCCGGGAAGGTCTAGAATTATCACACATGTTTGTAAGTTCTGTTGGCTCACCTTCGCTGTCTGGTCCTACGTGGGATCTGCTCATTAAGCTGAGGGTCAGTCTTCTTATTTTCTGCTAAATACACTTCTATATATGTTATCAAATAGTACATAAGCGTAAGCCATGCTCAGTACAACTGGAACTTCCAAGTCGCGCAGAAAGCTCTCCTGAATAATTTTCAGGATTTGAATCAGACGACTTGGTGGTTAACAATTGTGGCTGTATAATCCTATTCCTCCAATGTAAGAACACTTGAATTACTGTGTTATGTACAACTCTGCCATCTGCTGTAGCCTGCCGTATTCCCGTAGCACTGTCACTCAATGTCAATAATAAAGCACTACGAGCATACCCATTCTCAATTTTCTTGCTCCCAACATTAATGAACTTCAGAATTTGGTGTAACTTCCTTGTCAAGGTTCATTCATTAGTTGACACATCATGTAGGGTCTGGTTTACGGATTTCTATTTGACCGAACAACAATAACCTGTTCGCGAATCAATTTAAGCCAATCCAACTGCTCCTCCTCCAAATGAGCAATTTTTTGACTGTAAAATGCTGCACTGTCAGAACCCAACATTCCAAACAGCGCGCGTGTGATACACGGCCTACTAGACTGAAAATAACTCTTTTTTGTCTGTGTGTACCCCGTTCTATCCTGGTAAGCTGCAACACTAACCTTCTCATTTTCCCTCTTTTCTGCATCAACCACACTCTTACAAGCCGTTGGATTTGGCTGCCACAAGTTACTGTGCTTTATACAAAATGCCACGGTGAAATCTACGTATTTTCGTATTGCATCAGCATTATTACTAGCTCCTTGCATAATGAGATAGGTGACTACTTACCACTCACTGGAGTAAAATCTAGCAGTGCCCTTGCGCTGGAAATACAGTCCAGGTGAACTCTGTGCTGGTCCAATTCGAAAGTCGATACACTGGCCCGCGATTATTACACACAGTAGTGACCATGCGAATAACGTCCACATCTGTAATCAAGCAAAAAATAGCTTAGCTCGGTTTTGCGTGAATCTTAAGTACCTTGGACCGTTTCGTTCGTTCATACAAGTAGGTTCCGTTCTTCAATTCCCACGATTTCATAAGGCCCGATGTACGGTGCCTCCAGTTTCAAAGATCTTCCCCTGCGAACCCTTTCGTCTCTCAGCAAAACCTGTTCGCATATTTCAAACTTAGGTACATGTACAAAGAGGTCATACTGGCGTTTATTATCAACTTCTGATGTTTCTGTAATGGGGTGCGGCGGTCGTCCTAACCACCGACACCATTACCTAAAAAGGGTGTCCGCCGCCACCAGTTTGGACAACACTGACATATTTCTACTGTATACTATATTCTACAACACTAAAACATAATACATGAGTATCATAACATCTAAACAAATAAATAAGCCAATCAAAGTTTAATGTACAACAAAAAATACTTCTCTGACAGATGATTACAATTTCATATAAAGGAACGACCATAAGAAAGCCTGATCACCTCCCGCTGACGCACATTTCCTTCCTTCCTTCCATTATCCAACCAATCAATTTAAAAAGCACCCAAAATAAAATGAAATATAACCCAAATCATTTCGCACACTTCAATTTGGTACCTATCAACTTAATCACGATTACCTGGCAAGATAATTAGCAGTAGAGGCCACATCTTATAAATTTTACTCTTTCTCCACTCCCCACACGTCTCCCGCTACCGAAGGTTGAACAAAGACTGTGTACCGTCTCTTGGCCAAGCTACACCGCGCTTCTCAGCTAGTCAGCATTTCCAGTATTCACCTAGCAACAGTTTTCTGCAGTTTCAGCTGGTTTGCTGTTGCTACGTGAGTGATAGGTGATCTGTCCTTCCTGTTTGTTCGACAGGGAGATACAACCAGCCGTTCCTTACAATGCTAGCAGCATGTATGAAATACATAAAATGAAACGGAAGAGAATAAAATAAAATTCTCTCTACGGGGCACTATATTTCCGAATTTTTGCGCGCCATTGAGTAGCTACTTTGCAACATAGCTTCCAGTTCCATACCATACGTATCATGCGCATAAAAGGTACTTGGAGGCTGTCTCTGTAAAACACCTGGTCGGTGAGGCAACCGTCCGAATAACAAATGGAAAGTCATACAGCTGGTTGCAGTACTGCAATGATACAGAGATGCCAGTCTAAAATACTACGAGCAACTGTTGACGCCCCATGGTGTGTCACCAATGCTATGATCCACGAAGACCTAGATATTTCAACTGTGGAAGAAGTCATCCACGCCAGAAGTGTCAAGCATTGTATAAAACTAGAAACTCACTCGAACCCTCTACTCCACCCCATTCCACGAGATAACGTCGTACGAAGACAGAAACGACGGTGGCCAGCTGACCTGTAATACGGTGAACGAGATCTCCTCGCAGGAGGGGACCTCATCACGCTTGCGCGTCCACAAGTTTGACTCATAGCCAGCCTATTAGCTAATAGAATACTTTGTATTCGGATTGCTCATTTCAAATAGTATTTTAAAAAAAAGCTGGTTGCAGAATGCGGTGTTGTATTGTGAACAAATGCTGCATATTCACCCACTGATCCCACTTATTCGGCAGCAACGTAGCTCTTAAAGTACTCGATTAGGCTTTTGTGCGAATGCTCTTTCGAACCATTTGACTGAGGCCGAATACTGGTTGAATGTGTTGAATACCTAAAATTTGCACACGCCCTTAAAGTTTCACTCAAAAACTGGCTGCCACTATCGGATAAAATAACTTGTGGTATCCCATACATAAGCACAATGTGGTCCACAAATACTTTCGTCACCTGCTCCGCAGTTTGATCCTCCAACGGCACTGCTAACAGAAACATGCACACTGATATATGTGGCAATACCCGCAGACAGAAATGTTGTGCAAAACGAAGCGGAAAAGAAGTTAAAATACATGAGTTTGTTTATAGAGATACAGCGAATGTGGAACCTCAAATGTACGATTGTACCAGTAATAATTGGAGCCACTGGAATAGTAACGAGAAGCTTAAGGAAACATTTGGAAGCTGTACCCGGAAAACATTCGATAGATTCACTACAAAAGACAGCTATACTTGAAACATCACACATAATACGGAAAGTACTGAAGTGTGAAGCTTGAAGCCTGAGCGGTGGGGATCACCGCTGGTTCAATAGAAGTGCCAGGCAGAAAAGGCCTGTGACAAGAGACATACATATCGTATAATAATAATAATAATAATAATAATAATAAACTGCAAATGGGCTATCACCCGTTGGCAGTGGTTATTATGCATTTACATAAAAGTAAAATAAGGATCTAAGAAATTTAAGTGGGGAGGACTACATGAGAAGCGTGCAATGGTAACTTGGAGTCTTGGGAACCATTTCAGCATTCGCTTATAGACACAGGGAAACCAAGAAAACCCTGTGCCGAGGTGGCCGGTCGCAGGACCTTCAGGTTACTGACTTCCAGCCAGCAATCCGGCAACTAAAGTATGTGAGACAGCAATACACGCATAGTTAAAGAGTACACAGAGGTAACAAAAATACACACAAGGTAATAACACAAAACACAAATGACCAATTACTGTTAGCAGCAATGCACGTAGGAAAAGCAACACAAAGGGGGAGAAGGTTCTGTATCTAGTTTTTAATATTACTCCACAGGTTTAGCACACCAATTTTAACAGGACCTTCACTTCACTTCACTTCACCAACCGTAAACACCCTTCACGGTACGCCCCGATTTACCCCCCTTCACTGTACTACACTTCACTTCCTTTCACTTCACTTCACTTCACTTGACTACACTTTTTAGATAACTTTCAACACACATTTCCTTTAGCTCACCACATTAATCGCCTTCCTAACCCTCCCTCTAAAAGCGTTTGGTTTACAGGGGAGGAGTCCCTAAAATTTCTGCAGGTAACCAGTTCCAGAGTCGGATGGTCCTATTCACAAAGGAATATTTCCCGATATCCGTCCTTTGTCCCCTGTTCCTGATTTTCCATTCATGATCAACCCTGCTCAAATAGTTGGGCCGTTGTAATCTGTCACCTATACTACACTTCTCAAATACGGTGGACGGCGTCTTAATTATCATGAGCCGCATCCTAGTATGACATGCGCCATTTTATTCTTCTGACATTTCTCACACTTCCTAATATACTTTTCTACATCACTTTTCATACCCTGCCAATTTATGAACTGTTTCAATTTTCTATACGTACGATTTATGCCTGCATGCCCACCGATCTCTTTAAGTGGGCCATTCCCGTTGTGCTAGATATAAATATTAAATAAAGATAAATAAGTCAGACACGACTAGATTATATATTATTTATTTACAAGGTGTAGTATTTTGAATTGGCTGCATGTTTCGGCTCTCTTCACTAGGTCATCATCAGGTCGTATGTCATTATCGAGGAAACTACACAATCTATGGAATGATAAAATATGTAAAATATTTCTTGAAGCAGCTTCCATGTTCAGAACACGAAACCATCAACTTTAACAACAAAGATAACTCATTGTCTAGCGTCGCTTCTATTATTGTAACTAACAATATCAGCCATCTCCGAACGCCTACATCATATTTCATATAGGTCATTCTTGAAAAAGACGCATCTGAAGTCCACAACGTTCTCCGACTGCTCCTCATCAAAAAATGTATCAAGAATCTAACTTCACTGAAGAACTCTGCTACAGACGAAAACATAAAAAATTCTATAGCACTGGCGATTCCCACTATGTATTCGAAAAAAACACCATCTCCAAATAGCATAATCTAATATCAAATTACTACGACTCCATATGGATGGCGTTCTTCACTACGATAAGTAAAAAATTCTACATAATATAACCCATTTTGAACACTCACATCCTAATATGTTATCCTTCACACATATGTTACCAGATTTTAGAACGTTTTATAACGACGCAATTTCAATTGTAATAAGAACATATTAAAAAATAATTGGCCATCAGCGAACCATACTACAAAATAAGGAGCAATAATTTAACGTAAAGTACATTAGTCAAGTTTTTATAGAAAATTTTATAATTTTCACAGTGTTCAGTGTTGACAAAAAGAAAAATATGTTATTAGAAGCTTTTATAGACAAAACGAGTTCTCGTTGAATCATAATAATTTTAATGTTTACATATTGTATCATTCCATATATTGTATAATTTCCTCGATAATGACTTACGGCTTGATGATGGCCTAGTGAAGAGAGCCGAAACATGTAGTAAATTCAAAATACTACACCTTGTAAATAAATTATATATATTCTAGTTGTGTCTGACTTATTTATCTTTATTTAATAATCATGAATCTCTTTCAATATTTCCAACTTCTCTTTATCACCGAAGCCTATGCTTGCTGTCTCTAACTCGTCTTCCCCTCTACGTTTCTCTTCAGTATCTCCTGACTCCTCACTGTCCGGTATCAAACCTACTTCCCCTGCTTCCTCCTTTAAGGCATTAACAGTAGCTCCTCCCGGCTCCGTTTCTGAAAACAACCTACTTAGTCCATCACTGTTGCCCTTCTTTTTCCATTCCTTCTATAAAATGGTGTAGTCAAATTATTGAAGTTTCAACTTCAACCACATTATTCCAGAACTGGGTCATTCATTTTAAAAGTCCATGTTAGCGGCCTGTGGTCGGTCAAATTTGTAAATTTCCGGGCCCAAATGTACTGTCTAAATTGCTTTGAACCCCAAACAATCGTTGTCAGTTCCTTTTCTATAGCGGAATAATTCCTTTCTACCTTCGTCACTACTCGACTAACACAGGCAACGGGCAGATCATGACCAAGTGGGCCCTGGCTTAAAACGCTTCCCATTCCAGCTGAATTAGCATCGCAAGTAACAGTGAATCCCTTTTTAAAATCCGAGTATTGCAGTAGCGGTTCGCTATACAAAATGTCCTTCAATGTCTGAAATGCCTCTGCATGCTCTTTCCACCACACATATAACACATTTTTTCCTGTCAGTTTACGTAAGAGATTGGCGATCGGGCTGAACCGCAGTACGAACTCTGTAAAACCATACGATACCTAAGAAGGCCTTCAGCTTTTTTAGTGTTAGTCGGCAGTGGGTAGATTTCACGGCCGCTGTCATTCTATCATCCATTACTACACCGTCAGCTGTAACCCCCAAAAATACACTTCTCTCCTTACAAATTCACACTTGTCAGGTTCAAGCTTAAGTGCCTGGACCCGCAAGCGGTCAGACACCTCTACCAATCTTTGATTATGTCCCTCTAACGTTGCGCCCCAAATTACAATGTCGTCTAAATAAATGAATGCCTTGGTCCCTACCGCGGCCCGGGTAGCGTAGTCGGTATAGCGACTGGCTACAGGCTGGACAGTCCGGGGATCGAAACCCGGTGGAGGCGAGATTTTCCGCACCTGTCCAGACCGGCCATGGGGCCTACCAGCCTCCTGTACAATGGCTACCGGGTCTTTCCCGGGGTGAAGAGCTGCCAGGGTGTCAGGGTGACCTTTCACTCCCTTCTAGTGCCGTGGTCAAGGAAGAGCAGAGCTATACTTCTACACCCCCTATAGGCCGTACGGCCTGTACAGAGTCTCAGTGCCTGTACAAGGGTGCACTTTACCTTTACCTTTTGGTCCCTACCAATCCACTTAAAACAGTATTCATTAGTCGCTGAAATGTGGCTGGTGCTGAACATATACCCATTGGCATATTGCAGAACTGAAAGTGTTCTCCCGGCGTCGAAAAAGCTTCCTCTCGTAACGGAACCTGATTAAATCCGTTAGCTAAATCAACAGTAGTGTATATCGTGCTTTTCTCAGGGCATCTAAAATATCCGAAATTAGGGGTAGAGGGAGAATCGCCTACCGTTACCTCATTCAAACGAAGAAAATCAACTACTAACCGCAATTTTTTCTTGCTGTGGTGCGCCTTCTTTCTTTTTCACACAAATATTGGGGGAATTCCACGGGCTGCTGGAATGCCTAAAAATCTTATCGCTCAACACTTCATCAATTATTCCTTGTAGTTCACTTTTCAATGTTTCGGGAACCTGGTAATTTCTGCTTGCTATTCCTCTACATGGGTCTATCCCAGGAGCTGGTATTGCGTGTTCTACGGCAGTCGTTGTGATTAGTTTGTCGCCCCGCTATTTGAATATACAATTATAATATTCAAATATATTCATAACAGCTCTCCTTTCCAAATCGTTTAAGTGATCCGTCCTAATTCTATTCCGCAATTCTCGTAACCTGTCTTCCCGCGTTACTGCTCCTTGTGCTACGAAATTATCCACCTGCATTGCGTTAGTTTCAATTTCGTATTCCTCTAGGTCCACTATAGGTAAGGACACATTGACCTCTTCATCCATGTTCAAAATGCTGGTAAGGCATTCTCCCAATAGTATTACAGCTAAAGTTACGGCCATAAGGATTCCTGGTAACAGCTGTTTTACTAATCAATCCGATTTTTAGTTCTTCTAAATTTGTGGGCACTCTAATTGCAGTTTCACATCTAGCTTTCAACACAATATTCATTTCCTAAACCGCTCGTCTAACAAAATCTTACCACCTAACTTCAGTGTCACGTCATCCATTATAATTTATCTCTTCTTATAATCAAACCTATCCCTCTTACTTATGAAAAAGTCTTATAAAAAAAGCCAACGAGATGCACTAATTTCTCAAATTAGTGCATTTCGTTGGTTTTATTGTAAGAATATATCACGATGCACGGCCCACTGAATGTCAAATTTATGAAAAAGTCTTGACCCATTATCCCATCATATGAAATTCGTATCCCGTCGCCAAAATATATGAAAGGTGTGCATTGTTTCATAATTCTCAGTACTTAAACCCATTCAGTTTCACCAAGCGTCCTCTCTGTACAGCTTGATATATCCCTTACATTTAGTATACAGATCCCTCTCTGATGCTAACATACTTTCATAAACTCATTTGGGATCCCGTATCAATCAAAAATTTTAATTTCTCCTGCATTCCCTTACTTTCTTGCAACATGACCTTAAGGGCGCTGTCGCTGGTTCTGTACAGCCCACCATTACTGCCGGGATCCAGCGGGGCTGCTTCCGTGAACTCTCGGTCTTTTCTCCGAACTAATTCTCCTCCACCTAGAATCATCTGCCATTGTGCATGCTTTAGCTACATGGCCAAAATTTCCGCATGCATAACCCTGATCCTTTTATCTGAATTTCTAGTACCTGCACTCGTACATTCGCGCCTAATTGCGCCTGTGTTATCACCTGTAGTATCCTTCGCATTAACCCCGCGTCCAGGGTGCATAAGACCTTCTGATTCTACTCGGGCTATGAATCCAGGTCCTCTACCTGACCCTCTCAACACTTGTCCCCCACTGCTGCCTCCACTGTTTGCTTGTACTAATATTCGGGCTGGCACCTTTAAATATGTTTCCGTAAAATTTCTGTACCGAGAATTTTGTCTCTCGCAGATAAAATTGCCGATTACTCTTCTAGATCGGCGTCAATGCAGGTTGATAACAAAGCAGTTTCCCTCTTTGACCGCACTATAGTTTGAATTCTTTCGTTGCTTAACCCCTCCACAAAAAATGCTTTCGCGATATGATTAATGAGCCCCATAGCACCAAATACTTCCTCATCTTCGCATATTCTATCAGCCGCTTCCCTCAATTCTGACTGCATGGTGTCGACCCTACTGCTCCACGATGCTATGCTCTCACTCGCGCCCTGCCTGCTGCTGAACAATCGACATGCGTAATAATCTTAAGTTCTCCGAACTCCGTAATTTTCCTCTAAAATTTGTTTCACATCGCGCCACGTCTATATAAGGTCCCTAACCAAGAGTTTGCTTCTAGCCTCTCCGGTGAATTTTGTTTTGACAAATTTTAGCAATAGATCGTGTTCGCTGGGATTAACAAGTTCAAAAGCCGTCGTTACACTGTCAGAAAATTCTTTCAACTTCCGTTTATCCCCATCAAAAGGTTGGTTAATGAGCTTCAGAGCATCCGATGTGCTACAATATCTGCCATGCAAGGAGTCCGTTGCGTTTTCTGTATCTGGTTGACTTATGCTGTCACGAGTACAGTCGCCTTTACCTGTACAAACACTTTACATTGTTACAACACAATCAACATTAACACTTGTACTGCTTATACAGCCTCCATCCAGTCTAAGCACTATGTGCGTTGCATGAGATTATACCCACGAACGGGTCCCCTAAGTGCGAAAATTTTAAAAGTGCCTTTGCATGGCTTAACTTGTAAATAATGCAATTAGCGAAGGCTGCCGTGGACAGGGGGAAGGTCCTTCGCAGTCGACTGAAGATACCAATTCCGGAGTTGAACCCTTTCCCTCCGGTAAAGTCGACGGCGGCTGGTCCTGTGCTCGTGCGGCTGAAGAAGTCCGGGCCAGTTAACTTGGCGGCGGAGTCAGCAGCAACGGCACCAACTGGCGATCTCCCTCACTCCCTCATGATCTAACAGAGTCCTAACAAGTATGGGAGAAATGGCGCGGTGTCACTAGGCTGGCCAGACAGAACGAAACCGCGAGGTGATGAAGGTGAAACTATTGCTGGACGGAGACGACCGACGACAAAAACCCCAAACACACTGACATCAATTTTTATGTAGTGACCCGGACTCGGGGATCCTGGGTTCCGTCCCCAAGTATGGCGAATGAAGTGGGAACTCACGACAATTTCCACTATTATTCTGACGATTATCTTTAATATTTGTGGTGATTAATGAATATTACAATGAAATAAGCAGCAGGAAGGTGAGCACATGAGAACCGTTATTTTCTAACTGACCGTTCTTCTAGAGATGTGATCTGGGTCACTGATGCCGAAAGAATCCCCCGAGTTGGCAGACGTCAGACCTGAAATGCTGAGAGGTCAGCTGAATGTCAC
>Ga0123352_10021436_pt1 | contig 10295 bp, 9 predicted proteins | sample TergutLab28metaG_FD_89700 | JGI IMG/M metagenome (GOLD analysis project Ga0123352, IMG submission 89700) | Labiotermes labralis P1 segment gut microbial communities from Petit-Saut dam, French Guiana - Lab288 P1 | ecosystem: Host-associated > Arthropoda: Insects > Digestive system > Gut ...
ATCTGTGATGTGCGCTATCCTGGGGTGTGCAGCTCAAGTATGTCTGCTCGTTGCTGTCCTATGTGGGTCTCCAGCTACTGTTTGTCCACCAAACCCACACAGGACAGCAGCTAGCAGACATACTTGAGCTGCACCCCCAGGATAGCGCACATTACAGATACCCCCTCCCCCCGTGCCCCTTAAAATAGCATATAACAAACACCACAGATGCTGAGATCTCACCAGCGTGACATGCCCATACCAATCCTGCAAAGCACTACCACCATACTGTCGGATGAAAACCTGATGACGGCCACATTAGGCCGAAACATGTAGTTTACTTCATCCTTTATTAAACATCTTTTTTAGATATTGTTGTGTTATTGACTGATACCCACACATATTGTTTATACACACACAACGGGGATGGCTCATTTTAGAATTATATCAGACGTCCTCAACTTGTGGCCCGTGTATATCTTTGTAATATCACATTGCTTTGTACTATACAATAAAAATATACTCACACGCCACATTAAGCACCTGATTTTAAATAACCAAGCAATAAAAATGACGCCGAAAAAAGCTGAAGAAAAAGCTCTTGTAGGATCAACAGTGAACTTGTGTGCGGACAGTCGGTAAACAGGCGGTTTATTTTTTTCTTCTTCACAAAGTTCCAACAAATTGTTACTTACATAGATCAGCAGCCCGCAGGTCAACTAGACGTAGTAGATGTGGACACAGCCATTAGAACGTTAACAATACCCGTACTAAATGATTCCTCCGTTTGTCGAAAGCCAAAAGTTCATCGCCGCTGAAAAATGCACTATCCCTGAACGCATTAAGAGACTACATAAAGAAGACTCATGTCGGCTGCGATGTTACTGTCGTCTGGTAACATTTGCCGATATTTATGAGAAGCTAGCAACATATATCTTCAGTGAGTATATTTTTGGTCTTCCACACCCAAAATTCGGGCAGCATGATCCTCAGAAACGATTTAACAGTTCACCAGAAAACTCGGAGTGACTTGTACCTTGAACCACCGCTTTGAAAAATTCACACCTCGATTTTTACATCATGCGCCCTCCGCACTTCGTGATTAATGTGCCCCATTCACGTGGACTGCCGTGGGATCGAATATGGGTCTGCGCAATGAAAAGTCGGTGAATGAACTCCAGAGTATTAACACAATGGAAAGCATACACAAAATGTAACAGTTCTTTGGCGTTCAATGATGTTCAAGGTTCTAGATTTTCAGTTCGTGAATGCTCATTTTTATTACTGCAAGTAATGACTGACACCTTTCTTTGCAAACAAAAAGATATTCCAAAGCAAACTAATAACTAGCAAAACCAAAGAAAGGCTGTATCATACGGTAATCAGACCAGTAGCAGTATATGGATCCGAATGTTGGGTATTAACAGAAAACATTAAGCAGAAATTATTGGTATTCGAAAGGATGTCATTGAGAAGAAATTTGGCCCAACGCAGAAAACAAATGGAGACAAAAAACAAACGAGGAGTTGGAAAACCTGATTAACCATGAAAATATAGTAAGGCACATTAAAAGTAAGCGACTGAGTTGGGTGGGACATGTTGAAAGAATGCCTGATGAAAGAGTAGTTAAAAGCATCTATAAATGGAAACCACACGTAACAAGACCGAAAGGAGGGCCAAGATTAAGATGGGATGATGACGTGAGAGACGATTTGAGGAAGATGGGAGTAAATAATTGGAAACAGAAGGCACAGGAAAGGAAACTATGGAGAGGAATAATTGAGCAAGCCAAAAGTCACAATGAGTTGTAGAGCTGAGGAAGAAGAAGAAGAAGAAGAAGAAGAAAAAGAAGAAGAAAAAGAAAAAGAAGAAGTAGAATTACTGACAATTGCGAGCAGTTTAAGTGCGTCTTTCCTCTTCTCACACTACAAAAAGCACGCTCTCTCTTTACCTCAGACACACGATTTACGCTAGATTATAGCGCTGTTGGCAGAATACGGTTAAAACTTATTGTACGTAAAGTCGTAAAGTGTTAAGATTCAAACTCTTATCTTCAAAGAGTACGCCTTAAAAAAAATAGCAAAACAAGTCAGATAATGTACGTATAACGTAACATTGTGGCGCGTTCACTTAATGTTTATACCTCGTTGGATATCTCAGCATCCTGATGACGTCTCACTACGTAAGAACGCTTTTATGGAGATTTAGTGTCGCCGGCAACAATAAAATGCTTCTTAGGTCTACATGTATTTCTGCCCCGGTTTAACCGAATTTGATATTCTCGACTGATTTTCAGAATGTCCCCAATATCAAACTTCAAAGAAATCCGTCCAATGAAAGCCGCGCTGATACATGCGTACGGACGGACGGAAGCACAGACATGACGAAAGCACTAGCGCCTTTCGTGAATGTTCCTTTGGCTACACGGATTGCTATGCACTTTCCCTAACAGGTGGATCGGTCGTGGCAGTACCATTAACTGGCCACCAAGATCTCCAGACTTAACCCGTTAGATTTTTGTTTATGGGGTTTGATGAAGAGTTAAGTGTACAGAAAAAAAAAAGTGGATACACGAGACGAACTGCTCGTTAACATACTGGATGTTATCGCCTGCATAAAGGAACGTCAAGACGCACTCAGACGAACAACACGTCATGTCTTCATACAAGTTGCAAAGTGCATTGATGTTGACGGTGGAATTTTCGAACATTTATTATAAACTGTACCAACTCTGTCACTTGAACAATAAATACCGGTATTAGAAACAGTACGTACACGTAATGTATCTTTCTTATCAACAATTTTGCGGTTGTACATTCAAATAGCTCTATCTCGGAAACCGTTCGGAATAGTACACATGTTCATAAAAACATATTTGCTTAGAATGACCGATACTATGACCTCCTCCTGGGACACCACGTATAACTGTTTTTTTTTTCAAATGAAGCCAACTAGGTGCACACTACTTAGTATATTTATTTCAACTTCTCTACATGCTTCGGGCAACTACGTGCCCATCATCAGGACAACTTACTGTATCTATGCGACAGTGGTATTTTTTACTGTGTATGGGTGGCTGTCTGGTCAGCAGACAGCCACCCATACACACTAAAAAATACTAGTGTCGCATAGATACAGTAAGTGGTCCTGATGATGGACACGTAGTTGACCGAAACATGTAGAGAAGTTGAAATAAAAATACTAAGAAGTAGTGTGCACCTAGCTGGCTTCATTTGAAGAAGATTATAGGGGGATGCGCGGTCAACAAAAAATAATATATATATATAACGTGTTTCACAATTGCCACGCACTTTTGGAACGCAGCATCTTCTACACTCTTACGAACACAACAAAAACACTTCACGGAACACGTCCATGATGTAGAAATGCAAGCTTTAACATTTCTTCTCATCTGGTATTCCCAAGAAAACGAGGTGTGATTCCAAAACATAAAACGAACTAGGTCCTGCGTGGCACGCAAAATAAACCCGTTTCACTTATCTGATAAGGGATATACTGTGCATTCACAGAATGCCATGCGTTAATTCCAACTGCAATTTTAACGATGCGAAGTTGTGCCACAAAGACTGAGGAGTTACTAACACACGAAGTCAACGCGAAGAGAACTTCTTGGACGTACGGCCGCGATGAATTCTTATCGTCGGTAGCTGAAATAACAGGCGCACGGCCAGAAAACCAAATTCGTAAAACAAAAAGCCAGAGTCACTACCACCAACACTCCACACCAGCAGTACAGTTTGTCCGCAACATGTACAAACAACTCGCCACACAAACGTTCTTGGTACTCGGTTTTCTACACACGAAATTATTCGTATCAAGTAGGGTTCTCATTAGTAGAGTAACTGATGAATACGCCAATAACAGTCCATTGCACAAGGAGCCTGTTCAAGTTAACGTCTTCGCCGCGTTAGCTTAGTCCTAAGCGGATCAGGATCGATGAAGTTCAATGTGGTAAACTAGCTGGTGGTTACCAAGTGACAAACCGTATCTGTGCAGGATAAGAACCCTGGATAACTGAATCGCGGTGACGCATCGTATCTCGACTTGCGGGCTAGACTGAACACGAGTGACTTCCTTGATTTGCGACACATCTGCCGACAGTCCGCAGGAAACGGATTAAGTGCACTTCTCGCGCCACCTGACAAGTATCCACAGGCGACAAATGTTTATCACATATACCAGTTGTGGGACTGCGGCTTTATATGTTTCTCGATATCTTACGAAGAAGAGAACGAATCTGTGACAAAACAAAACAAGACGTGGTAGATCAATGGATCGTGACGTACACATATTGATATTGATATATTTTGTGAACTGCAATTGGGTTTAAACCCGGTGGCAATTGTAAGTACACATTTACACACAAACAATACACAAAACAACACAATGAAACAGAATACAGCACATGCATAACAATTAAAGTACATACACAGACAAAAAGAATACATAAACATAACAATTAAGATAAATTACAGAATTAAACAGGAATACAACCATTTCAAAATAATGAAACCCTTCAATGCCCTAAAGAACCTCTCATCATTTCACTTCACTTTTTTTCACCTATCCTATCAACCCTTCACTCCACTTTACTTTGCTATACATATCTCTAACTCACTTCCCATAACTTCACTTCCCTTCACTTTTTAGCGCCTTCACTTCCCCTCATTGGTTTTCCCTTTCCTAAATCGCGTTTTGAAAATACGCGTTTTACCATTGGAAGTCCGTATCGACCCTTCAGGTGGCTAGTTCCAGTCAGTAATGGACCTATTCACAAAGGTATATTTCCCCATGTCTGTTCTTTGTTTCCTGATTCTGATTTTCCAATAATGATCGACCCATCTTAAATAGCTTAGCGCCTATAACCTATCCTCTATCACCTTCCATGCCCTCTCACCGGTAAACGCTTTGTAGAGCGCACACATGCTTGCTATTTTCCTACGCTGCGCCAAAGATTCCCGGTCTGAGCCTCCCGAATGATGCGCAAATTTGGCAGCTTCATTTTGTACACGGTATAAAGCACTTATCTGACACTCCCTGTATGGATCCCAGCACACCGCCCCATATTCGAGAACTGGACGTACTAGTGACGTATAAGCTAAACTTTTCGTATTTTTATTTCCTTTTTTTACAATACACATTACGAAATGCACGGCCCTCCAGGCTTTTTGAATCGTGCAATTTACCTGATCAATCCAGCTTAAACCACTTCATATGATGATTCCCAAATATATGCAACAGCTAGCTTCAGGAATATTTTGGTCCCCAAGGGCATAATTTAGCGTATCCTTTACCTGGGCCCTCGTGAAGCTTAGTGCCTTACTTTTATTCGGATTTATTTTCATTTCATTTACTTCCGCCCAACCCCCAATCTATCCAGATCTGTCTGTAATTTTTCTACGTCCTTGATATTTAATATTTGCCTACATATTACACAATCATCTGCAAAAAGTCCAATTTTTTTTATTCGATGTTCCTTCAAATATCGTTTACGTAAGCTAGGAACAAAAGTGGACCCAGAACGCTCCCTTGAGGTACACCTGACGTCACTCTAACTTTCTCCGAATAATGTCTCCCTACTCTAACTCTCTGAGAACGATCTATCAGAAATTCCGTAATCCATACGACCACCCTTGATCCACGCCCGATGTTGCAATTTTTTTAAAGCAGTTTTCGACAAATCTTTATTATCGCGTCCAGCCTGGCTGCTTCATCTAGGGAGTCTGATATGTCCTGACGGACTGCAATTATTTGACTCTCGCACGAGTATCCCGGTCGGAAGCCATGTTGTCCCTCGTATAACCAATCCCTATCTTCTCACACTTGTATATAACCTGATATGACGTGTTCAATTTGTTTGCATACCAAGGAGGTCAAACTGACCGGCCTATAATGTCTGACTACCGAACGATTGCCTTCTTTGTGAATAGGATGAACTATGGCTTTTTTCCAGTCCTTTGGTATAGCACCATTGTTAAACGTTATGTCTAGCAATTGCGCCAGGTACGGAATCATGGCTTCTCCACCCATTTTCAGTATGGCGCAAGGAATGCCGTCTGGTCCTGCTGATTTGTTTCTCCCAATCATTACTAACCGCTTCCTAACAATGCTTAGATATAGCCAAACGTAACGATGTCATACGCTAGTGTGTTCCCTCTGGCTGTAGAAGACACAAAGATATACATGTAGGTACACTACGCACTGTACCCTCTAGATCCACACGAAATATTTGGATGTTTATTCTGCGCATACCTTGTGGTTTATATATAACTACATACAGAATACAGAATACCGATGTCGTTACTCTACAAGGTTCAACAATTAAGGCTGTCGCAGTCGCCCAAACAAAGCCCAATGACGAGGTTCAGAAAAAGTCGTATATTCGTCCAAATCTACATAACCAGAGCCACTATCCTAAATGTACGACGTTATATAAGTTCCCACGAATGCAGCAAAACTCTGCGAAATATATTAAGCGAACTAAGCACACTAAGCCGGTCCCAGTAGCCGCGCGGTGTAAGGTGTAGGTTTGCGGCCCCTCGCCTTCTGAGATTGTGGGTTCGAATCCCACCGGGAGCATGGATATTTGTCTGTTGTAAATGTTGTGTGTTGTCAGGTAGAGGTCTCTGCGATGGGCTGGGAGTACTACCGACTGTGGTGCGTCGTTCTGTGTGATCTAGAAGCCTCGTGAATGAGGTGGCCCTGGCCCACTTGGGGGCTGTTGCGCCACAAAAAAGGTTGTATTCTCCTATGGAAAATACGGTAAGAAAATCTCCGCAGGGAAGGCGGCATCGGGAATTGACCCAGTAATTTTCTGCGCGTGTCAAAAAGCTACACAAGTTAAGTTAGGTTACAACCAAGAAATGGTTTGCAAGATAACAGGTTTTTGGCAAAAGAAGACAGTTTTATAACGCTTCAAGTTAAAGGAGAGGTTCTGAACAGCGAATAAACTAAAAGAAAGGATAAATATTTAAAGTTACAAAAACACCGTTTTCATTACACAGACCTGTCTTCAATTCCCTAGAACACATGGTTTTCGTCACAACATATTCTGCCTTCAACTGAGACGCTGTACAATGCCGGGGCATCTAGGCCTAACACTAGCAACCGCCAATATCTGCGTATTTCTATTAAATTATTTCATTTATGAAGTTATTTATATAGGGACAGTACGTTAAGAACAGTTTTCACAATTCGATGTGTATATACCTGCGAATCCATGGCAACTTAATCTTGCACTCAACCGTGAAGTACACAGAATGACCACACACATCTCACTTTCCAGTCCGATGCCAAGCACATACCTTGTAACTACCGTACTCTTTAATGCACGTCAGTCAGCATCAAGCCGCCGTCCGTCTTGTTATCAATTCTGTAATCCTCTTTTCAAATTCACAACCGTTACAGTAAACGATGCATTGTTCCGGAATCATCCACGCCTAATTCCATTGACAGTCGAACTGCTTTAAAGACTCTTCGTGCAATTTCTGTAGCCAGATAAGGAAGTAAAAAATCAAAACTAAGTGTTACAAAAGATATTACTAACTTCACTAAGATTTGCGTATCAAACTCAGTTTATCGCCAAGTACTAACAACACAGTCAATGCAGTGTAACATACCATTCAGGCGCGTTCGCGTAACCACTTTTGCCGTGGAAAAGCAATAAGCATTACACAGTGTGTCTGTGGCCTTAGTTATACAGCATGCGCCGTATTATATTGTCAAACTGTGGCCTGTCCGGCTGTACCATGTTTTCCCGTAGTATCTCAAAAACGGTATGATTTTCGGAAAGAAGTTAACCGAAAATGCGCGGGTTTTTATTTTCTCTGCAACAATTGTCTGAAACATTTCTTATTCTGAGAAGAGGTGAGCTGAGTAGTATAACGTAAATAAACAATTAATAATTATAAATAATAAGCAGTGATGAAGGCCATTTACCTCAGCATATCGTTCTACCCGGACTACTCGCACATAGATTAATTTCTTGGCACTATTACATTTAAGCATAATCATACTGATACTGTATTTCTATTAATCAATGGTATATCATCTCAAGTCGATAAGGAAGCTCCACTAATCACAAAAATATCATATAGTCATGCAACCCTATTACTGTATCGATACAATGGGAACCAGCATACAATGACGTCAATGCATAATACATTTCGTAACAAAGAATTTTATCAACGTTTTTAAATCTCATTTTCAAATTAAATGGAAAGTAAAACGGAAACCTGCTAGACAGCTGTTCTTCAATATACACCCAACCAATCAATACAGAATAATCTAGCTACCTGCAGCACTGGCTTCAAAAGGGAAATCAGTTTCCTTCTGACTGTCCATCTCCATGTACTCCGAGCCAGTAACTCTCATATACAATTTGTGTGAGGAAATGTGTTACATGTGAAACGTTGCAGGGACAACCCTACATAATTAAAATACGCTACAGCGGCCTAGTAAACTATTTCAGGTGTGCACAAATGCCTGGTGCCTGGGAGACCAAATTTTTGTACGCTGACGCCTAGTATTTTCAGCACAATCAAATCAGTTTTTCCCTCACATACAAATACGTGTTATCATTGCATAAGAACGGAGAACAAAGCGCCAGGTAAAAGCGTCTGTAACAGGGCCCTAATTACAGAACTTGCTACCAGCCACCCTTCTGCCACCTATATTACCTAGGTAGCTCCCACAACAATAACATAAAATTAACTCTAGAACAGGCCACAAAGGCCCAGAGAGGCAGTAGAGGCATAGCTCTACTCTTTCTTTAGATGGCGGGTGGGTGGTCAACACCACGCCCGTGCCCCTTTACCCCCGGGAATGACCCGACACCCATTGTACAGGAGGTTGGGTGGGCTCCAGGGCCGATCTGGACGGGTTCGGAGAAGCTCGCCCCCAGCGGGATAAAATCCCCGGACCGTCCAGCCCGTAGCGAGTCGCTACACCGATTACGCTATCCCGGCCCAGTGATTCCCAAATTTTTGGGAAATCTGCGACCCCTGATACACCTAGCAGTGAATTGTTTGCAATTTTATTTTTTGGAACTTCCGACCCCTGATACACATGGCAGCGAATTGTCTGCAATTCTATTTTTTTGGAACTTCCGATCCCTGATACACCTGACAGCGATTTGTCTGCAATTTTATTTTTTGGAACTTCCGACCCCTGCTACACCTGGCAGCGAATTGTCTGCAATTTTATTTTTTGGAACTTCCGACCCCTGCTACACCTGGCAGCGAATTGTCTGCAATTTTATTTTTTGGAACTTCCGACCCCTGATACACCTGGCACCGAACTGTCTACAAATTTATTTTTTGGAACTTCCAACCACTGATACACCTGACAGCAAACTGTTTGCAATTTTATTTTCAGGAACTTCGGATGGATAAAGCGGCGAGGCTGGAAAATCTGTGTACGCCGTGTTTAAAAGTGAACACCAATTTGGGAACGACTTGAGCACATGCGCACTAAAATGCTTTCCTACAATAACCAAGTGGCTACGGAGAATGATGACTCACAAAAAAAAGAGATCCTACTGCTCCGACAACCAGGGCGAGCGGTCAACAACCCTGTCTCGTATTTGGAAGGCCCCAGATCACAGCTGTTCTGACCCATGGTTGTAGTGCCCTTTCTCGGTCCCCCAAACACATAACACGTTGGTACATCAAATTAACAGCAGCTCCAGTTCATGCACCTCATTCTGTTATTCAAAACAATACAGTATGAGTCACTGGAAGCGTCGTTCAGCGAACCGTCAATAAATATATTTGAGAATGTTTTTGCTCTTCTGGGTTGTTAGGCAGCTCTGATTGGTAGTTGGTTACCGAAGTTACCTGACCGATAGGCTCTCCCGCAACGTCGGTAAACGAATCAATGCTGCGTTAATATTCCAGACGAGCGAATACCACATTAACACAGCAGTTAACAAAGCAGCGGAGTCTGAAATCACAAATACATAGGAAGGTTGCGAATGTGAGAATAATAAAAACTCACAGGCTTCATACGACAATCCCCGAAGTCTTAAACAGCCTTACACCACAAATTAACTTAAAATTATTATTCAAGTGTTAATTTTCAAGCGGGATGCGCCGCTAAACAACGCCGCAAATAAGTAGTGAAACGTTATAGGAACACAAGTAGTCTCTGGAAAACAAATTTCTTAGTTTTTAAGTACGACACACCCATCCACCTAACCCCCACCCCCCCCCACCCCCAACCACAACACCCCACCACCCCCACAACAAAAACCACCCACAACACCCAAAACAAAAAAAACAAAACCCAAACAACCA
>Ga0123352_10021437_pt1 | contig 10295 bp, 7 predicted proteins | sample TergutLab28metaG_FD_89700 | JGI IMG/M metagenome (GOLD analysis project Ga0123352, IMG submission 89700) | Labiotermes labralis P1 segment gut microbial communities from Petit-Saut dam, French Guiana - Lab288 P1 | ecosystem: Host-associated > Arthropoda: Insects > Digestive system > Gut ...
GTGTTGTGGCAGCATGCCGTGTTGTGTAATGTTATGTTGCGAAGAGTGCCCTGCTACGGATGTGCATTCTGTGCTTCGTTGCGTGCCACAACACCCAACTTGTACAACGAAATTAATATGTGACTATTTCTAGTGTGACTTTAGCAAGGAATATATAGCTCCCTGATGATGATCTTAGGGCCGAAACATGGCGGAGCGTTTTTTAATGTTTTAATGTGTAAATTTTATAAATTATATATATATATATATATGTAGTGGTTGGTATAATAATTGAGTAACTCGACAACATGCACGGTGTAATAATAAAAATAGTTCGACGTAGTGTTTGTTTTGTTTTCTTATGTGTGTGAGTATGTGTGAGTGTGAGTGTGTGTGTGTGGGGGGGGGGGGCGGGTGAGCTATTCGATGGCCCACTATGGCGTGAAGAAATTCCTACATTGTGTGTGCAATGAATCAGCATTCACTTTACATAGAGCGCAAGGACTCCACTTGTGTCCTGGGACATTCAAGATAACACACACAAACACACAGGAAAATGTAATGTCTAACGGTCACGTACATATACCGGATGGAAGAAAATTATGCCGAAAAACTTTCAGGAATCGTAGAAGGGGCCAAAGTAAGGGAGATTTGTCCTGAAACGCCTCGGTTCGACACAATGTAACGTCAAAGGAGAGCCACACATACGTCGGTAGTCGTACTTAGTCATACTTAACCTCTGGCGACACTTTGATGCTCCAAACCGTCGAATATTTTCGGACATAAGGTCCTGATATAATTTTTTTAAGGACGCGACTCTGACACTACATTGCTTCGAACTAAGACGTTTCCGGACATAAAATCCTTTTCTCGAAATCCTTATTTTGGGTTTTCTCTAACATCCCTGTAATTTGTCGGTGTTATATTGTTCCACTCCGTATATGGCTTGCCTTTTCCTGAATAAAAATAGAAGAATATGAATTTATCTGTTATGATGTCGCTTGAATTGTGCTGGGGAAGTGCTTAGTTCCAACCTCATCCGGGGCCCCTATATATGGACAGAATATTTGCTACATATGTATAAATAAATGGCAGCATATGATATCAATCCAAATACTTTCCACATAAAATGAATACAGTTGTTTCTTTAGACGCTGTATTTTGGACTACAAATCTTTAAATAAACCCGAAATAAATGCATAAATAAATAAATAAATATATATAAATAAATGGCTTCTTGAAGTGCAGGCAATATTTAAATTTCTTTTTTATTTCGTAAGAAGCGAGGTTTAGCCACTGCTGACTTTGTGCAAGGCAGCGGAGATATGAGTTGCATTCGGTTGCCGACTGGATGTTAGTTTTAGAAAAGCTTCGCAGATCTTGGAAAGCAGAAATCATTCTGACTGTGGCCGCGATTGTGGCGGAAGCAGACTGTGCGTTCAGAATCATTCAGGATGAAAGACGCTTGGCAGCATAATTTTGATCCTCCTAGCGTCAGGTAAGCGTTGTAAATTGTGACCACCGACAAGTGTATAAAGACAAGATTAGGAATTATTTTGGTTCTATTGGAAAGCATCGGATGGCGGTGATGATAGCACTAGGCTAGCTAATTGCCGTGCCAGCCAAGCCCCGGCAGTGACTAGACCTCATTAGTTACCATAGAGGTAAAGGTAAAGCAATCCTATTACAAGTCTGGACAGGCCCTGAGGGTTCCAGGAAGTTGAGGCTCCCAGATTTCTAGACAATCGACACATGAAGATGGTAAGGTTGTCAGCCCTACGCACCGGCCACCTTTACCCCCAGGAAATATTCCTGGTACTGATTTCTGTTAGAGGCTGAATCGACCCCAGGGTCATTGTGCGACCGGAAGGATTATGTCAATGAAAAATTCCAATGACAACATCAGGAATCGAATCCGCGACCTTCAGGCTTGTAGCGCAGTGCCTCAACCAACTGCACCACCGCGTGCCCCCATTACTTACCATACAGTGTGAAATGTCCGTCCGTCCGTCATAGTGTACGTAGTTCAGTAGATTAAAGCATTTTAATTTATATAAACTGTGGTGGGAGTGTGTAAGGCGGTCAGGGTGCCCTGCAGTGCAAGATCAGCACATTCCTCGTTGAGATAGTCCCAACCAGGCACTAAATATTGAGCTGAGAGATTCTAGGACGATCTTCTCTTCCTTCCTCCTGTCGCGCTATATACCGCTCGGAGCCCGTTTGGCCAAAACCCCAAGGGAGCTAACGCTACCGAATAATCCTGCAACCTGGGTGGAAACAAGTTACTAACACGGCAAGGGGAGACGTTCTGCCATTATTCTGACCCGAAATCCTGCCGTTACACTTCTCAAAAACAGACCAACCTCGTGGTCTAGTGATCAGAGTCTCTGACTACTAATCATGAGGTCCCGGCTCTACCGTGGGAATTTTTCCTGAAGGGGGGGATTCCCGCGGTGACCATGGTCTGGGTAGGTTAGTAGAATTTGGGTTTAAGGGCCCTCCTGGCACTACATCTTCCTCTATCACCACTCACATCATCGGGAAGTCGGTTACACTCCTGCCATGCCCAGGATGGAGGACCACGAAGTCCACAAGGACATGTGGTGGCAAAGGAAAAAAAAAACACTTCTCAAAAACATGAGGATAACTCACAGTACTTACGACAACGAAACAGAATTAAAAAAAGACAATATATTCAGACCAGTTGGACGACATTTCAAACCACAGTAACGCGTATATATGTTATAGCAGATCAATAACAAGCTGAAATATTACACTGAGTCAAATCTATATATAGAAAACATTTAAGAACATGTTATATGCGGGGAATTTGGACTGTGTTGGGTGCAGAATATTTTTGCATTCCCTACTCCTATGTAAAGGGACCGCGGTAGTACAGTGTTTAAGGTGGTGTACTACAAATCAGAACGTCGCTGGTTCGATCCCAGCTGGTGTCACTGGATTTTTTCATTCACATAAAATACTTCCGATCGCACTATGGCCCTGGGGTCGACTCAGCCTCTAACAGAAATGAGTACCAGGAGCATTTCCTGGGGTAAAGGCGGCCGGTGTGTAAGGCTGATAACCTACCACCATCCTGTGCCATTGTCACGAGATCTGGGAAACTTAACTTCCTGGAACAATCTGGGACCCTCCGGGCCTGTAACGGGACTGCTTTACCTTTACCTTTACCTTTCACTCCTATCTAAAACGATTAATGTAAATTTGCATATTGGTTGAAAGGCTGTAAAACTTGGCTTCGCTGTAAGCGAAGTATAGGCATTATAGGATATATATGAAATGACTGGAAAAATTTCAGTTTTGAATCCCCCCACTCAATACAAGAAACGAGTTCATAGCAATATATGACCGCCAACAATGTTCAAGATGCAGCTCAACAACAATCGTCAAGATTTTCATTTCTGGAGACGCTTAAAATCCTAGTGTATTCAGCGTCAATTAAAAATGAACAGAAACTTCACCAACCCATTTTTTATGCTTGTCAAACCATTCAAAACCACACCGGGTCCTTTGGAAAAGTGCGAAAGTCCATGATCAGACGTGTCCGTGCGTGATTTCATTCTGGTGGATTATATTTTGAGCATTTGTTGTGAGTTATGACTGGATAAACAATAAGAACTGGACAGCCATTAAATTTGGCTAGATTATTTTTAGTGCATTGTGTAATTTTTAAGTAAAATACTGCGGAATTAAACTACTCCTTGTTGAATGAAAGCTTCCAATCAAACTCAAAAACCACTTATTTCTGGACTTGTGTTTCTGTTAAGTGTTTTCTGTGTTACGATGTGTAAAACTGGCTCTTCAGTATGTCCAAACATTTTACATGCACCCTGTGCTTTGGAAATGTCTGAGAAGAGGTGTCGAGAGAAATATTCTGGATTAAGGGAGGAGGGCGTGGAGAGAGAGGACGAGGCGGGAATTTGATGATATTACATTATTAGAAGCTTCGTAATTTGTAATTTTCACCGATTATTATTGGGATAGTAAGCCTACGTGAGGGTAAACGAATTTGGGTGGAAATGTGGCACATACTGAGAAGTAAGAGTTGCATACAAAGTTTAATAAAAAATCTTCATTGAAAGAACCACTTAAAAGACATGGACGAACATGCAAAAACAATGTCAAACTGATTGTTAAAGTTATGAGGTGGTTTTATGCTACTGGGCTCATCTACCTCAGGTTAGGATCTACTGGTGAGCACTTTCAAATGCAGTGACGAAGCCTCGGCTTTCAGGAAATATGCCAAAGTTTTAACTAGCTCAAGAAAAACTTTGCTTCTTGGAAGAACTTAAACAAGTATCACTAACTTAATTGCTGGGGGATGTACAGGCAGTCAGATTCTGGAAATGTCACCTCAAGACTTAGTTCGGTCAGCTGATATTGAAAATCTATTTCGCTAATCAATTTCCCTAATTCATGAACGTTTGGGGTATCTCATACATATTAATTGGCATAAATTATTAATATAGCGTACAGATATGAATTTAATTGTTATGAATAAGCAACAGTAGGTTGTTTCGTAACACCGTCGTAATGAAACATTGTTCCTTTTCAGGCCCATTAACACAACCTTAGTCGTTGTGTAACAAAGGTCATTGTTATTTAATGCGGCCAATCGCTGCAAATTTTTTTTTCTGTGAAACACATTTTAGGTTTTTCCTTCTTCTCCCTGCGAAGATCTATCACAGTCCTTTAACAAGAGTTTCGTTACTCTGCGATCAGTGTTCTGTACATTAATCCATAATTACCTTGTGCCCGATTTAAAATATCTAATTATATTTGGTCTTCTGCATTCTTGAAGTTATGTGTGTCTGTTGTTTTGACCATAAAGCGTAATCAGTCGAGTTCTCATTTCTGACCTTCATTTGTAATATTTCTGTGCATAAAACAAAACAAAAATGGCATTTTAACAGGCGCAATGCATGGGAAATTATTGTTTAGCCTTTTGACGCCTAATGTCAACTATAGTGGTCGTACCGCACCGCTAACCTCTAAAGTTGCTTTTTATATATTTATTCAACAAATATAGGTACTGAATATTTTAAACATGGTATAGACTCTCCGTTTTTCTCTGTTCAAAATGCAGTTTGTTTCGTAATTCTAACTTATTTGGTTCATGTGTTATTCACATTTTATATACAGGGTGTGCTAAAATTAAAAAAAATAATTCCGGCGCCAAAAGGTTAACAAATATTGTGTTTTAAGTGCGAACGAAAGCTAGTTCTGGAAAAGGAGACAAAACCCAACGTTGAACTACTGCCAGAACAAACGATCAATTCATATTCGCTAGAGCTAGGGAACTACTGACGTTAGAGTGGTTTGGTTTCTGACAACGGCAGCAGTTCTTTCCTTCTACTTGCTGGACCCATCTGTTTTTTTTAGCAGGTGGTTAAACTTTTTTTTTTTGCTTTTGTTTGTTTATAGCTTCTGTAGCTTAAACTAAGCAACACGCTTAACGCCTATGATAATATTAGAGTGCAGGGAACCTGTACTCCCATACGTCTTAAGAGTGGGTTTTGTGCACTTAAATGCCGTTAAGCGTACGTAGCGGATATTTTCGTTCAACAGTAAGGAACCCTACGCACATTTCTATCCGAACCTCCAAGTGGGAGGACCTTTCACCATTACACGCGATAGCATCAAGACTTGACTGCATTTGGTCACCCTTCAGTGTCGCTATACGTACTACGATTTTCCTCCACTTTCTACCAACACAGCTTGATCGATTTTAAGTCTTTTGTTAAGATTAGGAGAAATCTTCTTGCATGTGTTATATAAAATTGGGAGGATATAGTTATAGTATTTTCATTTATCCTTGTTTTGCTTCAAATCTTTCAATTTAGCATTCGGAATTTGAAAATTTCTAGAGTCATTAAAGAAGCGGGCGGTCCAAAACTGTCAAGTTGTGCGCAGACGGTATTTTCCAAATTGCTTGTTTTCATCTTCCTTTCTCTTCTTTATTTTATTGCTCTTTTTGCTTCTTATATCTTCTGCCTTTTCTCCTCACCGTCTTTCTCTAATTCCTTCTGTATTTCTGCCCTATTTCACCGTATTTCTTTTATTCATTAGTTTTTAACTGCTTGATTTCTCTGTGCATTATGGCAGCACCGAACTCCCTTCCTCTTGTCTTCCGATCACATCATATGCGTGTGTAATCGAACGTTTGGTTCACTGTGGAGCGTAATTACTGTCCTGAGTTTACGCTTGTTTGGAGGTCATATCAATTACTTCGAGAGTGTGAAATCTAATCGTTGGTTTGAACTAGAACCACGACCATAACCCCAATCGGTCCAAAACTCATGTCACAGTCGTTTTCCATTTTGACTGTGGAAGAATTAGCGACGTGGCTGGCGAGGGAGTCAGCACTGGCAGTGAGATTGCTGGGAAGCCTATCAATCTTCCGTTTCCAAATAAAACTTCGTAATTCCCCGGATTTAAAGGACGAACAAGTAGACATTTTAAGGGAGGAGTTTCACGTTGGTTCCACCAACATGGAGCAGTGAGTTACCAGCACAAAATTTACCAACACCTTTACAGGAATTGTTTGAGATTCTCAAAAAAAAAATTGTCACGCATGCATCGGTTGGGAAACACATGAAAAACCTTACTTACTTACTTAATAATTAAGTAATTACTTACTTACTTACTCCATGGAGGACAGTCCTTCTTGAGAAGCTAACCGGTTTGCAGCTAGTCAACAAATTCCCCGCATTTTGTGGAACCCGAAGGTTCATTACCGCATTAACAAGTGCCCACCACCTGTCCCTATCCTGAGCCAGCGCGATCAAGTTCATAATGCCACATCCCACTTCCTGAAGATCCATCTTAATATTATCCTCCCATCTGCACCTGCGCCTCCACCGTGGTCTCTTTCCCTCAGTTTTCCACACCAAAACCCTGTACACGCCACATGCCCAGGCAATCACATTCTTTTTGATTTTATCTTTGCACAATATTGGGTGAGCAGTAGAGATCATTAAGTTCCTCATAATGCAGTTTCTTCACTTCCCCGTTACCTCATCCCTCTTAGGCCCAAATAGTTTCCTCAACACACTATTCTCAAACACCCTCATCCTACGTTCCTCCCTCAATGTCAGCGACCAAGTTTCGCACCCATATAAAACATCTGGCAAAATTATAGTTCTGTATATCTTAAACTTTAAATTTCTGGATAGCAAACTGGAAGACAAAAGATTCTGCACCGAATGATAGCAAGCATTCCCTGACTTCAATCTGCTCTTAATTTCTTCCTGAATAGAATTTTGATTTGTTAAAGTTGTTCCCAAATATTTGAACTCTTCCAACCTTTCAAAGGAACTATTATCAATTTTCATACTGTGACTTTGTCCTGCATTCTGATCTCGAGACATGACCCATAAACAATTCATGGAGATATCTTCTTGGAGGACCTGAGGATGACCTTATAAGGTCGAAACATATCGCCCTGACAAAATATACTATTTTTGCATGTAAATAAAGTTTAGTGTTGTCGACTGACGTGTTGTATTTATACATCATCATTTTTCTCCTCACTTGGTGCATACACATTTAGAACAATGATATTACACCGGCGACCTCTCAGAACTGTATATGAAACCCTATCGCTAACCAGCTCTACTCTCCTAACTGCTGATACTATTCTCTGGTGTACAAAAAGTCCTGTTCAAATCCTTTTCCATAGAAAAAAATTATAATCCCCCGCTCTTACTATGCCCTCTCTGTCCCACCTAACCTCCTGCACACCCACTAAATCTAATTTATATCTAGCCAATTCCCTGGCTGCTGCTGTAAATGACCCTACCCTATACAGGCACCTAACATTCCAAGCACCAAATCTCATGTCCCTCTTTCGTTGCGTAGGTCGTACTAAAGTATCAGTCCAGGTCCGAGGCTGTGTCTGTGTATATTTCGTAACAAGATACGTTTTAACAGGGAGAGGTTGTTAGCACCTTGCCCAACCCCCAAGCTGAAGGACAACTCCTTGTCGGCTGTCCGCTACTTCTTATTCAATATATTCGCAGCTACTTTCCATATCGCAGGCCGTTCCTCTATCCGCAACCTCAGGACGCGCCATGCCGTGGTGACATAGATCCACTTATCACATGGCATGGAACATTTTACTCTGAATTGTTTATGGGAGAGATCACATTGTAAACGTAAAGAGTAGATATAAGTATATTATTGAAATGGGTCCTTGAAGACATAGGATGCTAGAGTGTTTACTGACTTTAATTTGATTCACTATTTATTGGCGAGTTACTCCGAAAATTATGTTGGAATTCGGGTTAAAAATAAGATCCGGAATGTCTTGGCCAGCTGAATGACTATTTTTAAGAAAGGTTCTGTCAATTTACCATCAGTCTCGAAACACAAATTTTTTTATCAACGGACGTGGAATTAGTGGCCTACAGATAGCTGTAAATATTTCATAATATTTTATGGAATACTTATCGGCAGTTGTAAATTTATTTGGAGTATAATAGTGTTGTAATACATTAATTAAATGGAAGAAACAAAAATTATTCAAAAAGTGCGAATAAAGGGTCTTCCTGGACGTTGGTAAACTCCGACCAGACAATTTTTTGTCTCCTTGGGCTGCTTTACCCTGAAGGTAAAGGCAACACGCTCGTTCGCACAGGACGTATGTACCAGTCGACACTGCGTAACATCCAAGAATGCTTCAGTGCTCTGCTACAGGCTGCATGGCTTCACATTAAGACGGTATTCTTCACAGCCAACGTCGTGACAACCTCAAATCGCAAAAACTCAGCTAAGGTTTTAAATATTATTTGTTGTGTAAACAGTAACCTGCGGTTGGACGAGACGGAGTTCGAATCCTGGGGCAAAAGAGAATTTTAACTTTATAAAAACCACGAAACAGACTCTGGGGCTCACCCGACCCCCTATTCAACGGGTACCATGGTCTTTTCCCATCGGTGAAGCGGCCGGGGCGTCATATTTTCCAGGTATCACCATTTAGTTCGAGGCAAAGAATAAATGGATCTATACAGCTGTTTCCGTTGTATACTGTCATTACGTGGACAGGGAAAGTTGTAACTTTACTGTCATGTAACCTAATGATTTGGGTAGTAATTTAATTTTAAAAATTTTAAGACTTCAGATATTTAAATTTACGCAATAAATTACTACTACTACCACCACCACTACTACTACTTCTACTATCACCACCACCAATAATACTACTACCACCACCAATACTACTACTACTAGTACCACCACCACCACCACCACCACCATTACTACTACTACTACTACTACTACCACCACCACCACTACTACTACTACTACTACTCCTCCAACACAATTACTACTACATTATACTACTACTACTACCACCACCACTACTACTACTACTACTACTACTACTACTCCACCACAATTACTACTACATTATACTACTACACTATAATACTAATAATGAAACTCCTATTTTCATCATTTGACCGTGCATTCTGTAGATTACTTAATTACACACACCAACACATGTACATGTATTATTTAAGAAGTTTAAATTTACGTTAAAACATTTAAAACGCTCCTACATGTTTCGATCACACGATCATCCTCAGGGAACATATATTGTTCCTTGCTAAAGATATAATTTAAAACATTCAGCGAATTACTTCATTATGTTAACTTGGTGCTGTGGCAGCATGTCGTGTTTTTGTGTGTGAGTCGTACGCTGTTTCACATGCTGCCACAGCACCAAGTTAACGTAACGAAATAATTCACTGAATGTTCCAAATTATAACTTTAGCAAGGAACAGTATAAGCTCCCTGAGGATGATCGTGTGATCGAAACATGTAGAAGCGTTTTAAATGTTTTAATGTAAATTTTAGACTTCTTAAATAATATATATATATATATATTTATATACATACATATGCATGTGTTGGTGTGTGTAATTAACTAAAACTACTACTACTATTGCTACTACTACTATCACTTTGCCACACGCTGTATGTGCAACAGATATAATGAGATCGCTACTGTAAATGGCGATGTGAACAATCATTGCACTATATATTTGTCTGATTCATTTATTTGTGCTATAGCACTGTCAAATAGATGCGTAAGACGTGAGGTTCACGTGCAGTGACAATTAGAGTTTGATGTTTTGAATGCGCGTCTACACGATAGCACGCTCAGATATCCCTGAAGACCGCAATTTCAATGTGTAAGATATATTTGTATATATATATATATATATATATATATATATATATATATATATAGTGCTCTCTTTTTTTACACAAACACGCGCGTGCACACA
>Ga0123352_10021439_pt1 | contig 10294 bp, 10 predicted proteins | sample TergutLab28metaG_FD_89700 | JGI IMG/M metagenome (GOLD analysis project Ga0123352, IMG submission 89700) | Labiotermes labralis P1 segment gut microbial communities from Petit-Saut dam, French Guiana - Lab288 P1 | ecosystem: Host-associated > Arthropoda: Insects > Digestive system > Gut ...
ACAAATTTTTATCGTATATTTGTTTCCCTGTTTTTTTGCTTTTGTTTTGGGTTGTTGTTGAGGGGGGGGGTGGGGGGGGGGGGGGGGGGAGAAAACCAGTACAAATTACCAGGGCCCAACTATGTTACAAATTTTTTGTCCATTTCAGTAGTATCATTATTTGTCAATTGTAAAAATTAACCCTCTCAGATAAAGCCCAAGTCACTTAGCAACCAAGATTCAGTCTTTCCAATTTAGTGTAAAGATTTTTAGCTGGTCAGCTCCTGCTGGGGGCCTGAAAAATTTTTTTCACTAGGGCTCACACCCACTCTTGGCAACCCTGACCATCTTAGATGAGCCCACTGCTCTTATTACAGCAAACAAGATATTATATAAATTTAAACTTCAGTACCTGTAGTCATCTCTTCCAACAACTCCAGCAATTTTTCCTGTGTATCATCTATAAGTCGCGTACGCTGGACTACAAGACGTCGCAAGGACAAATAGCCATTCAGGACAGCCCCAACTAAGCGGCCTTTATATTGCTGTTTTATGCTATCTTGTTCCAAGAAAGATGCCAGCAGCTCAGTCAACATCTTCAGTGCATATCCTACAAAGAATACATATGTAATTACAAACACTCAATGAATTTTACAAGCAGAAAGTGCAATACAGTTTACAAAATTATTTGTCAGGAAAGCTCTTGTATAATTTAGTATTATTTTCAGATGGGACGTCAGAACTAGAAATCACAAACCGCCTCGTCATGTATTTCAACATTACTTCTTGTATCTCATTATTTTAGTACAAATATGCCTACCACCAACATTGTGAAAGAATAAATGCTTGCAAGAAAGCTACCTTGTGTTGTTAACTTGCAACTCTGCATTGTCAATTCTAATGCTATGAATGCTTTTCAAGCAAGCAATTCACTAAATTTTACAAACCTTTGTATATATACTACACATTGCCAGGCAAGATGATACAAGACACAAAGAATAATCTATAAATAAAAACAATGGGTTGGAGTAGTTCTGTCTACAATATGTAAAACTACCCTGCATATCTCCGTACAAACAATTCATCTGGAATAACACTGTATTCAGACTGCTGAGTGATTATACCCTCAGAACAAGAGCCTACCTTGAGCAAGATCAGAGGTCAGTGTCGTGTCTTCTAATCGGTGCAGTTCTTTAATTTCACGAGTTAATAATTCCGCCAAGTGTAACAGAACTCCACGTACTGCCAGGTACTGTTTCCATGGGGGTGGTTGTACCAAACTTTGGTATAAAGACAAAAACTCAGCTGCACTCTCTCCTGCACTTCCCAGTTCACCCAAGAAACCAGTCAGAAGGTCCAGCACCTACAAGGATTATGTACATTATTTACGGACTGTGGGGAAAAATCATAATATAAAGGTTGCTAACTCAGCCATTAAAAATGTGGAGGTGTTAAAATATTTGGAGATGGCAGTAATTCAAAATTACATTCATAAAGTCATTAAATGCAGATTAAGTACCAGGAACACTTACTCTCTTTCAGTCTGGCATATTGTACTCCCATCTTGTATCTCAAGACTCTAAGATTAAGATACACAAAGCTACATTTTCACCTGTTATTTCATATGGGTGTGGAACATGGTTTCCTACTGTATGGGAATGACCAGGACTGAGAATGTTTCAGCACAGGGAGCTGAGTAATGGTTTCCCTAAGAATGAACTGTTGGTGAACTAGTTAATGGATCACTGATGAAATTGGGAGCCAACAGTGTCAAGGTACATTTTAAATTAAAAATTATGGCTGGTGCAATGCAATGATATATGCATAAATGCGCTACAAATACTTCAATGTTAACATTTGCTGATAATGCTGCTAGCACATTCATTATTAGAACACCTTGCGATATTGTATCAAATGCTGGAATGTGGCACAGAAATGTAGCGCCACTAGTCATAAATTTGGATTTATAAATGGTTATTGTCACTTTCAAAGCACTACCACAGCATTCATACAATGAAGCTAAGGAAAACCATTAAGTCCCAGTCTGGGACTTGATTTATAATTTTCTGGTTATTTTACTGATACTTAAAGTGAAGGTGTATATATACTATCAAACAAAATGTTGGGCCGTGCCATGGCTCAGGTAGTTAGTTGCTCAGCTCTCACTTCAGAGGCCATAGGTACAATCCCAGCCCAGTGCATGTGGTGTCTGTGGTGGACAAAGTGACAATGGAACAGGTTTTTCTTCAAGTACTTCAGTTTTCCCCTGTCAGTATCATTCCATCAATGCTCCACACTCATTCAATCTCCTATCATCAATGCTACATGATCTTGGAAACTGACAGCATCATTAAATAAAATAATTAAAAAACAAAAACAAAATGCAATGCTCATAAATGGTGGGCAAGCAAGGACTTGGTAACAGAGCAACAATAACCAAAGCGTGAAGAGCCACTCACAACTTGTCAAATAGCTTTTAATATGCACAAGGTTGCCACCGTGTACCTCACAAATAAGCGTTCATGGTATTACCACTACACCAATGTGATGAATGGCCGATTTTCTGCTAAACAACCTCCTGAATATATCACTTTTATTACTCATTTTGTAAAAAGTTGCAAAAATATACCACAGTTGTATAGGAAGTACTAGGCTCCAGCCTGTCAGGAGCATCATCTATGCTATGGACCTAAACTACGAGTAAAACAAGTCAACCATGTACTATAGACAAGTGTATCTAACACACTAGAAACAAATGCATCATATTACTTACTTCTCTCTTGCGAACAGGAACTTGGCATAAACTCTCCAACATGTTGCAAGCTACTTGCCGTGCAAGGCGAGAGCTTGGGTTAAACAGCACCTGTTTTAACCAGGCAGCATCAGCTAGCCTCAATGGCATGACACCACGAAGATTCTTATGATGCCAGCGGTGTCCATACTTCTCCATCAAATACAAAGCTCTTGCTTCTTCCTGAACATATACATGAAGACAGCACCTCTTACATATACAACTAATGTTCACTACCAAGTTCATAAAAACCCACAACAGACCATATCTTGAGCCTCACAAATTCAATCTGCACATCCACACCATATTTCTTAACCTCTTGCTCCTCAAAATGCAGTAAAATATGGTCAAATTAAGGAGTCCTGCTCGTTCTAATATACTGAAATATCTCAACCAAACCCACATCACACAGAAAGGACTGGGATCATTATACCATGCATGTGTGTTTTAAACAGAACTACCAAAAGGTGAAGACTTAGCTCTATTCAAAGTTACACTCACAATTTCAATCCGTATGTGTTAACATATTCATGCACCGGGTTAAATTATTGTTCATTTGTTCCTACAGCATCAACAATGCAAAAAGACACATATCCATTTTCTGCAGTTTTAAAATGAAAATTCTATATGCTCTGTTGATTGCAAAGGTTATAAAGAACAAAGTGGTAAGACAACTTTGAATAACAATTAGTAGGGATACTTTAAGGTACTACAGTATCCTGTCTGGTAGAACTTCAGATACTCAGAGTAGCTTGACCAAAGAAGCCACCTTCTGTTACATATTATTTCCTTAGGTTCAGGTGTCAATGTAACACATATGATTAAAGAAGGGATAATAGTCACAACATATCGGGCTATCTCATAAACTGTCGGCGAAGAGGATAAGAGAAATATGTAACTGATTATATTGTCCATGGTTGCCCTGTTACTGTAAAATACAAGTTCAAATACTACAGGGTATCTGACATACTCTCCTTAGCTTCACTAGTACAAAAACAACAATTATCACAGTCATCACCAACAAACAGGCTTAACAAATCTGAATCTCTACCTATCAGTTACAAGAAAGTGTGATTTCTGCAGCATCACTTTATCATTTTTAGTACCTTTTTCACAGGTTTTGCTGTAGGTGTGTCAGGTCCTCTTGCTGGCATATGCTGTCGCCATACTTTGTATGAATGTTTTGGATCACCTTGTAACCATTTAGCTACATCTACTCTCACTTCTTCTGTTGGTCTGATGGTGGCCAGTGCATCCACAGTCTTGTCCTGTAACATCCCAAACAAACCAAGTTATATTCCCTATTGTAATGTTTTCCAAACCTCTGTCGTCAGTTGTAGAAATATCAGGAATGTACTACTAAACATCTGGATTGCAAGAGAACTGAATGACACTGCCAATACATGATAACAACTTCAAGTGAAAACCTCTGGTAATGTTTATCACACATTACATGGAAATGAAATTGCCGATGAGCTCACAAGGGGGAGAGGGGGGTGTTCTGTTCACAAGTTTGTTGGGCTGGAGCCAGCCTTGGGGATCTCGAGGCAGAATATAAATAAAAAGATCAAATGTTGGCTTAATAACCAGCACACTACATTGTGGCAAGGTCTTACCAACATTCAAAGACAGGCTTGGGAATTGATCTCGGGCCCCCGTCTTGCTGCTAAGATTAATGGGATGTAATCCACGGCAGCTATGGGTCTTCTTACTGAACATAACACCCTGAGAAGATATCTAAATAACAGGACTGACTGACAGTTATGTGTGTAGGAGATGTGGAGCACAGGAGACATCAGCCCATGTTTTGTGTGACTGTGAAGCTTTGGTGACACTCAGACGTACTTACGTGGGTTCCTTTCTCTTGGCCTCTGAGGATGATAGAAGTCCAATTTTGAGGGCAATCTCAATTTTATTAAAGAAGCAGGGCTCCATGACTCTTACTTCAGTCTATGGGGCACAAAGGGCCTGTCAAAGGCCTATGTGTATCAGGACTGAAAGAGCATGAAGCCATTTTCTATTCTATTAAATTCTGTTCTATTCTATCGCACATCACCAACTTGCATAATATAACTATTTACTGAAACTTTCAAAACAATGCATTACACAGTGACAAAAACACAACCAACAAACACCTTCACAGTGAAATTCTGTGTTCAATATGGATTTGCTACATGAGGTAATGCATAAAGTTTCACATCTTGAATTTCACACTTCTATGAAAACAAGTACCAGGCCACTTGCTGTTGCAGAGGGAGTGATAACAGAACATTACACTCTTTCATCTGTTTTCTGTCACTTGAGCTTCCTTCACTGTCACTGCCAACATACAATTACTGGTACATTTTGAAAAGAATATACCGCTGTAATACAGCAAAATGCAAGTACAAGCACACGTTTCATTCTTTAATGTCATATGTATATAACACGCAGTATGACGCTCAAAGTGCTGAACATTATATAAATACATCTACTCTTACACAGCCTCCATTTATATTCTGGTCTTCTGCAGACCAGAATATTAATGTAACACAAGTGACAATGAATTCTAAGATTATAATGTTTTACGCGGTTTAAAAAAATCGTATCTTACTGGCATTACAATTATCACCTTAGGATAATCTACCAATTCATGAAGTATTTATATTTAACACAAAATGTGCTGGCATCTGGAAGGGTTTACTACAGTTTACCACGTAACCCACCAAATATGGATAAACCACCGTCCCCATGTCTGATTCTTCTACATTGCAGTGGCTGGTGAACAGTACTGGTTCATATGCTTATGTGGGCACATCAATCACTCATGAATATCACTGTCAATACTTTGAATTCCCACTGTAAACATGCATCTCGTTTTGACCAAAAACAGAACATGAAATTATGTCAACTATAGTTCTCAGAAATTCGGAATGAATTATCGACATAAGACTCTATTCTGTGGCTACATTTCTCCATCCCTTCATGTGTTTGATTATTCCCAGCCTTCAATAGGTACCTTGTTCTTTTTGGAAACAGGCTGATCTGGCTTGATAAGGCTTTGCAGAATCTTGAGGCATGGTAGGATGATAGACTGCATGACCACTGGAGACTTGGAGTCTTTACATGCCATAAGGAATAACTGCATGACACACCTAAACAAGAAAACTTTGGAATGAGTATAAACACATTCACAATGAGAGGTCACATGAATGATATCTGTTCCTAGCTAAAATGTGACTAGAATGTGTGTGCACATCCACAAAAATACCAAAATGAAAACTAATTTCGCAGACAAAAGTACGAACTAACATATTTCTCCCGAACTTTTGCTTGTACCTTAGTTTCTGCTCCCAGCAAGAATCTTCTTTCTGTACAAGTGCAGCCAATAGTGCCATTTCATGACGCACAGCAAAAGCCAAATCAGAGCTGGCCACATGACCGCGGAGAGTTAGAGCAATACGATCCATCAGCAGAGTACGCAGGTCCTCTGTTGATCTGGGATTATCGCGAGTTAGCAGACACAGCAACTGTCTCACTTCTTCTTGAACCTTCAGAGCAAATAATTTAATGAATATACTGAGTTTTGGCTCTGTTTATGAGTACATTTTCCACTAATTAAACCACCACCAGATATAAATCTTATGTCTATGTTTCTTCCTACCTCTCAACCAAAGACAAAAATGGTTCAATGGAAGTATTCTCTATACATAGGCTCATACCAATGCTCTCTGGATATGCATGTTTACAAGGCATAATGCCAATGTCAGATATCTCAGTCTGTGGATGCACGGTATTCCTTGTAGTCATTGTTGAAAAGTGATTCAAGAAAGAGTATCCAATATTACTGTCAACACTAAATATTTATGCATAACTAGTATTATTCATTTCAACAGCTCTGCTTTCTAAATGTTGAAACAAATCAAATTAATAAATGAAAACTGAACAGACTATATGATGTAATCTTGGGAGACTGCATGATGGCAACAGAGACTGGATATGCAGATTTCATTATTCTCACAAAATCCACATGACGCCAATTTTAAATTAATGGTTATAAAGTATCAACAAGACCTATGAATTCATAGCACCCAGAAAATACACTGTTTTCAGGACAAATGTGCAGTGATGAAGGACGAGTACTAGGTGCAAGATTTACCAGTAATACATTCATGGATGCAAAAAGAAAATTAAAGAGAAGGGCTGGGGTGGTGGTGGGGGTGGGGGTGGGGGTTGGAGGGGATTGAAGGAACCAAGTTTTGGGCCAGAGAAATGTATCAAACATTTTTATCTGCACAGTGACGTTATTTCTGCTTAAAATTTTCCCCAGAACGGAGCAGTCATGTTATGGTCAGCGACACATAAATACACAATAAAATTTGGCACTGTGCTGGCTTAGTTCACAACTGTCAAGATTATCATGATTAAAGTAAGAAAAATATGGTATCCTTACTTTCAAGTAAAATGGATAAAATCACAACTCAGTTGTGTGCAATATTCTGGTTTAACTGGCTACAATAAAACAAACAGCAAAACAAAATTTCTGAAGTAGACGTAAATATGGTCACACTAGCTACATGAAGTATGATTTTAAACTTTCTTCAGTTTTAAAAACCTCACTGAAACTCCTGTACACTCACATCGACTAACTTAAACCTCACCAAAAGGAGAAGCAAGAATTCCAATGTTACATGTAATTTTTAAATGTATCCTTCACATTTCTGCAAACCTCACTATCTTTCATATACTTCAGACACAAATCTATATTTACAGTGTTAACATATAAGATTACACAGCGTCAGTAACTGTTTTCCTTTAAAACAAAGGCTTCAGACCTCAAACAAAAATGTTTAGGTTAGGTACCAATTTTTTGTATGAAGAGCCACTTTTGTGAAAATCAGAAGTTCATATTTGACTTTCACATAAAATATGGGTTACACAGACCAAACAAGCCAAAATTATCCTGGCTTAACAACTTTTACTGTAGTCCACCAACACACAGTTTTCCTGAAAACCTTTCAAGTTTCAGACATAAAGTATGTGGATACAGAGACTAAAACACATCTCCGTATGTGCACATGCACATATTTGGTAATTCTTACGTAAAAAAAAAATATACACATTAAAGCTCATATTATATTTGAACATCTAAAACCAATCATTTACAAATATAAAACAAAGATACCTGAACAGTTCCTCGTCGCAAGTTGTTATCCAGAAGTTCTGCAATGAGACCTTGTGCACACAAGGTCTGTCTGGAAGCAGTGCTAGCTGCAAGAGCTCGCAGAAGAGTTAGGCAATGTTCAGTTGCAGCTGAAGCACACCCATAACAGTGTCCAACTGGTGGAGGTTCTGACAGAGACAGCATGCCAACTGAACCTGCTGTACTACTAACACTTTGATCGCGCTGGTTACGATCATAAGCCACCAATTCACGTCGACATGCTAGGACACGCTGTAGGAAACAGAATCAGCACACAGGACTGGCAGTCAAACCTGAACTAGCACACACACACAAAAGTTTTTCTTAACCTTTAGACGCCTAATGTCAACTATAGTGGTCGTACCACACCGCTAACTTCTAAAGTTGCATTTTATATATTTATTCAACAAATATACGTACTGAATATTTGAAACATGGTACATACTCTCCGTTTTTCTCTCTTCAAAATGCAGTTTGTTTCATAATTCTAACGTATTTAGTTCCTGTATTATTCACATTTTATATACCGGGTGTGCTAAAATTAAAAAAATAATTCCGGCGCCAAAAGGTTAAACACTTAATTTTTTTGATTAGCTTTTCTGTGTGACATAACACACTGGCATACTGCAGATATCCAGCTTATCAAGGAACAAGACAAGCATCCACGACTCCCTCCACCACATTAAACTATTTTGTCAAAACAAGCATTGACAACATGCAGAACAAAAAAATAAAGTACGCACTATGCCAACATGTCTGATAAATTTCATGTACAGATCGGTCTGAAACAAGGAAATGCTTTATCACCATATCTTTATCAATGTGCTTTAAACAGGTGTTTCAAACACATAGCCCACTGCTTAATTTTTCAAGGTCCTTTCATATATTCATTCTTCTTGGCCTGTCTGACCTTAGAATGCTGGGAAATACTAATCCACCAACATGGTGTCACATCCCCCAAGACCTCCATCTCTAACAACAATGCATTATGATGAGCAGAAGTAATTACATCTGCATCAATAAAAAGACTTTTGACCATCTCAGCAACTATCAGATTCTTAAGGAACCTACTCTATGGATTTACAGTGATGTGAACACAGGAAAAAATATTTAAATACACTGCACCTCACCTTGTCACATTCTGCATACAGTAACAAATCAAAATTACATTTATAAAGCATTAAGAGCAGATTAAATTTCAAGAATATTTGCATCAGCAATCTTTTGTCTTTCCATCTCCCACTGACAAGTGCAAAGATTAAAACACATAAAACCATAATTTAACCTGAAGATTGTTGTTTTCTGGGATGTAATGCATGCAAGATGGCAGAAATATGATGTTCAGATGGACACTGGTAAATATCTACCAGAATTTCTACTAGACTACTCATCCCAAAAGATAATATTCACAGTTGCTGCTGTCACAACTAAAAGATCACATAATTTTATGCAATGTTTTGTATGGGTGTAAATCTTGGGTCTTTTCACTGAGGAGAAAACCAAAATTGATGGTGCACCAAAAGGAACCAATGCCAGGCTGCAGAATACTGCATACAAAAGCTCTGTTTTTGGTACAGTTCACAAAATATTCTTAATGGTGATCTGATCTGATCAAGGAGGACAAGACACAGGGGAGGTATGTAGCACATATGGCAGAGATGAGAAATGCATGCAAAATATTAAGTTAGAGAACCAAAAGCAATGACCCACTTGGAAAATTAAGGTGCAAACACAAAAATAATATTAAACAGCCTAAAAGATATGGGGCTAAGGGTGTGAAATGGATTCACCTGGCTCAGGGCAGGGACAAGTGGCTGGCACTTGTAAATCCAGTAGCATATCTTTGGATTGATTAGTTAGATAATTATAGTTAGTTACAAATATTACAGGTACAGGGATCATATGAACATTTTACTGCATGTTATAAATTCTGCCACATACCTGGATGATCTTGCTGAGTTCTTCAAATGAGCTCTTACATTCACCACAATAGCGCTGGGCCAGAAGTTGTATTGCACGATTCACCTGAGTGCTGCCAGATGCATTACCTGACTGTACACCCTCCTCTAGTGCTCGATCCAGGCGATGCTCACTAATCTTCAGTAGCAGCAACTGCAACACAAACATAAACTCAGTAATTTTTAAAGATTCCAGGTACTACAAAGAATGAGAGCAACCCCACAGAATGTTACTGATAATGATGCAATAATGCTATTTACACAAAAATTATGCTTCAGTAATAAGAATGTCATGAGTAATTGTTTATGCTACGAATGGTTCAAATATGTAGTGAGAATGTTTACATTTCAATTTCAAAGAAATGTATCTTCCCCCCAAAAAAA
>Ga0123352_10021440_pt1 | contig 10294 bp, 11 predicted proteins | sample TergutLab28metaG_FD_89700 | JGI IMG/M metagenome (GOLD analysis project Ga0123352, IMG submission 89700) | Labiotermes labralis P1 segment gut microbial communities from Petit-Saut dam, French Guiana - Lab288 P1 | ecosystem: Host-associated > Arthropoda: Insects > Digestive system > Gut ...
AAAGAAATATACGAAATGTTAAAATTAGTTTATGGTGATGCTGCAGTGACCATGAAGACGGTTGACAAGTTGTTCGAGTGATTTCGTAACGGTTGTGAATCGGTTGAAGACGAGGAGAGATCGGGACGTCCTTCAGCATCAAAACCCCAAGAGAATGTTGAAAGAGTAAGCGATATGATTCGATCAAACAGGCGATTGACTATTAAATAAATTTCTGAAGATCTGAACATCTCTCATGTTTCCGTTCAAAACATTTTAACGACAGATTTGAACATGAGGCGAGTGAGTGCGAAATTTGTTCCACGTTGTTTGACGGTCGAACAAAAGCAACAGCTTTTGTCAATTTCATTGGAGTTGCGCGATCGTGCCGCTTCAGATTCCAGCTTTTTAGGAAATGTCATCACGGAAGATGAAACTTGGGTCCATGGTTATGATCCTGAGACCAGGGTTCAGAGTTCTCATTGGAAATCACCCAGTTCTCCTCGTGCGAAAAAAGTGCTTCAATCAAGATCCAACATCAAGGTGGTAATGATGGTGTTTTTAACCTTGATGGAATTTTGCGAGCTAAGTTTGTACCTAGGAATACTACGGTGAACTGAATATCATAAGGGCTTATTGGAGCGCGTAAGAAATGATGTGCGTAGATAAAGATCTGAGAAATGGGCAAACGGTTTCATCCTCCATCATGACAACACTCCATGTCACACATCGCTTCTGGTAGGGCAATTTCTGTCAAATAAAAATATTACGGTGTGTCCTCATCCACCTTTTTCACCGGATCTGGCACCGTGCGACTTCTGGCTCTTCCCCAAAGTCAAAATGACCATGGAAGGTAAAGGTTTTGAATCGATTCAGGATATCGAGGCAGCCACGACAGCGTAACTAAAGACACTCCCGGAAGAGGACTTCCAGAACTGCTTCAGAAAGTGGCAAAAACGATAGGATAAGTGTGTTCGAAACGAGGAGGAGTATTTTGAGGGTGGTTAATGGCAATGTGTCTTTCACTGTAATAATTTTTTTATTTAGACATTCACCGTATTTTTTGATCACACCTCGTAAAGAGCCGTGCGACAACAAGGAAGATATACAGCCTAATGTCAGTATGACAAACTCAAGTACACTCACTTTTATAGCAATACAGAAGACACAGCCTAAGTGCAAAATGGAGCGCAGCAAGAAATTTGCTATGGGATTAGGCAAACGAGAACAGGTGACGTATTTCCTTTCTGGGACATTAATCTTTAAAGTAGTAAAGGTGTTTTAAAAGAATTTTATGACCTGTTCTATTCACATTGTTTCTTTGCAGTTTTGTTGCACAGATAATGAGGAAGAACTGCTCAAGCCAACGCGCATCTGTCAGAATTGCACACACAAAGTGAAACACACGTTTACATTTGGTGTATGCACCAGAAAGCAGGCACGTTCACAGTACTTCGTGATCTGAGAGCACGAAAGGCACAGGCTATTTGGGATACATAGGCGTAAATGGAAGGAAGGTCGGTATTAGGGCACAAACGTGGTGATGACAGGAGTGGATTCTTTTGATATAGGAGAGGGGTCAGTGGGAGTTCTTATGAGCATACAGATGAAGATTCGGTTTGCTAAAAGTGGAGGAAATTTTCTGAATATCTGAACGGCTGCCGGGTTCGTGAGGTTTCGTTCGTGTGCAGTGGCATTCAGCCGTTCCATTTTCGTGAGGTTCAGTTAGCGTCCAGTGGCATACCGACGCTGTTTTCGTGAAGTTTAGTGTGTAGTGGCGTACTCACATTCCGCTTTTTTGAGTTTTTTTTAGCGTGCAGTGGGACACCAACATTCAGTTTTCATGAGGTTTTGTTTGTGTACAGCGAGATAACAACGTTCCACGTTCCATTCGGCGTTGCAAAAGACAACGCCTTCGCAGACAAACAGCTGTCAGTGTGATAAGTTTTCTATTCTTACCAGCCCTTATATGTGCGCTGGAAGTACGCAGTCATATTCAAGTAAGATTAGTATTTTCGCTTGTTTTAAGGATGTACTTCGTTTCAGCATTTCACATCCCAAGCCGTGACACAACGTGATTCAAGTGTCAGTATTGTGCTTATTAGTATAGCGTATGGTTTTGAACTGAAGCAGCAGTGCCGTTTTCAGCTGTGTGGTTGGAACTAGTTCTGGGTGAAAGGGCTAGTGAGTTCTATTACTACTGTAGTGCCCTGTAGAGAACACTTTATTTTATTCTATTTCATTTTATATATTTCATATATGTTGGTAGCATTTTAAGGACGGCTGGGTGCATCTCCCAGTTGAACAAACAGGAAGGCCAGATCACCTATCATTCACATAGCAACAGCAAACAGTTGAAGATGCAGAAGACTGTTGCTAGGTGAATGCAGGAAATGCCGACTGTGGCATATAGAAGCGTTGTGTGGCTTTGTAAAGCGACGAGAGAGAGTCTCTGTTGAACTTTCGGTAACGACAGACATCTGGGGGAGCAGAGAAGGAGCGAAATTTATAAGATGTGGGCTTTGTTGCTAATTATTGTGCCAGGTAAGCGTGGTTAAGTTGTTCCGTACCAAATTCAAGTGTAGAAATGATTCGGATTATATTTGGTTTTATTGGAGGTGATCAGAATTTCCTTATGGAAATTCCTTTATAGGAAATTGTAATCTTTGTGTTGGAGAAGTACCCTATGCCGTGCCTTAGATTTTGATTGGGTTATGGTACTTTCCTTAGTGTTTTATATTTATTTAAAATGTTGTAGTGTCGTAGGATATATTATTTAATGAAATACGTCATAGTATTGTCCAAAGTGGTGGCAGCGAATGTGTTTTCAAGGTAATGGTGTCGGTGTTTGGGACGACCGCCGTACCCCATTACACTTTTATACCGAAACTGATATGCTGTATCCATAAGCAAGTAAAGTTGCGATATGTTGACATATAAGACAAGGATTACTCTTTTGTAGTTGCATGTATATTTATTTAAGAGTCGAGTGGTTTGATAGCCTGTAAGAAAATGTTCTGCTGTAATATTAATCGCGTTAGCATTTCCCCCAAACACATTAATTCTTAAGAGTTCCTGTTCTGTACGAAGTATCGCAATTCTGTGCAGATGGGTCACTGTATTTGACGTTTGTTGGACCGAGCATCATTGGGATAACAGAAGAATAAAAACCAACTAGATGCCACTTATTATTTTATTGTACATCTTATAGCCTCAACATGTTTCGGGCACTACTATGCCCATCATCAGGAGCTCGCGACTATAATGTTGATTATCACATTGGTCGTTTCGTTCTTGGTTTGCTGTAGGTTGGAGGTTATGTGCGTGTAGGCTGGAGTAGTGTCCGGGCTGCAGCCTGGACACCACTCCAGCCTATCCGCACATAACTTCCAACCTACAGGAAACCAAGAACGAAACGACCAGTGTGGTAATCAACATTATAGTCGCGAGCTCCTGATGATGGGCATAGTAGTGCCCGAAACATGTTGAGCCTATAAGAAGTACAATAAAATAATAAGTAGCATCTAGAGGAGTTACTATATTGTTGTCATCCCTATGCATCTGTGCCTGATAATCCTTGTACTATTTAAGAAGGGTTACCATCCTAGAACTAATGTAGTAAAGGATGAGAAGGGTGATTTGGTTGCAGACTTCCCCAGTATGTGTGCTAAGTAGAAGAACACTTTCTCCCAGCTATTGAATGTACATGAGGTTAATGATGTTAGGTAAACGGAAATACACACAGCAAAACCACTAGTGCCTCAGCCTTGAGGTTGAGTTTGTTATTGAAAAGCCAAAAAGTCACAAATCACCGGGTATTGATCAAAATCCAACAGAACTGATTAAGGCAGGGGGTAGAATAATTCGTTATGATATATATTAACTTTTTATTTCTATTTAAAATAAGGAAGAATTGCCTGAGGAGTGAAAGGAGTCGATCATTTTACCTAACTATAAGAAGGGCGATGAAACAGATTGTAGTAATTATGGGGGCATATCACTTTTGCAAACTACGTACAAAATTTTTATCAAAAACCCTGCTTCTAAGGTTAACTCCATATGTCGAGGAAACTGTTGGGGATCATCAATGTGGATTTCGATGCAATAGGTCAACTACTGATCATATATTCTGCATTCGTCAAATACTTGAGAAAATATGGGAATAAAACGAAGCAGTACTTCAGTTGTTTATAGACTTCAAGGAAGCTTATGATTCAGTTAGGAGGGAGGTTTTGTATAACATTCTCATTGGTTTGGTATCCTCATGAAAATGGTAAGGCTAATAAAATTTATCTGACTGAAACATATAGCAGAGTCCGGGTAGGCAAGAATGTGTCTGAGAGGTTTCTTATTAGGAATAGTTTGAAACAAGGAGACGCTCTAACACCAATTCTTTTTAACTTTGCTTTAGAATATGCCATTAGGAGGGTTTATTTAATCCAGGATGGCTTGAAATTAAATGGTACACATCAGCTTTTGGTTAATGCTGATGATGTCAATATACTGGGAGGAAGCGTACATAATATAAAGGAAAACGTAGACGTTTTGGTAGTGGCTAGAAAGGTGACTGAATTAGAAGTAAATGCTGATAAAACTAAGTACGTGGTCACGTTTCGAGATAAGAATGCAGGACGAAATCGCGGTATAAAAATTGATAGTTGTTCCCTTGAAAGGGTGGAAGAGTTCAAATATTTGGGATCTTAACAAATCAAAATTCTATTCTGGAAGAAATTAAGAACAGATTGAAGTCTTGAAATGGTTGCTATCATTCGGTGCAGAATCTTTTGTCTTCCGGTCTGCTATCCAAAAATATAAAGATTAAGATATTCAAAACTATAATTTTGCCTGTTGTTGTGTATGGGTGTGAAACGTGGTCGCTCACATTGAGGGAGGAACGTAGACTGAGGGTTTATGAGAATTGGGAGTTGAGGGTAATATTTGGGCCTAACAGTGACGAGGTAAAAAGGGAGACGAGGAAACTAAATAATTAGGAGATTAATGATCTGTACCCCTCACCCAATATTATTCGGGTGATAAACTCGAGAAGAATGAGATGGGCGTGACATGTAGCGCGTATGGAGGAAGAGAGGCGTATACAGGGTTTTTTTTGGGGGGGGGGGAACCTGCTAATGTAAGAGACCACTTGGGAGACCCAGGCGTATATGGGAGGATAATATTAAAATGGATCTTCAGGAACTGGGATGTGGGGTATGGACTGGATAGGGGCAGGTGGCGGGCATTTGTGAATACGGTAATGAACCTTGGGTTGCATAAAATGCGAGGAAATTCTTGACTAGCTGAAACCCGATTAGCTTCTCAAGAATGACTCTGTTCCATGGAGTAAGTAAGGAAGGAAGTCCCTGTACTAAATATAGGTCTCTTCTCTTGTGCTCACAGGTGACTTCTCCCAATGGGAAAAACTTACGTTCTTATATAGGGTTATTCGAAATGATTGTTGGGGTTTTAACAACTTATCATACACTTGAGATAGAAGTGTGTGTATTTTTATTTAATAGAAAAACACTCCAAGTTTTTGTTACATACCTTAGAGGTGTTCCTCCTGTTCCCGCAAGTATTCCGGAACTGAAGGTACGAATCAGAACCACCATTGAAACCATCACCGCTGATATGCTACAAACAGTTTGGAACGAACTCGATTATTATGTTAATGTTTGTAGAATCACAAAGGGTTAACATATAGAGCACCTGTAAGGTACGTAGCAAAAACTTGGAGTGTTGTTCTACTAAATAAAAACAAACGTGTATTCCTATCTCTAATGTACTATGTATGACAAGTTATTAAAACCCTGACAATCATTTCGAATAACCCTGTATCTTTCCCTCGCAGAAAATGGCTTATCTCAAGGACACCAAAGTCACAATATGCTCGACACCTTTGCAATGACACATGTATATATTCCTTGACTCTCGCATAATCGGGTATTAGAAAACTTCACCAAGGATACTAAACCTGTTTTGTATAAAGGGCAGGATGGTAAGAAGGAAAGAAGGAAGGGGATCTGATGATAGGATGGAAAAATAAAACGAATGTGTAAGGAAAATGGGAAGGTAAAGTGAGAATACAATAGAGGTAAGTAATTTACAATGTAAACAAGGAAAAGAAGAGATGTACTTAGGTATAAAAAAATTCCTTGCGAGAATAAAAGTGAACATGCTATATAATTCCAGATAAGATTTGTGGTTTCTCTCGATCCCTCTTGGAAAGTGTCATGATGGTTCTATATGTAGTTATATACCTACTCTGCTGTATATATTACTCAATCGCCAGATAGGAAAGGAGTCTGCCAAATGGAGCCAATCGAATACGATTGATACATGTTTTATATTGCACCCTATAGAGGGGGCAGAGCCTGTTTCTGAAAATCTGTAAGAATGAACGAGTCGGTAGACAATTTAAATATACGTGTCAACTGAAGCTATAGTTGTGGCTGAGGTACTCCAGAAATTGCTGTATTTACATGACTCTATTCACAAGAACTAGCCACTGTAACGTAGCCCAGTATACTGCGATACTGAAAAGCACAGGTCTGCAGCTCTGCAAAATTAATTCGGCTGAGTAATATTCGTTCTTTTCTATTACCTTTTAACAAGTAGAAAATATTCCAAATTCAGAATTCCAACAAAATAAATTCTGTCCTTTGTGTGAAAACATGGAAACACTCACGTATTTTGGGGGGAACTTCACTGCACATAAAAATGTAAGAAATGCATAATTTAAACCAGTTGCAGGTATTTGTATGCAGACGCCGCTGGACCCGTTCGTTCCACGAAGACATTGGGTCTGCAACTCCATTGTTGCTACGATGCCCGAACTCTTTCGTCGGCGAGTTTTCCTCTGTTTGCTGGGTATCACGTGCTTGCTCGTCCTCTTGATATGCACATACCAGCAGGAACTGTGGACCCGCAAACTATTGACAGAAAATATTTTTCCCTGGGCCAGCCCAAGTAACGTCAGTGCCCATTCGGCCGATAATTTCAGCAAAGCGGTCAGCAGACTTTTAAACGTAGCTACCGACGAAGATGCCAGTAAGAAAAAGAAGGATGACCTCGAGGAAGGTCAGGTAATGTATATTGGCAGTAAATGTAAGTTCATCCAGATGTCTCAATCGGCACACATAGCAGTGGTACAATGCTTCAGGCGTTGTTACGAGTTAGAAAAGTTAGAATACGTGGGTCATTTCAAAAGTTCTGCACACTGTACGTTTTCTCTTTAAAAATTAATTTATATTACAAAATAAATTTACAGGCCTTCAATGTAATCTCCACTGTGCTTTATCACAGCGGTCCAACGTTTGGGCAAGTTTTGTATTCGTGTCAGGACGCCTTCGTTTTTGATGCGTCTGATTACTCGAGTCACCTCATTAGACACCTTTGAAAGGAACTACGTAATTTATCAAACGTCTCAATATTTAAGAGTGATTATGATATTTGCATATTTATGTAACTTGAGATTCGTTCCTTAAACTCGCTTTAGGATAACAGACGTGCCATAAGGAAGTATGTTATTTTATGCATTTTAATTGGGAAAGTTATTATTATTATTATTATTAGGGCATCGAAATAAAGGCAGTTATAAACTGAAACGTATGTCGCACAGGGACAACCTCTTGGAACACAAAAGCTTGGAAGCGCGAGAATGAGATGGATCTGTATTAAATGTGTCACGAACGTATAATGTGCTAAGAACTGAGTGAGGAACGTGGTGTTTTGTACTTTCGGTTTCTACTAACAGAAAGTTTGGATTTGCTTTACAGTCCACTCGAATAAATTTTGATTGATGTGACGTCACAACGTGTTATAGGTAGAGGCAATTTGTGGAAACGTGACAGCCGCAAATATGAATAACGTCAGAGAGGATGTGACGCAAGGAGAGGAACAATATCGTCCCTGGTACATGTCTGGGGGAACACGATGGCCCTTACCGAGGGTGAAGAGTCCTAAAAGTAGACGTCGTATGGCTCTACTCTGGCCTGAGGAAGACCCTGGTTCAGATCGAATCACGAATCAACTCATGTTCGTTCCTCCTTCCTCTTCTGCAGGCGATTCAAGTGGTCAGAGACTCAAAAAGATACTTATTTACTACGGACTAGGACGCTGGTTCCCCCTAAAGCCTGGCAGGGAAATGTTCAGAGAAGCCCAGTGTCCAGTGGATACTTGCACCATCACGTTGGATCAGAACCAGACAGTAGACGCCGACGCGATTCTCTACCATGATCGTTTCACTCGCCCGCGTCACCCTCGTCCACCGAAACAGGTAAGAGACTTGCACCTACTGTACTCACGGAGTTCCACTGAAAGTCGTGATCGATTGATGAGTCCTATTATGCCTGTCTGAGATCGGGTATTCGAAATTTGTTACAAGGCTGAGGCTTTTTGATTCCGTATACATCCTCTAAGGGAATGCTGCGACAGAACCTCCACAAGGCTACGATTTTCTATTTCTGTTTCCTTAAAAATTCACCTTTCACATAATTATACATAAAATAAAGAACCGAAAAGCATCTTTCTTATTACACAAAAATTGGTGTCTCGAATGATATTTTCGAAATTTTTGCCATTAGTTAGCATTATCCTGATGCATTTGTGAAAGCGGACAGAGCCTGAGGGTGACAACCGACCCAGATGTAGCGTGGAATTTAAACGTCAGTTGTAGCCTGTAAAATCTTCCCCGCTTTTAGAATAGGTGGATCAATTAAACTAAACTTTCAGGTGTGACACCGTCTCCATCATTAGGATTTAAATTTTTAAATACGAAATAGCTGGTTTACTTAAAAAGTGTCACGTGTCAGTCCGCACGAGGTATTCTTGAGAAGCAGTCGCCCTGAAGGCTAAAAGGCGCGAAGCATAAACATAGACTATGGCTTACTAACTTAGTGCTCATTCTGAGGGGCATAATTTCATTTTTTGGGGGGGATAAGTAACTCAAATTAAGAGAATCAGTCTTTGAAAGCTAATTAGTCGCTTTCCTTGTCAAGAAATATGTCGTCTTTCATGCAGCCTAAAATATGTTTGTTTGTAATAAATAAAATAAATTTGGTAGGTAATTATAAAACTGGGCGAATATGATGTTTGCTGTCAGGCTGTTGGAGAGAGCTATTAAAATTTATACCAAAAGTGCACTCGGTCTCTGTGCAGAATATACTGAAATTGTTTGGTTAGATTACTTGAAGTCAACGTTATTATCTGTTTGCTGTCCTCTCTTCAAATGTAAATTCTTAGCGAGTCCAGCAGTGTTTCAGAAGCTCTTGTTCGAGCTACTGTATTTGTTTTTGCTCTCTTCCAAAGTTCCATAGATTTGCTCTTGAACTTCTAGCTGCTTTATGGACAGGGTTAATATTTGTTGAATTAAAAAAACTCTTATATCTGCGTTCGTACAGCTATGACAATGAATTTGACTGTTGTTTTGTATGTGACGCAGTGTAGTTTGATGAAAATTTACCACCTTTTGTGGAATCTGCTACATCGATATTCAGGTGTTCAAACTTGCAGCCTGGGGACAACAGGTTCCTGACAAAATTGTACCAGGCCATCGGCGCAACGTTCAAGAAGACTCTGACATTCAAGTAGTAAGCTGTATAATTATATTTCACGGTTATACGTGTAATAGAATTTTTATAGGGAAATTTATTTGAAAGAGGTTGCTAAGAACATTAGATGATTGTTTCATGTTCAAAATTAGGCAGTTAATAGGGATTTTAGTGATACGTAACCAAACGCTTGGATGGTCAGCAATCATGGCACAATAAAATAAAACAAAATATTGCTCTAGCTATGGAGAAAGTGTGGGAAAATAATTTGTGAAATTAATAATTTCGGTATGTATATTTTTGTTGATTTAAAAAAATGATAAATCCGATTAACGCGCGGAACGTAGAACACATGAAACTAATTTCAGTGTGTTTTTCCTACTATTGATCGACTATTTCTTTAATAAGTTCTGCAGCTGTTGGAATAGAATTCACTCGCAGTTAAACGAACACCTTCCATTGTGATAAATTACTAAATATTATTTGTTCAGAATCCAGGTTTCGTTCTGCTAGTTTATTTTGTCGTCGAATCCGTAAATCGAATTACATCACCGTTTTGAAAGAGCTTACAACTACGCACTGCTCAATAAATATGTAAATTTATGTTTTTTTGACTGTGCATCGTGGTATATCCGTATAATATGAACCAACAGGATGCACTATTTCTTTATTAATTTATTTCAATAATTAGTCTCTACATGTTTCGAACAGGCTTGCTGCTCATCATCAGGAGGATCAACTCTGTATAAACAGCAATTGGTATAGTC
>Ga0123352_10021441_pt1 | contig 10294 bp, 8 predicted proteins | sample TergutLab28metaG_FD_89700 | JGI IMG/M metagenome (GOLD analysis project Ga0123352, IMG submission 89700) | Labiotermes labralis P1 segment gut microbial communities from Petit-Saut dam, French Guiana - Lab288 P1 | ecosystem: Host-associated > Arthropoda: Insects > Digestive system > Gut ...
CATATCGGCCGCCGGGGAGTTGAATAATGGAACGTTGACTGTAGATTATAAATATTTTGGCGAACAATTTAAACGGTGGAAGCACGCAAGACCTGAAAAAATGCTTAAGGGGTTTGCTAAATATGGACTCGTGATAGAAAAATTTGATAAGAAATCAACGCATTTTACCGTGACATATCCACAAAATCCCCATGTGTTGCAAGCTATTCGTGCCCATTTCACTGACAGACCTTGCCGCCGTTGTTATGGGGCATGCAACCATATGGGCAGTTGTTATTGGCTTTATGCCATTGTAACCCCGGTGACGATATTTTCATACCGTTTTATTGAAGACCCTGCGGAACAAAGACATGAAACTGAATTCCTTGTAGTGGTAAGCAGTATGCCGGAGGAACTTCAGGAGATCCAATACTATCTTTACAGTGAATCAAAACACTACGGCTACAGGTTTGACCCTTTCAAGCCCGTGTTTTCGGGCGGGTTGCTATATGAAAGAGGTGCGGTGGACTGGCCTAGAGTGGGTTATATAGGCGATGGCTGGGATGGCGATGACTATCGTATGTTCAGTTTTCGGTCTCACGTTAAGCTTAACAAGGTCTTCAAAACGCATCCAGAAAAAATAGCCGAGTTTATTGAGAAAAAGCCGGAAGTATTCCGGCAAACCAGTTGTAACCTTCACTGCGGCAATGAACTTAGCAGGCCATGCTCGGCACACCGTGTCACCTATGACGTTGATGGTGTAACATACCATAATTGTGGTGGTTTCCGTTTTCATGAACCGACGCTTGAGGACGTAAAGGCGATAGTAGAGTTATATGTCTTAGAGAACAAGCTGCAGCCGGTATGAACGCACATCAACAGAATAAATTAGAAAAGCTTCTTGATTCCCGCCCCATAATTCCGGAAATGGTGGATGATTTTTTTAGGAGTGTAAGGCATAATTGGCGCATACAAGACAGATTGGAAGCCTATGAGGCTTTACAGGAATATACGGATCGTATCGAAGCGGAACAGCCTAATGTGGCTGATTCGCTTCGTGGCGGCTATAAACTATCCTTTGAGACCAAAGCTAGAACTGGCGCAAAGGAAAGCCTTAGGCAAATCGTTAAGATACCTCCTGACACAAAAATAGATCCCGCATATTTAAGAGAGTTGAATAATGATGATTTTGTGGCGGCTTTTGATACATTTCAAGAATTCCTGATTGCCTGCTATAGCGATATTGCGCGAGCCCCGTTTGAATGGGGGTATCCGTCTTCCCATAAAAAGCTTAAATCAGTTGATTCTCCGGATAGGTACGGTGACCGTCGTCTGCGAAATATATTATCTAACCTATTTTCTTGCGGCGAATTTGATGGTTATAATCTAACCGTGAATAAAAAGAAATTTTTCAAAAACGTATATCTGTCAAGCTATAGAGAAACTACATTAATGCTTGAAGGTTTAGCTAATATGGGGCTTATTTCGGAAAACGTCGAAAGTAAATCAAAGTCATTTAGTGTTTACTTTCCCGACAACCCCAATATGCTTATTATTGTCCCTTTATTCTCATCAAGTGGGGAATGCCGCAGGTGCTACGAAAATTGTTCGCATATGGGAAAGTGCTACTGGAATTATCCGTTAACGAGGAATACTTCATTTTCATATCGCTTCTTCGAAGATAAAACCACGCAAACACATGAGGCAGAGTTTTTAATCGCTATGGATAGCCTGCCAGAAAATTTGAGGGAAATACATTTTTGGCTATATGAAGAAGCTAAGAAAATTGGATATGATTTTAATCCCTTCGACGCAACATCAAACGGCTGCATACTTTACAGAAAGGGATGGTGGGGCGGTAAGAATTTACCCTTAGTGGGTGCATATGATATCAGCGGCAGTCGCTTGGAGGGAAACAAGTTTGCAGCAATAACAAAATATAAACGATTGTTCAAAGCCTATCCGACGGAAATTGCCAAACTGATGGAAAAATTTCCTGATGCCATCGGAAACCGTGCTTATGATTGTCCCTTATACTGTAATATGGAAGCTGAGAATATATGCAAAAAAGCCCATCTGTATAAAATAGACGGCGTGAATTATCACAGTTGTGGTCACAAGTCCTTTTTATTTATGGAGCCAACTTTTGACGATATAAAACTAATCGTTGAATTATGGAAGTTGGAAAACCGGATAATGGAGTAGGGGAGCCATGTTAAACACAAGCGGGTGTGAATCTGTTTGCGCTCAGTAATAAACCAAGTTTCGTACCGGAGCAAAGCCTATCTTAAGCCGAATTGTGTTCCCCATTGACCTCAAGTGCGTCCCATCGTGCGTGGCAAGGTAGATGCGGAAGCAGGTCCGGCGCAGAGGTCATCATTCAAATGCGCAAGGGATACGCCTTTGTGGACAAGATAGTATAATTGTCTGATGCACTGACGGAAATGAAGGTGTCTACCGTTAAGGGTAATATTCCCAGTGATGTAAGTTTACATAACGTAGTAGGTATATCCATAGAAGTAACGCTCATTATTGCTTTCCCAGCCCCAAGTGGAATTAGGGATGAAACTACTGGAGTGTCATGAAGGTTGTCGCATTGGTGGGTACTGTCTAGTTTTACCAACTCTACAAGCCAGATTAGCATGAAGCGTACATATTGTTTGTGTAGTGTATATAACACATTTATGAAAAAAAGCGAAGCCAGAGAAACCGGGCTTTTTACCTTGGGCTACAAAACTGAGTTTTTCATCACAAGACCTTTTGATGCTCCTGAGTTTCGCGGAAATACTCCGGCAGGTTATATCATCTCCTCAGCTAATGATATGATCCGCTGGATGCAGATACAAATGGGGCAAGCAGATATTCCTGATAACTTCAGGGAATTGATTGAAAAGTCTCATATCGGTGACAGTACGGTGCCTTCATTCGGCAATTTTCTTTACGCAGCTGGATGGAACGTACATATCCGTGGGGAAACGGTAAGCCACGGTGGGGCTAATCCTACTTTTTCATCTATGCTGCATATGGATATGGAAAAGAGTATAGGCATAAGCGTTCTGGCAAATTTAAATTCAAACGCAGCAGGATATATTACGAATAATTTCTTTAACATGATATATAACCGTGATTTGACTAGATATAGGGCAGATATGTATCAAACGATGGATACAGTCTTTACGCTGATATTCTTCGGTGCGATAATTTTCGGGGGAGTCGTTTTTATTTTATTTGTTGTAGCTGTAATTGAGATGTTTTTAAAGAAAAGGCAGAGAGAAAAATTCAAAGGAATTAAAGTAGCGGGAATTTTGGTAGCTTTGCCTATTATGTTGTTTTTTGGGTATTGCATATACTACCTGCCTAACATCTTGTTTTTTAGATTGCCCTGGGAAGCGGTCAATGTATGGGGTTCAAGAAGTATAATGTACGGAAGTATCGCAGGATTTGCTGCTGGAACTATGTTTTTTATATATGTAATTTTCACTTTTAATTTTCCTAAGCCTAAGGAAAAAAATTACTTTGCTCTTGTTCTTCTATCGCTTATAAATGGCCTTACAAGTGCCTTATTGATCTTCACTATAAATGAAACATTTAATAGGAATCTTGAATATTCAGTAGAATTGTTTGTATATTTTATTTTTTCACTAACATTTTTAGTATATTCGAGTCGGTTATTTCAGAGCAGGATGATTATTATCACAAACGAAATAGCATATGAAAAACGAGTTGGTTTGATCGAAAAAATAGTCAATTCCTCGTATCAAGCCATAGAAAAGATCGGCGGCCCGCGCATATGCACCGGGCTTAACAATGATACAGGCGTGTATGCGAGATTGCCTGGAATGATCATCGGATTTGCGTCAAACATTATGACTCTTCTATTTTGCTTGGCCTACTTGTACACAATAAGTGTTCCTGCTTTTATTGCATCTGCTTTTATACTTTCGTTGAATTGCTATGTAGGTTTTTTAACAGGGAAAATAAGCAAGAGGTATTGGGAGAAAAACAGGACAATTAATGACACATATTTTGGGCAAATGAACGATTTGGTTTATGGATTTAAAGAATTGGTGCTAAGCAAACTGCGTAAAATAGCTTTTTGGGATGATATGAAAAAATATTCAAGAATGTCAGCGGAGCTATCAAAAGAAGCGGAAGTTAAATTCTTAAATTTCGGTATATACAACCAAATCATGTACAATGCTATTTTCGGTATCGTAGTATTTGCTATACCTTTACTTGTGATGGGGATAAGCGCGAATGATTTGCGTCAGACGTTATTCATGGTATTTTATCTCTTAGGACCTTTCAGCGCAATTGTTGGATTTATACCCGCTATGACAAACATTAAAGTAAACCTTGATCGAATAAAAAAACTTACGTCAGAACTGGATGAAATATCAACAGGATACAGTGAGTTGGAATCGTCATTATCTGCTTTGCCGGATAATATAAAAGTTAATTTCGATAATGTCGCTTACAGTTATATGTCCAAAAACATAGCCACCGGAGAAGAGAGCGCTGAATTTACATTAGGTCCGGTCTGTGTGGAGATAAGGGCAGGTGAAATAATTTATATCACAGGAGGAAACGGAAGCGGAAAATCGACATTAGGCAAACTAATTACAGGACTCTACGCCCCGCATGACGGTAAAACGATGATAAATAACAAGGACTGTAATATCGTAGAATTGAATGAGTGTTTTTCCGCCGTGTACAGCGATTTCTATTTATTTAATAAACTTTACGGCGTTGATGCAGATGCCAAGAGCGATGAAATACAAAATTTGCTCAAAATGATGAAAATTGATGACAAGGTTGAGTTAAATGAAGACGGTTCGTTTAAATCACTCAGCCTCTCAACTGGGCAAAGGAAAAGATTAGCGTATGTTGTTTGCTGTATGGACGAAAAACCTCTCTTACTGTTCGATGAATGGGCGGCGGAGCAGGATCCTGAATTTAGGCAGTATTTTTATACAGAACTGCTGCCAGGGCTAAAAAAGAAGGGTAAAGGCATCGTTGTAATTACCCATGATGACAGATTCTTTGGTTTAGCAGACAAGATGATTAAGCTTGAACATGGGATTATTGTATGACCTTTTATTAATACCGTGCAATTCACATATTTCATTAATAAAAAGAGGGATTTAACCGTTGTCAAGGGGCTTGCGAAGATTGCTATTGAATTTGTTAAAAAATAGCCCAAAGTGGTTAATTCCTCTGGGCTGCCGGAGTTTGTTATTCAAAATCTACATACTTACGCGATGGGGGGAACTGCTCTCTGGGTTTGGAAATATGCTTATTATCGAAAGGTGCGTCTTTTGTAATAATCTTCAAAGTCGTATTTATCTTGCTAGCTTTTCTAATGTTAACAATTGTTTTATTTGCTGAATTGCCGCTTCATCAGGGTCGTAAATCCATGTTAATGCAGGCGAACAATTAACACAGATTCCTTTGATTTCCTTTCCGAGAACCGTGACGGTTTTACCCGGAGAACACCGTGGCGTACAGTTTTTGCAATGCAGCATATTATCAAGAACGATATTCCGCAATCCACCGGCAGCAATTTCGATGGGGTATTTATCCAAATTGTCAAGACAAACTCCGACAGCCCACGAGTACATATGTTTTTGGTGGTGATAAGGCAGGCGGATTACGCAAATTAAACCCTTGTAATTAATTTTCCACCAATTCAACATATCAAACCGCGGATTCATTTTGTTCGCCTGTAAAAAAACGATAAAATCGCATGAAGCCGTTTTCATGCCGTTTTCAAGTTGTTCCGGTATATAATCTTCGATTTTAGTGTTTTTTTGCTCCTTTGCGATGTGGGCGGGATCCGGAGTGGCGGGATGAGCGGCAGACTGCGCCGGATCGCATATAGATTGTATCAAATCCTTAACGCAATCCAATTCCGCCTCACCGGGGTTTTCAAAAAGCAACGGTGAAATGCAGGCTTTGTCAAATTCTTTTCCTCCTACAACCACTCGCCTTCCGGGTTTGCAACTGCCGCAATTCCGGCATAATTGGACGTTATCCCATGAAGTCTTTATATGCCGATTATCTCTAATGATGAATACATCAGCCTGAGGGTATGCGGCGAAACTGATAGTCCAAGAACCGGCGTAAGTACCATAATAAGCCACGCTTATTACACAAATCTTCTTGCCTTGGAAACCCACATTCCATGTCTTGCTCTGTGAATACTGCGCAACGCGAAACCATGATGGAGTCATTTTGTTTGCGCAGAGCCATTCGACGAAAGCTAACAACTTCGCTTGCTTATCGCCTGCAAGATGTTCACGCGCGGAATCCTCGATTTTGTAACGGATGTTTTGTTCGGGCATTTTTTTATCTCCTTGTTATCTACAATTCTGTAATTCGCTATCTCTCCACTGTTACCATCGCATTACGCGCGGCAATGACAATAACCGCCACCGGCAAATACTTTTCCATTTATCTCTCCTGTCGAAAATATAACTTTTCTTTGTAGCTTGTATCTTACTGCATGAAATGCTAATGTTTATACAGCCGTATCATTTCTTGCCTCTTTTTCTAATGTTAATTATGTTTTTATTCCGCAAAGTGTTATTTCATCGGGGCTTATAAATCTTACAAGTTTGCTATCGGCACCAACACAACAATATTTAATATCATTCCCAAGTACATTTGTGGTTTTTCCGGGTATGCACAGTTTTTTAGGGTTACAACCCGGAGCATTGGTAAGAATTATGCCAACGCCCTAATCCCCTTGGGAAAGTCCCGCATGGTTGACGGATAAATGGCAAAGGGTTTTACTTTTATACTTAACTTCCCATAAATGTGGAGAGCTACGGCTAACTCGCGGAGACAGTTTATTTTCCTCTGACATTTTCAATCACCTCGTATGTCCAAAGTATAAAATCGCTACCCAATGACTTGATATGCGAATCGCTGTAGCTAACGATTCAACCATACTCTCAATAGCGCGTTCTTTTTCAAATCGCTATTTAAAATTCCGAAACCTCTGTTTCAAATTTTGTTGGTTTCATTGCGCTTTAATCTCCTCTATATTAAATGATTTATGTGAATAGATGCAGTTGGGCAAATTTTACATAGCCTTTGCTTTTCATGTTCAATTTATACCGCTGATGTACGCCGGGAATAGTTATGCCAAACGCGATTTCGGTATGTTTCATTATGGATGGAATGTCCGCCCGGCTTTGTTTATCCAATTGTTCCCATTGCCCGTTTGCATTGTCATAACCGAATAACGTCCATTCGACGGGTAAATCTTCGCTTGCACCGGTGACTATGCTGTACATCATCAATTTTTCCGGCTTGTCCAATTGGAACAATACATCGCTTCCGTTACGACTGCCGTAATCATCATCGTATTTGCCATCAAAAATTTTACTTGCCGATTTTGTTTTACCAGAAACGCCGCTAACGCGCACTTGATTTTCAATACGTTTGTATACATCGGTAAGGGGGGAGAAAATCGGCTCGATCATTGGTGGCGGGGTTGGTGGTAATTTGGCGTTTTCCGTGCGTGCGTGTTGTTCCATGCCAATCAATTTTTGGATTTTTTCAATCATGCCCGCGTTCGGGTCATAGATTGCCGGGTGGCTGTAAGTATTGCAAATACCTTTGTATTCATGGCAAAGCACCGTAATATTAAACCCACCGACACAATGCTTTGTGCCCTTTATACAATATTTACATTTATACACTCGGCTCAATATTATATCTTGCAATCCTTCATGTAAAATAGAACCCTCGTAGCTGTTCATGTTTTCGAGATAAAGCCCGACGTTCCATGAATAGGGGTTGTCTGCACTCCAACCGCCATTTCGTAAGCTGATTTTGCATATTGTTCTACCTTTGTAATTCGCATTCCATGCGTTGTTGACCCCCGACCATGTGGGTGCCATTTTGTTTGCGCGGAACCACACGACCAAAGCGAATGCATCCTGCTGCTTGTCCTCGGCTACGGAAACGGGGATGAAAAATTCGATTTTCGTGTTCCCGCTTTTTTGCTCTTTTAAGGTATCCATTAATTTTCTCCTTCTTTGATGTCATCGCTAACCGCAACATCCATCACGAGTACAGGTTCACATCCAACATAATACCCAAATGTGTAATCCTTACGCGGCACTAGCGACGACCATTTCAGGGATGTCAAAGTAATCCATTTCGGGTGGCACGGGTGTGTCCGATTTCATGAACCTGCCAACCGTGTACGTTTTTAATTGGCCTTTATCTTCATTATAATGCTCCCATGTCATGAGCGCGGTGTTATGAGGTTCGTCGGAAGCGTAATTCTTTAACTTGTCGAGTTGCTCGAAAACCCATGCGCTTCGTGCAACTGCGCGACTTCGTTGTCTATGTCAACCAATTTTTTGTCCAACACAGAAAGAACGGCGTGGGAATTTTGCGAAACAAATATTTTTCCGATGTCGTCAATAGAAATGTTCATCTTACGTAAAATAAGTATCTGCTTCAAACGAACAAGAGCGCTTCATTATATAAACGATACCCGGAACTTTCGTCACGGGTGCTTTTTATCAACCCCATATTTTCGTAATATCTTAACGAGCATGTTGTGACATCGAAACGGGTAGACACATCTTTGATTTTCATTAATTCGTTCATAATGACCTCCGTGCGCGTTTTGGCATGATTATTGGCTTCATTGCCGATGATGGTCATACCTTAAACTATTACCTAAGGTAAAAGTCAACCCCCCCCATTTTTTTAATTGGTATCCACCGCTCGGTATGATATTGTTGCCGTCATAAACACGGTATGCGTAGTCCTTTTTCCGGATGATAGTCATTAAACCGCTCCGTTCGTAATATCTGTAATCGCTATGATTGAAGGACGTATATAGTCATCGACTTTTATGAAAAAATGGTATGAGGGATTAGTGAAAAATGAAATCAATAAAAGTACAAGCTTCTACAAATTATGAAATAAAAATCGCTCATGGGTTGTTGCATCGGTGTGGTGAGTTGACTGCAGAAATCAAACGGCCATGTTCTGTTGCTTTGATTAGTGATGATATAGTCTATGATATATATGGTGATACCGTTAGAGCATCCTATGAAAAAGAAAGATTTTTTGTAAGCCATTTTACGTTTCCAAGTGGAGAGCAATCTAAGCGTTTAGTAACAATTGAAAAATTACTCGATTTCATGGCTGAACAAAAAATTACCCGAAACGATCTAATTATTGCTCTTGGTGGAGGGATCGTTGGTGATATAGTTGGGTTTGCTGCAGCAGTTTATTTAAGGGGCGTTCCGTATGTACAGATTCCTACTACATTTCTGGCAGCGGTTGATTCATCAGTTGGCGGTAAAACAGGAGTAAATCTGAAAGCAGGGAAAAACCTTGCCGGATCATTTAATCAGCCGATTGCAGTTTTTTGTGACCCCGAAACTTTCCAGACGCTACCTAAGAGTGTTTTCAATGACGGGTTCTGTGAAGTAATCAAGTACGGATGTATCTCTGATAAAAAATTATTCGATATACTATTAAAACATAATATCCACGATAGGCTTGCTGACATCATCGAGACATCAGTCATTATTAAGCGCGATATCATTGAACGGGATGAGTTTGACCAAAATGAACGCCACATGTTAAATTTCGGACACACTATCGGACACGCTATTGAGAAATTGAGTAATTATGCTATTTCACATGGACGCGCAGTAGCAATTGGTATGCGTATCATGGCAAATATAACAGGATGCGCTGAACCACTTTTACCATTGTATGATAAGTACGGTATAGATTCAATTTGCCCTTATACAAGCAAAGAACTAGCTAAAACAGCCCTTTCAGATAAAAAGCGAAAAGGTGACATGATTACACTTGTATTTCTTGAAAAAATCGGAAAGGCATATCTAAAGACCGTAAACATTAACGAACTTGAAGATTATTTTACAAAAGGATTAGGGTGAGGTGATGGGTGTTAAGATAAACCCCCCAAAACTCTTTAGGCACTTACTGCGCTTGGCGCAAATATTAATATTGAAAAAGACCGAGTTAATGCTTCCGGTAGTTACCGCATTTTATGATATTGGCGTTATTACCGGTGAGGGAAGTCTTTTAAGCCGCCCGTTTGAAACCCTTTGCGATGCACTTGAGAAAAATGGATGTTCTTTCATGAGTAAAAATTTGCTTGGTTGGTCTTATTATAACAGCAGCCCCGACAATCCCGTCTGCGTTAAGTCCGAAGAATGTTTGGAACGCCCGTACAGAAGCCTCTGTAAGCGGCCCGAAAATCCCATCTTCATTGAGTGGCGCAATCACGGGGAATACCCTACCAATA
>Ga0123352_10021444_pt1 | contig 10294 bp, 3 predicted proteins | sample TergutLab28metaG_FD_89700 | JGI IMG/M metagenome (GOLD analysis project Ga0123352, IMG submission 89700) | Labiotermes labralis P1 segment gut microbial communities from Petit-Saut dam, French Guiana - Lab288 P1 | ecosystem: Host-associated > Arthropoda: Insects > Digestive system > Gut ...
ATCATGTTTATCATGTGTATCATGTGTATCATGTGTATCATGTGTATCATGTCTATCATGTGTATCATGTGTATCATGTGTATCGTGTGTATCATGTGTATCATGTGTATCATGTGTATCATGTGTATCAAATGAACACATACGTGGGGAGGTACAGTCTGTGTCTCTGCCCGTCTACAGGTTCCACGTAACGAAATGCAAATAAATATTGTTTAGATGTGCATTTTAATTCATGAAATTGATAATAACAACTGGTGAACGTACGAACTTCTGAGGTGGAAGTGACATTAGTTCAGAATTCAGTCAGCATAGTAACCATGGTTATGGTAGTAAAAAGGACCACGTAGAAGAACTGCAGTAAGGAAAGTAAGGATTGTTTAAGGTTTGAAACATTTAAATGCACGCAGATGGAAATTGTCTGTTGGGAGGGGAGGGGGATAAGCTCGTACTGTAAATTTAACATCTAGTGAACCAGTTGGATTATATCGCATGAAAGGGGCTAAGATGGAATAGTACATTGATAGGCTACGGGATGGACGACGGAAGGATCTTGGTTCATTTTTCGGAAGGGGCATGAGACTTTTCTCAGACCGGCTAGACCGGCTGGGGGCACGCCCTCTCCAGTCTCTGATTCATTGGGTACAGTTTATTGAAGCTTTGTTTTTGTTAAGATCTTTTCTGCATTTTCCTCAGTTTCCTGTCAGTCATTTCCCAAATTTGAGGTCATCAGCATTAAATTATCAAACACCCTGAAAATATATTAGTTTCTTAGAGTGGGGATTAATTTTAACGTTCAGAAAATGCAGCTTGAAACAAATTAAAATAAAAAAGTTAGTTTCCGCCATTTTCGCCTCACACTTCGTTAGCTGCGCGCCTTTCATCCTCGGCAACTTCTGCTACTTGTTTGTACTGCGTGCCGTATAAACATCGCGCCTTATGTGACCTTCAATATATACTGTATGCTGCTTCGTACGGAATTCTGTCTCAATATTTTCTTTTTGTGCGGCCCCAGCTGGACGCCGGCCACTTATAGGAAACTGTTACTGAGAAATTCAAAGCGTGGAATATTTATCTATTTGTTATTTAAACTATATGATATGTTGTGATATGATATGATATGAAATATTTGTTAAGTGCAATTGGGTAGCCACCCGGTGGCAGTAGTACAGTGCACATTTACACACAAACAATACACAGAACGACACAGAACAAACAGTAACACAAAACAAAAAGTAAGCACAAAACAAACAATACAAAATTATTTTTATACATGCTTTGGTTTTGACGAACAGTAATGTAGGGCACTTCGAACGCTGTCAGTCGGTAAAACGTTGCTCAAGTACGAACTTACATTCTGTTTTGAGCACTGGATAGGCTCTTATTGCGTCATAACTGCCTTGCAAAAATATGCGTGTCCCACCTTTAATTAAGTATTTATGGATTACTGAACCAGTAGAACTAAACATATTTGTGATGTTATTCTCCTCCCGCCATTCAGTTGTCAGTGACGGACACCATCTACTGCCGAGGTTAAGAATGTTACTGCTGTAGTATAGGTGTTACTGTTGTAGTATATGTGTTACTGCCGTAGTACACACGTTACTGCCGTAGTACACGTGTTGCTGCCGTAGTACACGTGTTACTGCTGTAGTACACGGTTTACTGCCTTAGTACACGTGTTACTGCCGTAGTACACGTGTCATCGCTGTAGCACACGTGTTCCTACCGTAGTACACGTGTTACTGCCGTAGTACACGTGTTACTGTCGTAGTACACGTGTTACTGCTGTAGTACACGTGTTACTGCCGTAGTACACGTGTTACTGCCGCAGTAGTACATGTGTTACTGCTGTAGTACACGTGTTACTGCCGTAGCACACGTGTTACTGCCGTAGTACACGTGTTACTGCTGTAGTATACATGTGCTTCATAGGTCTCAATAGCGTTGCGTCAATGCGTAATTTAAGGGTAGAACCATTGTGAAACGCTAATGGCGAATCGGCGGTTCGTGAAATTCATTCCCCGATAAGGGACGGAAATGTTCATTGCCGTGTTCACAAGTTCCTGTCATTGGAACCCTGTAAGTACGAGTCTGTTACAGATTTAATCTGTTATATTAGAGGAAATATGAAATAAAATATTATGAATAAGTTTTCATACACTTAAAACTTCTTTTACTCCCTCTTTCTCTGCACAAAGGAAACTTTTTCCCGGTCTTGAATGACGAAGTGACTGTTAAGTTAAAGTTAAAGTGCACTAGAAACTCTTACTTAATCCTGCTTGTTGTTTCATTAAGGCGGATATAACGGAACTTGAAGACTTTTCCAGTTGACGAGTCATCATAAAGACAAGTCGCACTCACCGTGAAGTTTGTTCATGTCGCTCCACTGTGTCTCAACTCGGAAAGTTTCACTGACTTATTTTTGTTTAGGATTTAGAAACTGTAATTAAATAACCTTTCATTATGAAGACTGGATATTAGGAATACATAAAATTTGTGTCAGCAGGTTAACATTCTGTGCATGAATGTAGCCAGGGCCGATTCAATGTAACAAATAATACGTTATTTCTGTAGATTTATTGATGTCGGCTTTGTATAGAATTCTCAGAACTTCAGGCAAAGTGTTAAATTTTGCTCTTTCATGCGTCGCATAGGCATTGCTGGCTGTGTCTGAAGTTTATACTGGCAATGTGTTTACTAAATCCTGAATACGTAATGTGAACTGAAGGCCTCAGTCCTCGTAACTTCTCTCCGGTACCAAAAATACGCGGCGTCACGCTTTGGAGCCAGACTTTTTTGACCGAATTTAAACAAAAATATTTAATGCACCAATGGTCCTCTTTTTCATTGTCTTAGTTCTTAAAAAAGTAAATAGTTTTCGGTGCCATTTGTATGGATTTACGTCACCACACTTATACTGCCTCCGTTACGTTAGTAAAAATTCTGATTTATTTAAAGACTTTAGAATAAGTTAAATTTATATGAAATACTGGGGCAAAGTAACCTACAAAAGAAATAATGAAAATCCCCGAGTTTCACATTTTGCACAAAACTGTCGTCATACTCAGTGTCTGGATTAAACACCGTGACTGTAGAACCGCAGAACTGTAGGTAATGACTGTATAAATATGTAACTGTACCGCATAACTTTAGAACTGTGAAACTGTGCGGCTTGACTGTAGAACTGCGTGACTGTACGGCATTATTGTAGAACTTTTATACTGCACGCAATGGCTATAGAACCGTGTAGCTCACGAAATGACTGTAGAACTGTGTATCTGCATGTAATGATTGTAGAACTGTGTAACTGCGTGTAATTACTGCAGAACTGTGTTAACTGCAGTGTTTGACTGTAGAAAGATGTAAATGCGCATTATGACATAACTGTCAACCTGCAGCGTATGACTGTTTAACTGTATAACTACAGGGGAATGACTGTAGAAATACATAACTGAGGGGTGTGACTGTATAATTGTAGAACTGCAATGTGTGACTGTGGAACTGTATAACTACAGGGCATGGCTCTAGGACTGCAGAACTGTGCGGTATGAATGTAGGACGGTGTAACTGTATTGTGTGACTTTTGCAAAGAGTGAACTGGAACCGCTCCGTAAGAAAGTCATGTTCTACAATTTTTATGGCAGAGCAAAGAGATACCTCAGGCAAGACAGATGACCTCTTGGTCGTACATCGAACACGGAACTTTTCGAAATCACGTACAGTAAATGCCTAAGCGAGCACGACATTCGCTAGCCCTGTATTCATCCACCGTGGCTCTGAAAGCTATGCTGTCTGTATTATTTATCTTCTTTATGTTCGTAGATCAACTGAGTACAAGGACGAAGGAAAGTTTTATTGAAAGTAATAACATATTGCCTTTGAACGCTGCATGTCGCCAGTAGTTGGAGGGGCATCGCTAAATAACCTGCTAAAGAATAATTTAATCGAAATACACACAAACACACAAAGGAAGAACATTCAAAGTTGCGTCAACCTTTCGAAGCCTTTGAAGTTCATACAATATTTAATAATTAACGTCTCATTCAGAGAAAACACACGCAGTACATTCGTGCTATGTCTTTACTACAAGGACCAAACGGTTAGTGCTGTTTCATGAAACAGTCGCTGTTTATTCTGAGAACAGTACGTAACGTAAGTAGACTGTGCGGACAGAATGCATTATGGTTGAGTGCTAAAGGCGGTAAGAGTCTACGAAGCACCGAAACACCACTGTGCGTTAAAAGTGCCACTGTGCTGCACAGTTTCGAAAATTAAATTATTCGTAAAATAAGTAGGTCATTTCAAAAGATCTGCACACTGCGCCTGCGCGGCCGGTAGGATGATGCAATCGCTCTGATTTTCGTGCCAGACTTCAGTAAAGAACTGTGTGTGCGTTTTGGCAGGCTACGTGGTCCCTGTTCTGCATAATGGAGTCTTGAAATGGAAGAAGAAACTAACTGGAGTCAGATCTCGCGCAGTGACCGGCGGTCATATATAAACGCGTGGCCTCATGCGTCAGGTGCAATATCGGAAATTTTGGAAAAGTATGGTTGGGAAGTGCTTCCCCACCCGCAGTACAGTCCTGGCATGAGCCCATCAGCCTTTGACTTGTTCCCAAAATTGTAGAAACCACTCCGTGGGAAACGCTTCAGAAGCATTGAGGAGGTGTCTAATGAGGTGACCCTAGTAATCAGACGCATCAACAACGAAGGCGTCCTGACAGGAATACAAGGCTTGCCCAAACGTTGAACCGCTGTGATAAAGCACAATGGAGATTACATTGAAGGCCTGTAAGTGTATTTTGTAAAATAAATTCATTTTTAAAGAGAAAACGTACAGTGTGCAGAACTTTTGAAATGACCCACGTACTTTGTGTTAACTCGTTAAAGGTTTGTGGTTAATATACATACCGGTATGTTTAAAACAACAAACTTTGCGTTTCGTCCACAAAATGTGTTAATGTGTTTTCTGTGATTCTCACAATAAATAACAATTATTTCCCCATACAACATTAACCGGTTGGTCTTTCTAATAGAAGCACACTGTGTTTTCTGTGAGGTACGAGCTGAATCTTTGTACTACATATTGTAGATTCACTTTGGTGGCCAGATGGTTACCATGCCATACCTCGAGTCCGGCCTGGTTTTATTTGCTTTCATCCATTCGCTAAAGCGGAAGGACTTGTGTTGAGCACAACAAGTTCTGGTGAAGGATGTGGACCAGTGGAGACTCACTTCCTATTTTAGAGGTCCTGGGTTCCAATATGGGCTGGAAGACAAGCTGTTCTTACTTCTTGCGTTGTTTTGCTCAGCCATTCGGCGTCATTGTTGGGATATTCCTCAAAATGAGGCTCAATACCTCCTTCTTCTACATCATCTCCAATTCACCATTCGCTAAATTTTCTATCTTTCGGAACTACAGGTTTTGTATTCTACATTAGTGACAGCACGCAACGTAAATTAATAGGGTGAATTAGTAAAGAAACACCAGGTGGTCTCCATGATAGGCCTTCGTTACTTTGGTTGCATCACAAGAGGGTTCATCTTTTGTCAGGACTTAGGTAAAAGAGATCCATTTCTAAATTTGTCCTCTCACTTCCTTCTTGATCTTCCAAGTTGCCTGTTTACAAGTGATTTGTCTCCACATATCTGTATGTCAATTCCTTCCCCGTCTAAACCACGTGGTAAATTCTTTGTATCACTGTGTAATAAGAATCAACAAAATGCACAAATTTTGCTTTAATTATTTGATTTTATTTAATGATAGTGTCTCGACATGTTTCGAACATCCAAGTGTTCATCCTCAGGAAGACTTGTACGTGCAGTTTGATGGTATTACTTTCGTGCGTTCATATAAGCAGTCGATGGTTTAAACGATGATGTGTAGCTGCTTTTATCGTTTTTAGAAATTGGAAGTCGTTACCTTTGCCTTGATTGATATATGGTTTGGCATTAGTTGTTTTTGCGTACATGTTTTATTACGGCGGTGCTGATAAGTCCTTAGCCCGACCAGGAAGGATACAAGCTCGGACACATGTCCGGGACGCGCGCGATTTCAACAACATCGAGATGCGAGCTGCCATCATGTTTATTATTATTATTTTTTGTCTGCAAGGCGCCGAAGGAAATTCACGCCATTCTGACAGAAACATTAGCTTGTTGCCGTCCTTGTCGAGTTAAGGACTTGTCAGCAACCCTGGGTATACCATATCGCTGCTGCATTAGTTTTGTACAATTTGTCCTTTATTTTCTTGTACTGATATTTTGTTTTGCCTACTGGGTATTAGCAAACTTTACGCTTTTTGAACCGTGCATTGTGATATACATATGTAATAAGAACCAACAAAATACACTTCTGACATTAATTATTTAATTTAATTATAGTGTCTTCGACATGTTTCGAACATCCAAGTGTTCATCCTCAGACTGGATGTTCGAAACATGTCGAAGAGAGAATAACTAAATTAAAACATTAATGTAAAAGAGTGCATGTTGTTTCTTCTCATTACACTTATATATATCACAATGCACGGTTCAAAATAAGTAAAATCTTTATATTACGCACGTTTTAAACTTGATAATACTAGAAGGTAAAGCTAAAGCAGTCCCGTTACAGGCCTGCAGTGGCCCAGAGGATTCCAGGAAGTTAAGGTTCCCAGATTAAATGACAACGGTACAGGATGGTGGTAAGGTTGTCAGTCCTACGCACCGGCCGCCTTTACCCCCAGAAATACTCCTGGTACTCATTTCTGTTAGAGGCTGAGTCGACCCCAGGGCCATAGTGCGATCGGAAGGATTATGTTAATAAAAAATTCCAAAGACACCGTCTGGAATCGAACCAGGGACCTTTCGAGTTGTAGCACAGCACCTTAACCAATGTGCTACAGCGGTCCCCGATAATATTAGAAGAGACTCTTTTAATAATAACAATAATAATAATAATAATATATTTAACTGCCACTGGGCGACAGCCAAGTGGCAGTGGTTATTAAATATGAAATAAGGATCTAAGAGATTTAAGTCGGGAGGGCTACATGAGAAGTATGAAGTAGCAACTTGGAGTGTTGGGAAGCATCTCAGCGTTCGCTTTTAGACAAAGGGAAACCAAGAAATACCTGTGCCTAGGTGGCCTGTCGCAGGACCTTCCGGATACTGACTTCTAACCAGTAGTCCGGCAACTAAAATATGTAAGACAGCAATACAGACATAATAAAACAATACACATCAGCTAACAAAAATACACACAAGATAATAACACAATACACAAAAGACCAACTACAGTTAACAGCAATGAACACAGTAAAAGCAACACTAGGGGAAGAAAGGACTGTACCTAGTTTCTAATATCGTTACTCCACAGGTATTGCACACCAATTTTAACATGGCTTTCACTTCACTTCACCACCCGTAAATACCCTTCACGGTAGGCCCCGATTTACCCCCCTTCACTGCACTACACTTCACTTCACTTCACTACACTTTTTAGATAATTTACAACTTCCTCACATTTCCTTCAGTTCACCACATTAATCACCCTCCTAACCCTCCTAATCCTCTTTCTAAAAGCATTTGGTTTACATGGTAGAGTCCCTAAAATTTCTGCAGGTAACCGGTTCCAGAGTCGGATGGTCCTGTTCACAAAGGAATATTTCCCGATATCCGTCCTTTGCCTCATGTGACTGATTTTCCGTTCATAACCAACCCTGCTCAGATAGCTGTGCCGTTGTAATCTGTCACCTACAGCCTTCCACGCCCGTTCTCCAGATTACGCACGCTTTGAAGAGATCACATAGGGTGATATCTTTCTACGCTGCGACAATGTTTCCCAGTTCGATTCGTTCGTATGATATGCAAATTTAGCCGTTTTCTTTTGCACCCTGTCTAAGGCATGTATTTGTCCCTCCCTGTACGGATTCCAGCATGTAGCCCAGTATTCAAGAATCGAACGTACTATTGTCGTGTAGGCTAAGCGTTTGGTACTATTATTCCCATTTTTGAGTATACGCATTATGAAACTTTGTGCCTTCCAGGCCTTTTTTACCGTGTATTTGATATGATCAGCCCAGTTTAAATCGCTGCGTAAAATTATTCCCAAATATTTGCAACTGCTCGCTTCCGGAATTGATTGATCCCCTAATGTATAATGTAGTGGGTCCTTCACCCGGTCCCTCGTAAAGTGAACTGCCTTACATTAGCTCAGTTAGTATAGTTACTAGGCTACTGACTGGATGATCAGAGGATCACGTTTCTATTCCCGGCGGTCACAGGTACGGTTCTTTCCGCTACCACTTTGAAACCACGTCTGGATTCACCCAATTTCCTACTGAACGGGTACCGTACGCACTTTGGGTGTATAGTGACCGGAACGTTACTTCATTCAATGCCGAAGGTTACAGAAAATTGAAAGTACTGCCCACAAGAACACCAAAATTTATAAGGCTGAAGTGCCAATGATTGTCATATTCGTTTATACTAGACGTATATAAATAAGCTTCTCTTTCTGTAATATTCCAGTCTTAAGAGCCACATTTATAAGTGGGATAAATAACATCAGCGGTGCAAGTTAGAGCAGATACGCCTGTATTCGAGGTAGGATCGGCATTTAGAGAGGCTATAGAACCCTGGAGTACCGTCCGTCCGTCCGTCCGTCGTGATGTTTGATATCTAGCGCACTTTTATACCTACTCACACCAATTTTATCTGTACTGGCGCCTCTCTGCCCGCCGCACTCAGTCACAAAAGCGTTTTATTGATTCACCGCTCCAGAGTCCTGATTGGGTCTCACACTGTTTGTACCATTAGCGCCACTTTAGACTCTCATTCAAAAGACAGCTCTTCCATAACCTTATAACGCTTACAGTTTTATAAAACCGGAGCGATATTGGAACCCCAGAATGATTCGCCGAACTTCGTTGTTGACTTGGTAGTACTCGTGCTTTGTATTCGGCGGTTATGGGATGGGATTTCGAACAATGACAGACTATAATTACTCAGTTCCTTCCACCTAGGTTTGCCTTACTTTTTACGAGGCAAATTCCAGGAGGTTACCTCAAGTTGTGTGCCTGGCTTTCTTTCAGTCTCGTACCAGTTCATTAATCGTCATGGCACTTAATGATACATAATCTTAACTACTGGTGGCACTGTTAAGTAAAACGTAAATAAATGAATAAACCTAGACTTTATTACATTGTTGAGTGACATCTAGCCTTTAGTGTAAGGATTCTTTTATCGAAAATTAAAAATCGGAATTCAAATTGATCGGCGCCCCACGCGGTATCATTGCCTGCTCAGCACCCCAGAAAATCGCTGCAGACTTGTAGCAAAATATTTAAAAAATTCAGCATAAAATCTGCGCACAGTTATAGAAAGCGGTGGCACTGCGGTGAATGCCGGAAGGTTGCGTGTTCGATTCCCCATGGTGTCAAGTTTATTTTTCATTATCCTTCCGGCCGCACTATGGTCCTAGGATCGACTAGTCTTCTAACAGAAATTAGTAGCAGGAATATTTCCTGGTGGGTAAAGGCGACCGGTGCGTAGGGCTGACAACCTTATCACCTTCATGTGTCGACTGTCTGGAAATCTTTGTTTCTCAACCTGCTGGAACCCTCAGGACCTGTAATAAGTCTGGACGGGGATTGCTCTCCCTCTATCTTTCCCACCTCCTTCCAGATTTTCCCGAAGAGACGTAAAGTGTTGAATACAGAAAGGTACAGGGACTTGCATACTTGAAATTAATAATAATAATATCAATTTGATTGATTCCCAGCTGATGGTCAGTGCAAGGCCTGTTCATGTTTGCGACAGGATTTTGAAGGAAAGTTTTCTTTCTCTTTTAGGTCCTCCTTAGGCTATTGTGGTATTCTGTAGTCTTCTACGTAGCAGAAGTTCAATGCTGTATTCAACTTCTAATCACATAATGTTTTATAACAGTGCACTAGCCGTAGTGTATCTACTTCGTGTGGCCTCCGCGATACGGCGTTCTCATTGGAGTACAACTCAGTCGTTCACCGAAAACAGAGTTCTAACTATAGTACTTCTGTGGGCCGTATGCGTTAACTACATTCTAACTCTAGTACATCTATGGGTCTTATGCCTTAACTACGTTCTAACTATAGTACATCTGTGGGCCGTATGCGTTAACTACGTTCTAACTTTAGTACATCTGTGGGTCTTATGCCTTAACTACGTTCTAACTATAGTACATCTGTGGGCCGTATGCGTTAACTACGTTCTAACTCTAGTACATCTGTGGGTCTTATGCCTTAACTACGTTCTAACTATAGTACATCTGTGGG
>Ga0123352_10021446_pt1 | contig 10293 bp, 5 predicted proteins | sample TergutLab28metaG_FD_89700 | JGI IMG/M metagenome (GOLD analysis project Ga0123352, IMG submission 89700) | Labiotermes labralis P1 segment gut microbial communities from Petit-Saut dam, French Guiana - Lab288 P1 | ecosystem: Host-associated > Arthropoda: Insects > Digestive system > Gut ...
GGGAGGCCGAAGAACACGTGGCGAAGAACGGTGCTTGAAGAGGCCAAAGGAGTAAAAAAGACCTGGGCAGAGATTAAGTGCGTCGCCAAGAATAGAGTGCGGTGGAGGAATCTTGTGGATGCCCTATGTTCCGCAGCGGAATGATGGGACTATTGATTGATTGATAGCTATAATGTCATTAAAACACAACGAGGATGCCTTGTTCGAAAATTATCCCCCCCCCCCTTCCCCGTACAGCCCATATTGGCATTTGTTGTTTAAAGGAAAATTTTGAAGTAGAAACTGATATTCTAAACACACTGTAGATTAATTTCGAGTTTCGACCACGTGATGCCACATGCGAAAAACGCGTATTATAATATTTACCGTCACGAGAACATAGTATGTAATGAAGCTACAGTATGGTTGAAACACCTGTGGAAAGGGAATTAACTAACATCGGAACTCTTAGTACTCAGGAGGACACGGCGCGGTTACTTCACCTAGAGGCTCTGACACATGGGTACGGTTTTGTTTCAACAGTTTAGACTCGTTCACTTCCACGGTCATTAGTACGGGATATACAGGATGTGTATATTATGATGCATTGTAGTAGAGTATGCTGTGAGACATTTGTACTGTACATGTAGGGTGGCGCAAAGGTCACTTGACGCTGGAGACAACATGTGAATTGACCACTGCTGGCACAATTGGCCTATTCACGTTGAATGACTATTTTAAATGTTCAAAATCTCCATTCTGAATTGGCACATTTCGTGTAGTCAGTATATGCAAGTATTGTTTCAGTAAAGTGTGGGACGGGTGAGGGTAGTCGGTATAGCGACTTGCTACGTGCTGGATGGTCCGGGTATCGAATCCCGGTGGAGGCAAAAGTTCTCGCATCCGTGCACACATGCCCCTAGGGCCCACCCAACCTCCTGTACAATGGGTACCTGGTCTCTTCCCCAGAGTTAAAGCGGCCGGGGCCTGGCTTTGACCACACATAAACATCTAGCGCAGAGGTTAAAGAAAGAATAGAGGTATGCCTGTAGTCCACATCTGGGCCTTCGTGGTTTGTTATAGAGAGAACTAGCTTTTTGCTTTTTCTTTTTATTGTGTCAGCAAAGTTCCAATTATATGTCGCCTGTAGTGTCACGTGACTTGCGTCACTGTCTGTATTTATATGTTTATGTCAAAAATGTATCTCGTTTAATTACTGTGTGGCTTACACGGTTTTTATGTTACGCAAAAAACTTCGGAGTGAATTAAACGTGTGAAAGGGTGACGTACTACACGAAAGTGACATATCCAGGCCCTAAATGGGTCCCAGTACCCTAATGGTTGAAACTCGCATGGGCCTTACACCGTTCGGCCACCGTGATCGGGTTATGTTGTACGTACGTGTTAACGAAATAGACCCATCTAATTTGTGAATCCGTGTCGGTAATTAGCGGTACGTCATATTGATTTAACTATCAAAACACTTCGTCAGTAAAATCCACTAAGCAGACTAACTACATGCTAAACAACCGATATTCTATTCCCGCCATCATGTCCAGACCGACGCTGCCCCTCCCCCCCCATCCTATTCAATATACCATTATCTATTACTCTGTCACTTTTGAGGCTTAATTCATAATAAATGAAAAGCTACTGTCTATAATGCAGCGTAGCCTGCTGCTCCAAGGGCCGTAACGTGAACTGGACTCGGACGATGGACCGCCGGTCGCCGTTTCCTTTCAGAGTTCCGAGTGCCGCCATGTGGATCCGCTATTGTACCAAATAAGACAGCTAGACAGTTTCGCCTTTAGGTAACCTAAGAATCGTGAGATTAGGCGTTGTCACTTGTGTGACCATGAAGGTAACCGTAGGAGTCCGTGTTTGTGTTTTTTTTTTTGCGGCGATGTCAGTAGCTAAGGGTACGTAGTATCCGCTGTTAGGACCCTTAGTATATAGTTAATTGCGAGGGGGTGGAAGGAAGCGGCGGTGATCTGACTGGAGATATTTTCCTAGAATATGTCTGGAGCGACTTGAGGAAACCAGCAAAGAACCTGAATCTTGACAACCCGTCTGCGAGCCGAGATTGGTATCAGGGAGCTACCGAATAAAACACAGAAGATTAGCCATTTTATTGGCACGTAGAAGAGCCAACCACTAACCACTTGCGTGACTTCACTCACAGACCAAGCGTTATATACACAGGGATTCTGATAAGTCCTTAGCCCGACCAGGAAGGAAACAAGCTACATTCCCCGCATTTTATGGAACTTGGAGGTTCATTACCACATTCACAAGAGTCCACCACCTGTCCCTACCCTAGCCAAAACAATCCATTCCTCTGCCCGTCACACTTTTGACAGGCGCAGCTTGTTTCCTTCCTGGTCGGGCTAAGGACTTATCAGCACCCAAGTAGCATCTATCAGACACTGAGAGCAAACGAAGCTGTAATGCCTTCTATCAAACTACTGTCATCTAGTGGTGCTGTTTTATGTCAGATATTTGTTTTGCCCTGCAATCGTGGTAACCAAGGCGTGATTCGCCCAATCATGCAGTCACACCAAGGGCATTGTATAAAGTGTATTATTTATTTAATGACGCTGTCGAGGCAACTGACAGTTCGTCAGACTATAAATAAATTACATGATGTTGCCCATAGTCCACGCCATTAAGACATGTAGGACAGGGAAGGAATAGCTGCACCATACTTAGCCTCGGCACCAGATGGAGACGAATGACTAGCTTCACGCCCCGGTCGCTTTGACCTGGAGAAATATTCGCCGGTACCAATTGTATACGAGTACCGGCGACTGTAGGCTAAGTGGGCCCCATAGCTGGTCAGGACGTACTGGTGAATACAGGAATCTGTTGCCTCTCGTTGGGAAACTAACCAAAGCTCGTCAATATTGCAGCCCGTAGCCTAGTGACTGTGTGCGGTTCAGATTGTTATAAATAAATGAGAGAATAAGCAAACATTGGAATTTAGTGATGTGACGGTTGGCACGCCTACATCTTTCGGGGAATTAGATCTTTAGGCCGTATAAAGTACGTAATATATTAGTTGAAGAGGTTGCATGACCTGGAAAGAAGAATGTGACGAATATCAGGGCGACTTGGTTGTTAAGTGCGCTGTCGCAGTGTGTGTGTGTCGATTAAAATCACCAATATCTTACTCGGGCTGTCAGTAATGCGATCGATATTCTAAACAACTACCTAAGCGGTAACCGTACGTCAACTTCTCAACCTTATGGGAGGATGGCTGAGTCAGATTATCTGCTATTCTTTCGTTTTTCTCCAGTTTAGCAGGCTAGCTGCTGGCACCCTCAACTATACCGTTTTAAGCCTCTCATTCAACCTTAATACCTCGTAATCTCGTGCACACCGCCTTCCTTTCGGTGTATGGTTGTGTTATTAACATATTTCAGAATTAATGCTAGTTATGCCTGTGCGTAATATCCAGTGCATCTTACAGACTACATGAGGGGCTGTCCACAAGACAGCAGTCCTATTCGCATTTCCCTCTGCATCTCTTATGAACTGTTGTCATATTTGTGTACCCCTCTGTGTTGCGTAAGCAGCTGTACTGAGGTCTATAACGAATATACCAAATTTTGTCGAAACATGTTTAATTTTTCACCGTGACCGCCATTTGTTCGTCATCGTGAATGCAATTTCATACATATTTTGGGTTTATGTAAAGAATATTTCTGGTGCACGTATTATAGCCGATGATGTGTGTGATAAGCAATTTAGTGTGCAAGGAGCAGGACGTGTACAAGGTCTGATTTAAGGGAATGTGATGGTCTTTGCCTACAGGAACTGAGAAAATCCACGAAATAAAGAGTGGCCCAAAATTCAGCTAGCCGGCTTGTAACATGCACACTAAAATACGTTTTGAATTTCTTTATTATTTATTGAATTTAGAGAAGTTGTTAGAAGTTGATCCTCCATGTTCAGTGCACAGCACACTGCGTTGTGATAGCCGGCTGATAAATTGACTGGCATAACTCTAGACGAACACGGGAGAAAGTTTTTCAGTTAACTTTCTTTAGGGTCACACTGCGTGTCATTCAGGACAGCTGGTCTGTGGACCCACATTTGAAGGCACAGCCTATTTCCGATCTTTTCTCACCGTCAATCGGAATAGCATGTATAAAAACCTCTAAGATAAAGGGGAGGGATTAGGTTAAATTATAAAGAAGAATAAGACCTTTCTAAAATATGATGCAAAAAAAAAACTTGTGGATAAAATTCAAGATATTCTGTAACCTGGCCGAGAGTTGAACCGGGTAGTAACTCTTTCTTACCGTAACAAATAAGTAAATACCTTTTGTTAGTCTGACGTAGTCTCATCTTACACCTGTTATGATTTATAGAAGCCAATATGTCGCTGTATCTCAAATTGTTGCTCTTAGCCCTTCAGTGACTGTGGATTTTAAATTCCAACCACCTCCCAGGACAGAGGGACCTTAAATTTACAGTGACTTTAAATGCACCGACGACCTACGGTGCACCGAGGTCGTCAGCATTTGGAAAGTTAAACTTCCTAAAGTGCTCCGAGACAGGCATTGGCTGGTTACGTTCATATTAATTTATTGAGCAACTTCGAAGGATCAGTTGTTTCTTTGTGTCTTATATGCCTGTCTCTCTTTCGCTGTTCCTTCCATTCGTCGTGCTTCCCTTTCGGTATATTTCAGCGTATTGAAATTTGATGTGAATTATATAACTATGTCTGTGTGTAACCATAACTTCTGATAAAAGTCGGAAGACGTATAAGCTGGAAATATTTGAAATATAAACACTCGGTTACACAATATGCATGCTAACTCTGTGCATAGGTCTAATTCGTGAGAAAAAGTCGACCTTTACTTAAATTATTTCGTTGTGTGTTATGTGTACATTCACGATGTGTTTTTCTTCTTCTTAAAGGTATTGGATTAGAAGTGTATCAAACTATTTTGAATAATTGTGGGAGAAAGTTACGAAACAAAAGATGTGAAATATTGTGAAATAATTGGTACAGCCTAAGCAAGAAGAATGTGCCGCGCTTTGCGTTGGAAAATACTGAAGGGATAAATAGGGGATAGAGAAAAAAAGCAAGCTGCTAGTGGCCGTAAAAACGTAAGACAAACAATATTCAACACATGCCATTGTCGCTGAAAGCTAGGTTTAAAGCTGTGTACAGTAAACTTTATTCCAGCAGTGGGCGTTACTGTTTGCAAACTGGGAGGCAAATAGTCATCACATTTGCCACATAGTTAGTCTGTCTGTAGCCTCCGTACTGGCAACATTATTCATACTTATTGTATACGGAACTCAGTTTCCTCCGAGTTTCTGTGGAATTGGTAATAGCGCATTGAGGGTGGGTAACTGGCACACTGCATTCAAAGCAGCGCTGCCACGTTTGCATGGAAGGAGTCGAAGGTATTTGCAGGCATTTGTTCTACTCAGTACTGTTGAGCAGTGTCGTGGCTAAGTGCACCGACTGTGTAACGGCTGTTGTTGGGGGAGGTGGGGCAGTGAATGGGTACTCTCCAAATTTTTATTTTTCTGCGCCGCGCCAGATTTATTTGGCGCAAGTTCTAGAACCTATAGGGTAACCATTGCTGATAACGAAGTCACGATTTTGGGTCACTCCCAACGTGCAGCTTATTTCCATAACAATAATTTTTCCAATAGTATCTAGTTTGCTTTTTGGCCTTTCTGACCAAAATTCTGCCTCTGTTCGTACACTGTTAGGTCAGATGTGTAGAGCGCTATCCTTCGCGATGTATTGGAACGTTTTTCTACTTTTGAATAATGTAGAATGACAGGAAGAACTGTGAAGTCTAATATGAATGAACGTAAGAAAAGAAGACTCAAAAGATTCTTGATATCACAGAGATCAGCAACTGTTGTCTGTACCTCTGCTCCACAAGACATAATAGATCAAGATATACATGTACACATATGTACATAGACATGTATAATTTTACCCAGTTACTTTACTTTAGTGTAGAATTTTGTATTTTACCGTGTGGAGGGCTTCCGTAATTTGAAAGTGTTCGAAAATAGTTTTTAGGAAATATCCAGGTACCAAAGCGAAGGAATCGAATTGTGAATTTCAGTTATTATATGACGGGGAACTGGGATGTTACAGGCGTTCATGCCACCTAGTTTTGTTGTATTAGTAATATCAGTGAGGTTACTTTGGGTCGAAAGTGTAGGTAGGACAAGGAGAGAAGTACACAGACCTACCGAATTGTGATGGTTATACTGCGTGAAGGCTGGTATTTAGAAAATAAGAAATTGAGATGATAGCACGAGTCTGTTTAGTGCTCGAACTATGCGTTCATTTTTATTGGTTTTGGTCAGTGTTTATGTAGTTAGAGTTGAACTTATAGCTGTTTCCGACCAAGCACTAAGGTACGAATTTAGGCGCGTTCGCAAAATTGCGAATAGTCACCATTAGCTACGTCTTGCCTGTCTCGCCGTCCGTCTGTGCGTCTGTCTGTCCGTCCTCGTGGAACAACTCGGCTTCCATTGGACAGAGTTTCATAAAATTTGGTGCTCCAGTGTTTTTTAGAAACTGTGTGCAGAATATTTAAGTTCCGTTGAAATGTGATAAGAATAACGGGGGCATTTCACATGAATACGTTTGTACATATAAACATTTTATTGTCCAACTTATGCACAGTTATATAATACGTAGATACAATTAAAATTATAAAATATTTAAAAGTGCTCCAACATGTTTCGGATCACAGAGGTCCCATCATCAGGGAGCCTTGTACAGTGCTTGGCTAAAATTACAAAAATGGTTCTATCGTGTCCATATCAACGGACACGATAGAACCATTTTTTGCAATTTTAGCCAAGCACTGTTCAAGGCTCCCTGATGATGGATCCTCTGTGATCCGAAACATGTTGGAGCACTTTTAAATATTTTATAATTTTAATTGTATCTACGTATTATATAATTGTGCATAAGTCGGACAATAAAATATTTATATGTTAATGATGCACGGTGTCAATATGACGTTTGTACATATGTGATAATATCTCAATGAATTATTTTTAATGGGAAATGTTTCAGAAAAAAAGCAGTAAAATAAATCAAACCTTTCCCCGAAAATCGTGCCGTTTATTGGATAATGTGGAAAAATATACTAAAGCCAGACAGGCCACCGATTACAGTATAATATGGCACAGACAAGATGCGATTTTCATACCGGATAACAAAGGCAAGAATACAGAGACACATTCATAATGTGTAATACTTGTTGCTGTTCCTCGGTAACTATGGTTACGTGAACGCTCCTCAGTGTAACGTTTATACGTACATTGCCACTGATGTTATCCCAACGTCGTGATGCAGTTCTGTGTAGCAATACAAAATGGCCTCCATCGTATACGGGAGTTGGGTTAGATTGACAGTGGCATTTTGAACATTTTTAAACCGTCGTTGTGATCTGTAGTAGCAATGAAAGTTTAAGGAATAATTTTAGATAGGATCTGACTATGACTGGTGAGTGTAGTTGTTAGAGGGCCGCGTAAAGTGGCAGTTTTTGTATCTTCGAAGAACACTTGGCGATGTGCATAGAATGTCCTCCATGTCTGAACTGAGGATTATGAAAAATGCATTTGTAATGTCTAACCAAACGGTCAGTAATTTTAACATAATCAGTCATGAAAAAGCCGATGCAGTATGTATTCCTTTTTTGCTGTGGCGCTTCGGCCCAACGCGGGCCATGACCTTCTCATTCTTGAGGTTTTCTAGATCACACACAACGACTCACCACAGTCGGTAGGACTCCTCTGGACGAGTGATCAGCCCGTCGCAGAGACCTCTACCTGACAATACACAACACTCGCAACAAACATCCATGCCCCCGGTGGGATTCGAACCCACGATCTCAGCAGGCGAACGGCCGCAGACCTACACCTTAGACCGTGCGACCACTGGGACCGGCATTATGTACAGATGTGTTGGCTAATTGTTTCAGTAGCTTCGTGATTGCTGACTTTAGTTGAGCTTCTCGATATGTTTGAACGTTTTAATCATTGTTTCACGTTCGTCCGTATTCTCTTGTTCTACATACATCCGTCCTCTTCCTGTTCTGTTCATCTGGCATCAATATAAAGAAATCTAGCCTCATTGTCCTGCGAAAAGCCAGACCGAATGTTCCTTTAATTCTGTACGTAACCGTTTAAAATCATTTCAAATTGATACTGTCATTTCGGTTGACAATTTTTACCTCGTATATAAATTATTGTGACTTTGCTCGTGAGTGGTACTGCGTCGGAAGGACTGCGACCCGAATACCGTAGCCAGAACTCTACACAGTCGCGGGCACAGCAATTGAAGCTTGAGGTAAAACACAGCGTTGCCAGCTAAGGGAACTGGGCAGCAAGACTCAAGCTGTGCTACCAAAAAACAGTGGCGACGTTGCATGTCCCACATTGTCTGATTCTTTGCGCCGCCTGTACTTTTCTTACGGAAATGTCGCTATTGTGTAACGTGACATGAATTTGAGTGACTTTATGTTACTACTCCTTACGTTGCTGTTCCCATGTTCTGTTCTTTATTATTTCTTGTTGCCAGTCTTTGCGAGATAAGCTTTGGATGCTATACTTTGTAGATCTGGCAACAGCGGGCAGTCAGCCCAAGCGTCATTTGCAATGACTGTGCCTGTAAATAAATATAATAATTTAAACATCATTTATTAGTATTGACCAATATTCAGTTGTAATGGAGCAGGCCGAAGTGTTCGGATAAGGTGGAAGTTCTATAGTAACATGAATCATACAGATCGATGTTGTGTGGGTTGAAGATGGACGGAACGTTCTCAGAATCTTGTCCATTGGCTGGTTCTGCAGTTGGCGAAGTTAATCTTTGCATTGTTGCCAGAGTTATATGTTTGTGATAGGCATAATGTGAGGCATAGCGTGTACAGTTTTGCGGCACCTAACGCATTGCGGTAAAAAAAACTAGCCGACGTTTCGGAAGAAATTAACTGTTTCTTTTTTTACAGCTTGCTCATCAGTTAAAATTTGAACCTTTCGTTATGGTGTAGATCTGTTACGGCTTACTTGCCGCCGGTTGGTTTGTGTTATTAAAAGCGAATTTCTAGTGAACAGAGTGAAATGAAAGATTAATGGTTTTACAAATACTCGTTTCAATTGTCGGGGTCTTCAGCGGTAGAGCTTGTTCAACACGAAAGTTCCAAGCTGCTGTAGAGGGTTTCATCACCACATTTTTCGACCCCCATAGAAGCCCGTAATTAGACTTCCATTGAGCCATTCTGTTTTAATTATTTCGTCGTTTCTAACGGGTCGTATAGTAATTATTTGGGCCCATCGAGATTGATATTGCTGTGCTGCGAAACCTGGTCTGAAAGAGTATGTGTGTGTTCAGAGTCATTGGGCGTGGTTCGGATAAAAATCTGTTACCCACAGCATTCTACATCTGATGGTTAGTTTTGTTATAAGCATTACACTTTTAGCAACTCTGGTTTTTATATAATCAGTCTGTTTCTAATAACCGTGGGTTTGACGTGAGAAGTATACCCTACTAGCGACCATGGTTGCATTTTGAGAATTATATTTTCAACGACTGTGGTTTGGATGTAAGAATTCCACAGGGATTGACTTTGGTGTTGATGTAAACGTCCTAATTCTGGTTAATGTGGTTTTGTTCTAAATGTTCTGAATGTCATGACAGAGATTTTGATACACAAATTATATTCCTGGAAAATGTGGTCTTGGTGTCAACATTCCACTCATAACGACTGTGTTTTTAGTGTAAGCAGTCAACTCCTACCGACTGTGGTTTTGGTGTAAGCATTCTACTCTAGCGAATGTGGTTTTGGTGTAAGCATTCTACTCTAGCGAATGTGGTTTTGGTATAAGCATTCTACTCTAGCGAATGTGGTTTTGGTATAAGCATTCTACTCTAGCGAATGTGGTTTTGGTGTAAGCATTCTACTCTAGCGAATGTGGTTTTGGTGTAAGCATTCTACTCTAGCGAATGTGGTTTTGGTGTAAGCAGTCAACTCCTAGCGACTGTGGTTTTGGTGTAAGCATTCTACTCTAGCGAATGTGGTTTTGATGTAAGCATTCTACTCTAGCTAATGTGGTTTTGGTGTAAGCATTCTACTCTAGCGAATGTGGTTTTGGTGTAAGAATTCTACTCTAGCGAATGTGGTATTGGTGTAAGCATTCTACTCTAGCGAATGTGGTATTGGTGTAAGCATTCTACTCTAGCGAATGTGGTTTTGGTGTAAGCATTCTACTCTAGCGAATGTGGTATTGGTGTAAGCATTCTACTCTAGCGAA
>Ga0123352_10021450_pt1 | contig 10292 bp, 7 predicted proteins | sample TergutLab28metaG_FD_89700 | JGI IMG/M metagenome (GOLD analysis project Ga0123352, IMG submission 89700) | Labiotermes labralis P1 segment gut microbial communities from Petit-Saut dam, French Guiana - Lab288 P1 | ecosystem: Host-associated > Arthropoda: Insects > Digestive system > Gut ...
GATGTAGTGTGTGTGTTTGTGTGTGTGGTGTTTGTGTGGTGTGTGTGAGTTATGTGTCTGTGTGTTTGATGTGTGTGTGTGTGTGGTGTGTGTGGTGTGTCTATGTGTGTGTGATGTGTGTGTGGTGTGTGTATCTATGTGTGTGATGTGTGTGTGTATATTTGTGATGTGTGTGTGTGTGTGGTATATGTGTTTGTGTTATGTGTGTGTGTGATGTGTGTGTGTTTGGGTGTGTGTGTGTTGGTGTGTGTGTGGATGTGAGTGTGTGTGTGTATTTGTGTGTAAGGTTCGCCGTTCTCATCAACAGGGCTTCTAAAAATAGGCCGTCTTATTGGCCAACACAAACCATGTATGGTAAGTAACTCCACAAAGCAGGTTATGTAAATTTCTCGAGAAGCTAATAGTCGCTTGGCTAGGCAATAAACTACGAGTATTTGCTTGTAAGGAGAGGGTTTTAAATGAGTCGAAACACAACTATTTTTAGACGTTATTTTAAGCTGAGTACATGTTTCGGCCCCTGCTCTGGGGAATCTTAGGTCAAAAAAGTATTTATTCGAGGAAACTATACAGTCTAAATCATAAAATATATCAAATTTTGGGGTATACAAAGTATTCCGAAAATCACACACATCCTGAAGCTACAGTGACAGTGGTTTTACTCATCTATTACTCCAGTTTTTTAAATACCTATTGTAAATAATGACTTTAATATTGTTAGGTTTATGATATATCCAGATCTTAACCTAGTCATGAACAGCATTAGAATACTGAAAACAACGAGATCTCTTGAATTTTAGATTGATATATTTTATGACTTTTACTGTATAGTTTCCTCGAACAAATACTTTTGTGACCTGAAGATGGCCCAGAGCAGGGACCGAAGCATGTCGTCAGCTTAAAATAACACTATCTAAAAAACTTAGTTGTGTTTCGACTCATTTTAAACCCTCTCCTTATTGTATTACTAAACACAACGGGGATGACACATCTAAAGACTATTTGCCTGTCTTTGAACTCGAAGTAGCAGCAATTAACGTAATAGTGAATCTTACGTTTATTGGACCGTGCATCATTGTAATAGTTGAAGAATAAAAGGCCAACTTGATGTCACTTGCTATTTTATTTCACTTCTTATGTGCTCAACATGTTTCGGACATTAATATAATCATCATCAGGAGCTTGCGACTGTGCTGTTGAATTACCACATCGGTCGGTTTGTTCTCGGTTCGTTGTGTGTTGGAGATTTGGTGCGGCTGGGTTTGAGTGGTGTTCGTGTTGCAGGCTGAAGCTTCAGCCGCACAAAATATCCAGCACACAACGAACCGAGAACAAAAGAACCGATGTGGCAATTCAACAGCACGGTCGCAAGCTCCTGATGATGGATATATTAATGTCCGAAACATGTTGAGTACATAAGAAGTGAAATAAAATTTCAAGTGACATCAAGTTGATCTTTCATTCTTCAACTAAAGTTATTAGCGTTGCTTTTATCGATGTCATCCTGTTGTGTAGACCATCCTACTGTCATTCTCTATATCTTTCGGCCTGGCATATATAAAAAATAAACATTAAATATACATGAAATATGTAATCGACGCCTTCGCTTCATTTGTGCACATATCACTTAATCACTTATTTTATCCTATTTTCTAAATATTTTAAAGCCACTATCATATAACTTATTACGGCCTACCGAAGAGCTGTGCAACAGTCAACAACCGAATGACCACAATCGGAAACTTCTAGGATCCTACGCAGTAAGAAAGAACTACGTACGAGGAACCCGAATGTAATGCAACACGGTAGACTAATGCCTATGTAGAAAGATGTTAAATTGGATTTTACAAGAACTGGGCTAGAGCTGAGCCAGGCGAAGTGTAGGTGCCGGTTAAAAATTGCAATAAACCTTTTAGAAAATGCAGAACATTTAGCTGGCTACAGAGGAGAATGGAATTTGTTATGTACGCGGCAGTACGTGATGTAATATTTCACCCAGATATTGCATGAAACAATGTAATCCGAAATGCCCGTATTAGCTGCAGCCGGTCCAATTTTATTTCATATGCATACCGCTTCCACTTTGTTGCATCATTACATTGAATTTTGCCCCTATTACACTTCTGAACGTCTTACGTTAGATACAGAAGGACGGGAACTGTTATCCTGGGAGCACATAGCCGTGCTCCTGAATTAAAACGCGGTTACCATGCCAACGTAGTATTGTTTCGTTTCTATTGGCAGCTAAAACAGCAAGCAGTGTTTGTGGTTACACAAGCACTGTGCCCTACATATTAGAGTACTCCACTAGGACTCACTTCTCAATCTATACTTAGTTACTTACTTAATTACTTACTTACTCACTCCATGGAGCGGAGTCCAACTTGAGAAGCTAACTGGTTTTCAGCTAATCAAGAATTTCCCGCATTTTATGGAACCCTAAGGTTCATTACTGCAGTCACAAGTGTCGGCCACCTGTCCCTATCCTGAGCCACATTGATTCAGTCCTTTCCCTTACATCACATTTCCTGAAGATCCATACTAATATTATCCCCCATCTAGGCCTGGGTCTTACTACTAGCCTCTTTCCCTCAGGTTCCCCCATCAAAACCCTGTACACACCTCTACTCTCCCCCATACGTGTTACAAACCCAGCCCACCTCATTCTTCTCGATTTGACTACCCTACAAAATTCGGGTGAGAAGTACAGATCTTTAAGCTCTTCATTATGTAATTTTCTCCATTCCTCTGTTACCTCGCCCCTCTTAGGTCCAAATATTCTCCTCAGTACCCTATTTTCTAACGCCCTGAGCCTATGTCCCGCCCTCAATGTGTGCGACCAAGTTGCACACCCATACAAAACAACAGGCAACATTATATTTCTGTATATCTTCATCTTTAAACTTTTGGATAGCAAACTGGAAGATAAAAGATTCTGCATCGAGTGATAGCAAGCATTCCCTGACTTCAGTCTCCTCTTAATATCCTCCTGAATAAAATTTTGATTAGTCAAGGTTGTTCCCAAATTTTTGAACTCTAATCTCTATGTCCTGTCCTCCGAAAACCTATCATTACAGTCAATAACCCGGTACACTACAACTTTATAGGAAAATAAGTAACGGGTGAAACACATAACTAGGAAACCAAAAAATAATACCTTGTAACAAGTGAAGAACCTAGACTCTACCAAGGAAAAATTATTAACTGTTTACGTCTAAAAAACGGAGGATTAAAATAAGAATATATTTAACTAAATTTGGCTTCCACAGGACGTACTTCTTTATTTTTAAATTCAACTTAATAAATTCCCATATTTAAAAACAGATGCAGAGGTTTGGGCCTAAATACCCTGAGAAATGACGATATTATGAAAATCTAAATTATGTATGAAAAAGAATTAAATCTCGTTCTTAACACAGGCTTCATGGTTACACAAAAGAATTTTCTCCGTGTATTTTGATTACTGATATCTGATAATGGCACCTTGCACCCGAAGCGTGTTGTATGTTTGAAAACAGAAGACCTGCAAACAGTGTGTTGATTGAGAGTTTACAAACTGCTCTCCTAATATGTGTTACAACGGGATGTCTAAAATAAAAGTTAAAAATGGCAATACTTATCACACAAAAATAAGAACACATTTACAGTGACAGTAATATATTCGTGTATTTTTGGGAACTGTTTCACGTATTTGTACGAAAATGTTGGACAGGAAAATCAGAGTAAAACTATAGGTCTACATGAACATTTTAGATTCAGGACTACTAGAAATGACACAGACGCAATTCGCCCAAACACAACAGACTGTCCTAAAAACTACTTTCAAGCATATTGCGGCTTTGCTGTGTTATCAACCCAAAAGAAGAACCTATGTATAAATTTTGATATGAACTATATTCTTTGCTATTTTCGTTGTTATACCGTGCATGTTGTCAAGTCACTCAATTGTTATACCAACCACTGCACATATATAAAATTTATAAAATTTACACATTAAAACATTAAAAACGTTCCGACATGTTTCGGTCCTAGGACCATCATTAGGGAGCTATATCGTCCTTGCTAAAGTCACACTATAAAAAGTCACATTAATTTCGCTATTCCAGTTGGGTATTGTGGCAGCATGCCGTGTTGTGTTGTGATGCGAAGAGTGCCCTGTTACGGATGTGCGTACGCACATCCGTAACAGGGCACTCATGGCAACATAACACAACACAACACGGCATGCTGCCACAATATCCAACTGGAATAGCGAAATTAATGTGACTTTTTATAGTGTAACTTTAGCAAGGACGATATAGCTCCCTGATGATGGTCCTAGGACCGAAACATGTCGGAGCTTTTTTAATGTTTTAATGTGTAAATTTTATAAATTTTGTATATGTGCAGTGGTTGGTATAACAATTGATTACATTCTTTGCATTTTATGCAACTGTTCGTCAGTACTGGCTTTAACCACATGGACAGGATGAAATTCAAGCTGCCGCCTGCACCTACTGTGCTTACGAGTGACGAGTTCCTTAGAAGCGTCAGTAGACCCATTTATGTAACTTCACGGCGTCACACTCCAGCAACGCCGAGAGATCCTCATATCTTACACAGCGGTCTGTGATGTACGAGTATGTGCTGATGTTTTAAAAAACAACAGTCTTCTGGGGTAAGGCGTCATGTGAAATGTTGATTACCAAAGTTTCGGTGTAACTCGGTGCCTCAAGTCTTCAGGACGGTCCAAGAGTTTCTTTTAACTAAAACGTTTAAGATGTAACACACGTAATTAAGTCTGAGAAACATTTTGTCAGCTGAGAATGAAGACGTTCGGATGTCTCTGTGCCACTTATTAAACTTTAGCCCACTCGTGTATTTCAGTTTCTTAACGGCACTTTGCGCTGCTCTGCGTGTAATGTCCATTGCACGCCATTTTCCTTATAATTTTCTAGCCGGGCCTACAAACGTCAGCCCCTACGTGCACACAGCACGTTAACTGTGTACCCACATGGGAACATTAAATTGCCAAGTAGCTGCACCAGATACGGGACTTGGTTCATTTCACTATGACCACCAGAGTGCGTTAGTGAGCCGCGATAAGCAGCTTTTTCGCTCAGACCCGGCGGGTGACTAGCATGGAAAGATACGTAATTCGGGTGCTCAAACACGAAGTACGTATGTTGCAGCTCCGCTTAATTTTGAAAAAACACGTTTTTTTAATGTTTCATTAAGAGGAAAATACGTGTTGTTCTTCTGTACCTAACTAAGTAACCAACTAACGAGATGACTATTTAAAACACTGAAGCCTTCCTACAGGAGCTGATGGTTAATCGACGGAAGGACTTACTGTTCTTACGGTAAGCGAGTTGTGTCGCAGCAGGCGCAACTTTAAGCCAACTGACTGTATCACAGGCAATAATAATGCAGCACAGAACATCACAGCTCATAAAATAGCGTCCTCACATTTACTCCAAGATCTCCCTGAGGATTTCCGTCACAATTACTTTGTTTCCCTGGCACCATGCTAAATATTCCGTCCAACCTACCCTTCATATGGACCCTCCGAACCGTGCAGTTCTCCGTTCCTTTACTCAGACCTACTTGTTCCCTTAATTGTTATTTTGTCCTTGTCTGCGGAAGAGTGAGTTGAATAATTACGATTTTATATTCTCATTACGAGGAACATTGACGTAAAGCTGTTCTGGATGTGAATCCCATAGTTTCGGAGAAGAACCTTTCTCACACCCTGAAGATTGAAGTATCTGTTTCGTCCGAAAAGCTGGTGGACATTAACCAATCTACACGACGTCCAATTTTAGAATTCCCTTACCTTAAAGTTCAGTGATATTGGTAATTAACCTAGAAGTGAACTGTATACCATAAAATAATTAAAAGAAACACACATATAAATATATTCCAGCAATAACAAACAAAAAAAAATCATACCCACATGCTAATTACGAATTCTGTTAAAAAATGAGATTGTCTAAAAGATATATATATAAAGCGTGATTAGCTCCACGGTAGTGTGTTGTATTCACGTAGACTATGTACGTCTTCTAAATTATGCCTTGACTGAGATTTTCCCAACGAACCGTGCTGAGATATGACCGGCGATTACCAGAACATGCTTGAAGTCGATGTAAAAGTTCTCGTAACCAAACACGACAGTAACAAACACAGGACGAACAGAGAAGGACAAGAAACAAGTGATAATAATAGACGGAAAGCAATGAGTGACTCGATAGGCAAATAATGACGAATGGAATTTGGTACGGAGAACGATACGTAGAACGGACAGAAAGTAAGAAATGCGAGTATATGAGGTACAGAAGAAACAAAGAAAGAAACGAATATATGAAGAAGGAAGAAAAGGGTTAAAATAAGAAAGAGGAAAATATTTCAAATGAGGGCCAGTAAAGAAGGAATAAGGAAGGCCGATCTAAAGACAAAAAGAAAGAATCACGAAAGACGCCGTTAGAGATTGTATCTAGTACGTTATTTGGGGCAGGTTATCGCGTGTTAAGATACGAACACGGTGCGTGACGTCACGACAAAGCAGGCTGCCGTCTACATGTTGTTTCATAAGCTGCTGCAGTAGGAGCGACAGACTGCAGGCGTCGTCAGGTGGCAGGAATTACAGAGACTGGTTACAGGCGATGAGAGAAAACTCGAGGTGTGATGACACCATGTCGATGTGAAGCTGTGGCCTCTAATGGGCCCATTATCTAGCCCCCGGACGGCACATGAATGAATATGGAGCACTGGTGGAAAATGATTCATGGGGAAAAGCCGAAGCATTTGGAGAAAAAACTGTCGAATACAGACATTTTCTACATTCCACATGAACTGTCCTTGGATTTAACTGTGGTCTATGCGGAGGCTACCCATCTCAGCTATAGTGCGGCGCATGATAAGAACTTTTACTTCGAAAAACCGCAATTGCTGCTTTTCAGAATCACATCCAAATGTTGCAGTGCAAGGATTCTACCTCATTTACCAAGCACAGAAGACTTACGAAATCCCTTTTGTAAACAAAGTCGGCAGATTGTAAATTTCGTGGGTATAAATTTAAATTTTATAGGACCGTCAAATAAAAATGTTTTATCAGCAGAGCCTAATTTCGCTTCCATTTCCACAAATGTCATTATATTTCACAGCCAAATATGTTTCGGTCTACCATATTAAGCCACCTTCGAGGACTAAAACGTTTTCAATGTGTGATGAAGTTGAGAGGACCTGAGATCTCACTTTTCTTTACTCGCTTTAAACAGAGCGCAAAAATATTACATGTCGTACAAATGCATTTTACCATTTCACAAAACGCTTACGTTGATTTAGGTTGTGTAATTTAATAAAATATTAACCTGTTAATGCTTCTAAGATACTGATACGTGTTACAGTAAAATGTTAATTTCCTGTTATTTGAAGGTTATCTGGAGTTAAGCCTACATATAATGTACATATCTTTCACTTCTTAAGTTTCGGATATTTTGCTTCGATAAAGTACTGTTTTCAGGTACGTTGTTCTGATCGTTTCCCCAAAATTTCTTAGCTATTCGGTTCTTTTGCAGGTCTGTGAATAGGCTGATTTTGTATGGGTCTGGGACAAAACACATATTAATATTGTGTAAGCGGAAAGGGAAATAGCATTTAGGCTATAGCTGAACCAAAACACAAAGGTATATCAAGCTCCGAGGGAAACCTTTATCCCACCGAAAAGAAGAAAACTTTGCGACATAGTCGTAGATGGAAAGCCAACATGGAAGTGGATCGTAAGCAGACGCGGTGTGAGGAAGAAAATTGAATTCATCTGTCAGGATATGTCCTAGGGCAAGGTCTTTGTGACAAGCCTTTGTGCTTCATAAAGACCAGACATTTCGCTAAGGTACTACCAGATTCTTCGAAAGAACAATGTACTACAAAGCGAATGTTTACGGTACGACGTATTTGTTGGGGACAATATCCGTGCCCTTGCTTTTTAAATGTCGAATGTATATATTGTATATATGTTGCTATTTTTCTGGGTTCTGTACATTGCCTGGTTTTCAAACTAGCTATGAAATAGTCGCAAAACATAAAAATTCTAAAGTGTTCGCTGTTGTTTTCGATAGGTATTAACCTTTTAAAGCCTACTGGTTACGTGATGCACCACCAGTTTAACATTCAACAACCGTACGCTCTGCCCACACTGTATTTATGCGTTTTGTATTTATCTGAGAACAAACAGCGATTTGTGCCACTTACAGCATAAACTGATTGGTTTTTATAACCGAGATGAAAAGTGTTTACAGCGCGGTACGAACTGGGTCTTTAAATAAAGCAGTCTGCGCTTAGTCTTAAAGGGACAAATACGTGAATGCTTTGTGCAGAAAGTATTTTGACACAAATTACAAGATTTTCCGCGTCTTAACGACAGATTAAAAACCGATTACTTTCGATATATTTTAAGGGGGAAGGCGCTAAATCCCTACCTCCTGAACGTCGCTTTGCCTCAGTCACGGTATAAAAACCGTTTCTTCGGTTTCGGCTCGTCTGTCAAAGACACCAACCTCGAACAGCGCAAAAAAAAACTGGAGCTGGATATTAAAATTTACTTGGATCTTCAATTAAAATGCATGTTATTTCTGTCCGAATTGAACCAAAATGCGAATATATCAACAGATATTTCGTAATAATCCTGAACAAAAAGCTTCACGAAAACTCATTTTGTAGGAGACAAGCTGTCCCACGCGAATAGAAGGACGAACGGACGGACAGAAATGACAAAGCAAATAGCTTTTTGTTTTGCAGAAGGGCTTAAAAAACACAAATTTTGGGAACTGGAAATCTTACCATCCTCTGATGAAACAATGGCGATGCATCCACTTAAATGGCCAGTCCATTGAGTCCAGTGATGGAAAACAGCTGCTCATGTCAGCCAAAAATTAAAAAGACACTCCCAACCATTTCGTCTGAGAACGGGCTCACATTTGCGTTCCGAAATATTATGTTCTTTTGCGAATAAGAGGAGATGTATACAGACCATTACCAAGGTGTGCTGAATTTTACGTACTGTCGTCAGAATCCTCTAGAACTGTCGCACATCTCAGGAGTTTATCCGATACGCACTTTTAGTGAATGAAACATACGGAAGAGAGATGTGGAAAACACAAGATGCGGGGTTAAGATTGACCCAGCGTTAGAAAATGGACAACTACCGTCACGGACAATTATTTGTGAGAATCAATACGGTACAAATATTCCAGCAGGGTGGAGAACATGTGCATTTCCTGTTTTAATGCACAACTAACAGTACTGTTAATTACGTGCTATCACAAAAATGTTATTCACAGAACTACTACACAATAATTATATTTATCGTTAGGTGATTAACCAATAAATAGGACGAAAAACATAGACAACAGTTGAAATGTGATGGCACACGGTGACGCACGGGGAGGAAGTGAAGGGGAAACTGGCGAATGGAGTGGGTAGCCAGTTCTCTTAACACTACCTCGGAACACGGTGTATCCAGCATTACTATCGCTGATGCGCACACCTCGGCCGTCAGTAGTCGACTGAACTGACGCCCCCGCCAATTTAAATGGACTTGTCCATTTCGCCGAAAGACGAAATCTGGTTTCTGCGCGTGTGCCATCACATTTCAACTGCCCTCTACCAAAAATAACGTAGTCTTCAAGAAACACGTACGTGCTCTTTCTTTACTTTACCACTTTCTTTTTCTACGAAAAGACATTTATTAGAAAATTTATGCTTTATCTGAGCTTCATGTAATTGGTGCCGATATCAGTTATCGGAAAAACATCATTTTTAGGCGTGGTCAGAAAATCGAGAAAGGTGAATATTAGCTTATTCATGTCTGTCTGTCTGTCCGTCCGCATGGAACAAATGGACTCCCAGTGGATGGAATGTCATGAAATTTAAGCAGTTTTTGAAAATATGTCGAGAAAATTCAAGTTTCATTAAAAGTATAACAAGAATAACGGATATTTTACATGAAGACCAGCAAACATTTTTGAGCATATCTCGCTCAGTTTTTCATAGAATGAGAAATGTTTCAGAAAAAAAAAAAACTGTACAGAAAATCAATAACACAATTTTATGTTCAAAACGTTTTTCCCGAATGTCGTAACGTTTATGAGATAACGTGGAAAAATATTGTAGACCCGGACGGACCACAGATGTGCACATACACGCTTTGAATGCTGGATACCTAAGGCTACACTCCCCCCCCCCCCCCCAACCACCACAACCCACAAAAAATCAATAACCACCACATTTCACACCACAAAAAAAAAAACAAACCA
>Ga0123352_10021453_pt1 | contig 10292 bp, 9 predicted proteins | sample TergutLab28metaG_FD_89700 | JGI IMG/M metagenome (GOLD analysis project Ga0123352, IMG submission 89700) | Labiotermes labralis P1 segment gut microbial communities from Petit-Saut dam, French Guiana - Lab288 P1 | ecosystem: Host-associated > Arthropoda: Insects > Digestive system > Gut ...
GACAACACTCCAAGTTTTTGTTACATACCTTACAGGTGCTCTATATGTGCACCCTTTGTGATTCTACAAATATCAACACGATAATCGAGTTCGTTCCAAACTGTTTGTAGCCTGTCAGCGGTGATGGTTTCAATGGCGGTTCTGATTCGTACCTTCAGTTCCGGGATACACACGCACCTTGTCTCTTGAAACTGTACATACCACCTTCGAATGGAATTGTCAGATGGTGGTTGTTTCCCGAATTTGGTGCGGAATTGCCGCTGGACAATTGTACCCCAACAATCATTTTGAATAACCCTGTACTATGAAGCAACAATGAGGCGCTTTCGCGAAACCATTGTTGCTGTGGAAAAGCAATAAATATAAAGCATTCTAAGCGTGTGTCTGTAGCCTTTTATAAAACTTTTGTCTCAAACATTTCTTATTTTGAAAAGAATTCAGCGAGATATTTTTACAAATGTACAAATGTAAAGTACCCGTTATTCTTGTCAGATTTTTATTGAAATTTGAATTTTCTTCACAGGTTTCCGAGAAATACTCAAATATAAAATTTCATGAAAATCCGTCCAGTGGGGGGTCGAGTTGTTCCATATCAACGGAGGGAAAGACAGAAATGACAAGCTAGTAGTTGATTTTCGCAATTTTTCTAAGGCGCCTAAAAATTCTTTAAATGTGCTGATTCGAAAGTCTGGTTTCAAGAGTGGAACTGAAGAAAATCGTATAATGATACTAATAATTCTTAATCACGTGTATGTTTGAGTCAAGTACACCTTACCGAAACCGACAGTAATATGACTATCTGACACCACAATCTAAAATGTTCGGTTAATAATTGTGATTTGCACCACATATTGATAGGATTATCAAATCAAACAGGGTGACAAGGGTGGGCACGTAGCACACACTGCAAGGTAAAATCACGTTGCCTTCAGCACACAAAATTTATAAAAATAGAATGTAAGAATATAACTTGATGAACTGGACGCTACTAATCGCTAATTACCGTATATTCTCGAATCTAATCCGCACCCTTTTTACAGTTTCAGAGGGCTAAAAAAAATTAGACGCAGATTAGATTCGCGGTCGTGAAATGGATTTTGGAAAAATGATAGAGCCGCTGTACGTGCCGTAAGAACAATACAATACAATAATTTATTATTTTATTTATTATTTATAATATTATATAATATTTATAATATTATATAATATTTATAATTCATTATTCATCAGACTCGCCGTCATCACTCATAACTGAATCGTTATCCGTCACCCAGTCACTGTCATCAGCTGTGGTGCGTTCGTACCGCTGACAGTTAAATGGCCACTTCACACACGGCGCGTTAGTTGGATGACAGTTAAAGCATTGGTAACATCCAATATTATGCAATCAGTCTGCCTTGTAGGCAAGGGGCCGTTGAAGGAAAGTTGCGGATTAGAACCGCGAACTAACTTTTTTTTTTCGTTTAAGAAATCGGCAAAAACTAGTGCGGATTAGATTTGGGAGCGGATTAGATTCGATAATATACGGTATATCGCGTCTGTGATGAGTAAATGAGCGTGGAACTTGGTAGAATGATTAGATTAGATTAGCTTAGTTATTTGGTCCGAGCCCTTTCGGCCCCGAAGCACCTCTGACGCTAAGACATAAGCCCCTGTGAATTTACTGAATTTCCAGATGGCCCCCAGACTTGGACAGTCCTAACAACCTCTGGATCCAAGAAAAGGAACCCAATTATGTATGTCTGAGTGAAGCCGACGCTTCGCACTCACAAAAAACGTGGGCTGAGTTTTCTTCCTCTGCTCCACACCTCCTACATAAGGGGCTAATGGTTAACCCCATTATGTAGAAGGATCTTCTCGGGGTGTTATGTCCAATAAAGACGCCGATAAGAAGCCTGGATTGTGTCCTGTTAAAGGACAATAATCTGGTCTTTACAGATTAAGGTCCGAAATCAGTTTTCCAGCCTCTGTCTGGGGGCGTATAAGACCTAACTTTCAGAGCTCCCTCCAACATCCCACAGACAGAGTCGCTCCGTTCATCGAGCACGCTTTTACTGTCCCTCAAAGTCCGCGGTAAACGAACCCTCCTTCAGGTCCCCCAACGGGACCCCTGTGGAGAGAGTTGCCCCTTTGCAGAGCCTTTCTTACATATTTCTCGGATTTCCCAATTAACAAGGCCTCTTAATAAATCAAAATCCCACCTTTCTCTGAAAATCCCCGGTAAAGCAGGGTCACCTCCCTGGTCCCCCAACGAGGCCCCTGCGGAAAAAGACGCCCGTTTCCAGAGCCGTTCTTTACACATCCTTCAGGATCCTAAGTAAAGGAGCCTTCCATCCAGGTTCCTCTCGCAGAACCCCCCATAGAGAGAGAGAAGCCCCGTTTCCAGAAACCTCTTTTACTGTCTCTCGAAGTCTGCGGTAAAAGAACCTCCCCTCCAGGTCCCCCAGCGGGGCCCCTATGGAGAGGCCCGTTTCCAGAGCCTTCTTTTACACTGCGCTCGAAGCCCCGAAAACAAACACAAAAATAAGGTCTCCTAAAAAAACAAAATCTCACTTTTCTCTCAAAGTCCCCGATGAAGGAGCCCCCCCCCCTCAATGTTCCACAACGGGGCCCCTATGGAGAGAGAGGCTCCGTATCGAAAGCCAGTAGTTCATTCATTCATTCATCCATTTATTCATTTCTCTCAGAGTCTCCATTTACGGATCTCTCCCTGGTGGAATTGTACTAACTGGGGAAAACGGAAGTACTCAAGAGATAAGCTCATTCTACCGCTACTGTGTCCACCATAAATATCATAGACTGGCCTCGGATAGAACCCTGAGCCTCCGAGACGAGAGGCCGAAGGATTGGATTCCTCTGACAAGGGATAGGTATACACATCACGATTCTTGTCATAACTGTAGCGCACTTATTCATAGTAGGAAAATTTCTTGATCACGTGACTGATAGAATTTCAAGACACAGAGATAGGAAGAGTTTCCTAATTTTTAAAGGCAAAAAATACAGTAAATAATTTATCAAGAGTTCCGTTTAGCATGGACCATTCTGTTAACACAGAGTCTATACACTCGCGGAATTTATGGACGAAGCGTAAGCGACTTTATTATAAATGTTGCGAAATGTACTGAGCCATAACTCGACACGATACTGCAAAGTAGAGCAAGGACTTAGAAATTCTCTGTCAATATCCTGCCCCTAATATTATCAACAAATTTTTGAACTCAAACGCCAGTCTTCTGGGTCATTAACATGTAGCATAACAACTTTGTTCCCAGTTTTCGGAAGAACGTACTGCCTCCATCTTCAGGGTGACTTCAAGGTTTATTAAACAAACGCGGCAGCGAAACAAAAATACAAAATTGGATAGTCGGTGAACCCCATTTAAAAATTAAATTCCATATTTCTCCTTCATTTTAGTAATTACTCATCACAGGTTAAGTAATTAGACAGATGCATTGTATGTAATTAGACACATGCATTGTATGTAATTTGACAGATACATTGTATGCTATATTAGCACCACGGTTTTCGCACAGCGTGTTGCAAGATTGCAAGCTTTCAAACGGGGACTCAATTATCACAATTGCAAACAAATTACTCGCATAATCTGTATGGACAGGTCAGTGAAAATCTTTTCAATTCATCAGTTACCTTCACGTGGTACGTCCCTCTGCGTCATGAATACAAAGATACCAACATACTCTGTCAAACACAACACTCTTCCATTAACCCCCTAATTGAATTTGTGTGTTTCAGCTCGCATTAAACCATCCTTAAGCGGCACGTAATACAACGGGACAAATCGGGTCACGTTGAAACCTGCCCGACAAGCCCCCATCTAACAGGGTACAGAATCTTGTCAATTCATCAACCACCATTCATTCAACTTCTGAAATTATACAGTGTAATTCACCGATAATGTCGTAAAATTAACCATAACAAGAACGTCTTTTATTTATCCAACTGGATGCACAACTAGATTGCTCTAGATAATTGTTAAAACGTACATTAAAATTTACATTAAAATGCTCCTACATGTTTCGGTTTAACAACCATCATCAGGGAGCTTATTGTTGTGCTTAGCTAAAGTTATAATTTATTAAAATAGTTAGTAAAAAGTCGTTATGAATCAGTTCAGTCGTGTGGCTGCATATTTATCCAGTCCTTATCGGTGTGTGTACAGTGTACAGTGCAGAGTGGGACTGTGTGTACAGTACAGTGCACAGTGCAGAGCGTGACTGAGTCTCACTCTGCACTCTACACTGTACACACACACAAATTAAGACTGGATAAATATGCAGCCACACGACCGAACTGATTCATAACGACGTTTTTACTATATATTTTAATAATTATAACTTTAGCTAAGCACAACAATAAGCTCCCCTGATGATGGTTGTTAAACCGAAACACGTAGGAGCATTTTAATGTAAATTTTAATATAAGTTTTAACACTTTTCTAGAGCAATCCAGTTGTGCACTCAGTTGGATAAATAAAATACGTGACAATATCAAGATGCACGGTAAAACTACAAAATAAAAGAAACATAACAAGAACGCTGAGATAAATATTCGTATAATCGTGGGCTTATTTTGAATTTTGAAAATGGCCATTTCATCAGATTTCAATTCGAAATTTCATTATTTCTAGTTGAACCACACCTTCTTAGAAAGCTGACACTACCAGCTTCTTCTGGATTTCGGTGCATTGAGCATGATAGATGAAGGAAGGGTACAGAAGCACAGGCCAAGCGCAACGTAGAACCCGCTGGACGTTGGTTATACCTCTGACGACAGAAAATTGGATTCCTCTGTCAACCTGGATTATGTTTGTTTTGCAATAATGTCCAGCGAATGGGGCAAGCACAGGAAACACACGGCATAGGCGATTATAAGCACCTAACGCTGTTAATTTGTAACAGACCTGTGACAGCAACACTGGAACTTCTGATCTGTGCGGAATGAGGAGACGACATATGGTATTTTTTTTTATGTTTTGCTGACCGTGCATCTCAGTATAATCTTAGTAATTAACCAACTTAATGCACAAAATCTTGTTTTATAATAAGTTTATTAAGTGCCTCTACATGTTTCGAGCACTATGTGCTCATCATCAGGAGGTCACAATTATATTATACAGCATCTGGTATCATCACACCTGTAGGTGGCCGTCCGGTGCACAGGTTGAGAGAAAACTTTGTGCATCAAGTTGGTTAATTACTAGGACATATTGTAATAAACAAATTCGTGGCGAGTAAACATTAATGTCTTCAATGAAAAGAACAGGAAAACTTTCCGTTATACTTTCTGTTGCCTGTAACTGTCTCCAGCTACGAATACCTCTTCTTCTTCTTCTTCTTCTTACCATACGAACGAAAGCTACTTTTCATAGTTCCGTAACGTCCATTGTTTATACGTGTTCTAGCCAACATACTGTTTAATATTTTATTTTATTTTCTATTGAATATAGGCCCTACTTTTAATTCTCTTTGTATTTCATCATTCTAATCCTGTCAATATTTATAAATCTTTATCTTATTCATATCCGCGCAATGACGACCATTTTTTACACAAAAATCCGACTAATGCGCTTACATATGTTAACACCACTATATGTTAACACCACTATATTCACACTGTTACATCCCTATATGTTTCAGCCCTCAAATGGCCACCTTCATGGTGTAACGATACATTTCGTGAGCACGGCCCACAAAATACGTGGCCAGATGTAAATAACAGATTAAACTGTGCAGGGTTATATGGAACTGACAGGTTGTCGCGAAACGTTGGTAAGGAATTACCACTACACGCTGCGTAACAGCCCATAAGAGCGTAGTTGTCATCTGAAGCTTAGACTGTATTTTCACAGCCTTTATCTAACTTTTTTTTAGCGCTTTGGCGTCCGTTGATGGTTTATAGTAACACGTAAAAAAGTCATAAACAACGGAAAATATAACAATAGCAACAAAAATAAATTTAATTGCTTGTTCCTGCAGGGGTGTTTATAAGTCCTTAGCCCGACCTGGAAAGAAATAAGCTAAAGTTTCTCTCAGAATGGCGTGAATCTCCTTCGGCAACTTGCCTTGCAGGAAAAAGAAAAGAAAAACTTGATGGTAGCTCGCGTCTCGATGTTGTTGAAATCGCGCGCGTCCCTAAGATGCTTCCGATCTTGTTTCCTTCCTGGTCGGGCTAAGGACGTATCAGCATCCCGGTGTATAACACATTAGTTTAACGTACTAAGTACACTGTTGACCAAACTTACTAAGGTTAACTTAGATTTATCCACAAATCTCACAACGCGATCAGTGTCCCATTCAAAGAGAGCTACAAAAGAACCAAAAAAGGATCTTTTGATGTAGCTACACGTAAAATGAAATTAATTTCACGGTAAACACAATTGCATGTTCTAAGAATTCGTTTCCTCCCCCATGCCGAGTGAGCAGTACAGTTTGTGGTGTAAGCTGATGTTCGTTCACTCAAGTGATGGTCTTCTGAGTTTTATATCACGTGGTACAATGATTTGTTCCGACGTTTCGGAGAAGCGTACTGCCTTACATCTTCACAGGGGAATGAATTCGGTTCAGATGGATTCTGCATCATTCCTTAACATCCATCTGAAACAAATCGAGTCACCCTGAAGACGGAGACACAAGTTTCTTCCGAACGTCGGTACAATTCACCTTTACTGGACCATCACCAGACACAATTTGACTGCGGGTACTGTGAGGACGTTGATGTTCAATGTTACTGTACTTACCATAGTCGGAATCATCCGAAATTTCTTCCTCCAGTTCCAGGTCGCTGCAGTTGGAGTTAGTGTCTGAGGAGTCGGGATCTCCAGGGCCCGGACCATGCCCAGGACCTGACGATTCCTGTACGACGCACTGTGGTGCCGTACAGTTGACGTTGGCCACTTCAGACTCCTCTCCTGCTAGCTTGTTGTATCCTTTTCTTGTACCCCGACTGGAACCTGAACAGTTCAGTACCACAATCAATCAACGACTGACTAAAGTTCGATTACTTTGTAAACACTACAGTTTTTTCAGAATTGTTCAAGTGGATTAAGGTGGAGCTAAAACCAACCGTGGGAAGTTACTTGAGATCACTCTATTATGTTTAACACCTGGACGTTTCCACAGGCAACTACGTAATGAATAGAGGTTCTGAAGTGCTTAGAACATTGTTTCAATGCCGTTGCTTCCAAGTAGCTGATTTATGGTGAAAAAAACATTGTGTACTACATCGATGACAGAGATAATGTACTCCAGCGAGTCGCTTCTTCTTCCTCCAAAGGACAGTGTGTGTTTGAATTTTCGTTCTGAGATTAGAAGTCAAATTGTGACATTTGCAGCTACGTCTATGCCACGTACGTAAACTTGATGTCTGGACTTAGCCGCCAACCTAATAGTGCAATATTCAGTAAAATTTGCTTGCAGAAATCTCATTGCTACTGTTCCCTTTTGTTTTTCGTAGACTGCTTGATGACGACGTCAGCATGTGCAGATGTCATCGTGCGTCGTTTGCAATATGAAGAAATGTTAGATTGTGTGAGGAAATTACATCAGCAAACGCAAACTTCACATTATGATCAGTATTACAGTAACTAATTAATTAACTAATAACCAATAACTAATTAACTAATAACCAAAGTTCACATTATGATCAGTATTTTTTTTTTGTGGCGCTGCGGCCCAACACGGGCCAGGGCCTCCTCATTCTTGAGGTTTCTGGATCACACACAACGACACATCACAATCGGTAGGACTCCTCTGGACGCGTGATCAGTGCGTCGCAGAGACCTCTACCTGACAACACACAACACTCACAAAAGACAAACATCCATGTCCTCCGCAGGATTCGAACCCACAATCTCAGCAGGTAAGCGGCCGCAGACCTACGCCTTAGACCGCGCGGCCACTGGGACCGGCACTGTGATCAGTATTACAGTAACTAATTAATTAACTAATAACTAATTAACTACCTCAATCGAACAGAACCCTTCTTGAAAAGCTAACAGTTTCTCAGTCAAAAAAATCCCCGCAATTTATATACCCTGAAGGTTCATTACCGTGTTCACAAAAGACCGCGACTTTTTTCCATCATGAACCAGATCAATCTAGTCCACGCATCCCCCCCGCCCTTTATTATTTAAAAATTCATTTTAATATTATCCTACCATCTATGTCTAGGTATTCCAATTGTCTCTGTCCCTAAGGATTCCACACCAAAACCCTACTCATACATTCCACATACCCATCCCATCTCATTTTTCTATATTTCAGCACAAAAATACGTATTAATAGGGGAATGCAGATCACGAAGGTCCTCATTCTGCAGCATGTTCCAGTTCCCAGTTACCTCGGCTCTCGTAGGCCCAAATATCTTCCTCAACACCCTATTCTCAAACACCCTTAACCCATGTACTTCCCTCAATGTGACAGACCAAGTCACACACCCATACAAAATAACATGAAAAATTAAAAATCTGTATATTTTAATCTATACATTTTGGATAACAAACGAGAAGAAAAAAGATTCTAGACCTAATGAGGAAAACTACAAAAACCGCAATCCGGTTTGCTGGTCGATATTCCAACGAATTAAACTCCAATCTATCACAACTGGGGTAAGCTGCTATTAAACTGCAGCAGATCTAAATCGCGCTTACGTTCACCCATTCCATTTTATGCCGCAAAGTTACATCCAATTTACATCACGCAACACAGAGACTTCAGATGCTCCTGTCTGTTAGCACCGAGCTGGCTCCTTCATTAGTGCGCCTCGGTGGGCCGTCGCACGTCTGAGAATTGGGCACTTCGCTTTGACCTACGGGACTTTATTACTCCGGACAATGTGATGAGCCTCTTTATATACAAGCAGCTCCGCCGACTGCTGCACAGATAATGAACCTTGTCAACGTTTCTATCCCCAGCAAGGCCCTGTTTTCACATATTTTGTGAGTCTCACAAATCCATTTTAGGCCGAAGTGATAAATCTGGACTGAAATTTGTTGGAGGGACTGTTTGCTGAATGCTACAGGTAAGGGGGGCGGTATAACAACAAAGCAATATTTATTGTTCCCGACCCCTCTAAAACCGTCCCTTCTATTTCCTCTCCAACACAGTTTCCTCCTTCTCCTTCACTTTCATTATCTTTTTCTCGTCTTCCTCTTTCATTCATTCATGTTCCATACGTTCTTCTTCTTCGTCCCTACCTGATTTCTTTCCATTTTTAAAGTTCAGCTTAATGTTATTCTTCCTTCCACGTCTCGTACCACATTATTACTAATATTACAACAACAACAACAACCACCACCACCACCACTACCGCTACTACTACTACTACCACTACTACTACCACCACCGCTAATAATACAACTATTCCCACTACTACTACTACTATCAATACTACTACTACCAATACTACTACCACCACAACTACTACTACTACTACAACTATTCCCACTACTACTACTACTACTATCAATACTACTACTACCAATACTACTACCACCACAACTACTACTACTACTACAACTATTCCACTACTACTACTATCAATACTACTATTATTACTACTACTACTACCACCACTACTACTATTACTACTACCAATACTACTACCACCACCACTACTACAACAATAACTACTACTACTACCACCATTAGTACCACTACTACCACCACCACCAACACCACTACTACTACTACAATTACTACCACTACCACCACCACCACCACTACAATGTCTTGGCGAGCAAAATTGCGCTTAGGTACCTTGCAAGGACGCAGGAATTAAATTCATGATTTTAAAAACGTGTGTGTGTAGAACTGAACATAAAAACTGAATGTCAGCGTTTGTCATCCCTTTCTGTTATGCTTCTGGTAATATAACAATATGACGAGTGTCTTCCGAACGGTTGAACTGGCAACACATATACCATACTAGTACCACCGAGACACCAATAGCTACAACCAACCTTCCAAAACGAAGCAAAACAAACTCGGACAACCAATCCGACATAAAAGAAAAACAGCAAGACATTAATGCATGAAGCCCACGCTATATTCCACGTACTGCGGCAAGATACGACAATACAATAAATAAACATTTGAAAATAGTCTTATAACCTTTTTTAAACTTCTACTTTTATTTCAGTTTATACAATCTCTGTGGTCTAGTGGTCAGAGTTTCTGGCTACAGATACAGAGGTCCCGGGTTCGATCCCCGGCGCTACCAGATTTTCTGAGTAGTAGTGGGTCTGGAACGGGGTCCACTCAGCCTCGTGA
>Ga0123352_10021454_pt1 | contig 10292 bp, 8 predicted proteins | sample TergutLab28metaG_FD_89700 | JGI IMG/M metagenome (GOLD analysis project Ga0123352, IMG submission 89700) | Labiotermes labralis P1 segment gut microbial communities from Petit-Saut dam, French Guiana - Lab288 P1 | ecosystem: Host-associated > Arthropoda: Insects > Digestive system > Gut ...
CTGTCATGTTGTTCTTGGCCAAAAACTGCGAAACTTTAAAGGACCTGTGAGCCGGGACATTGTCGTGGTGGATAATGAGGTTGTGGTTTCGCCATTTCTGTGGCCTCTTGCGCCGCACATTTTCACGTAACCTTCTTAGAACATCACAGTAGAAGTCTGCATTGACCGTAATTCCAGGTGGGACAAATTCCCGGTGTATGACCCCCTCTTAGTCAAAGAAACAAATGAGCATCGTCTTCAATTTGCTTTTTTGGGTCTTGGAGACCTAGGACTCTTCCATTGCGAAGATTGCAGTTTTGTCTCTGGGTCGTAAGCATAAACGATGCTTTCATCTCCTGTGATGACGTTCAAGAGGAGTTTCCTTCAGTTCCTGACAGATCGCTACTCGACTGTCTTTCTGATCCTGGGTCAACACTCTCGGCACAAACGTCGCTGCAATCCGATGCATGTTCAGCTGTTCTGTGAGAATTCGCTGACAAGATCCATAACCAATTCCAACCTCTGCACAGAGATCGTGTATGGTACGACGACAATCCTGGTTGACAGCCGCCCGTGCCTGTCCCACTTTTGAGGAGTTGTTGTCGTGCTTGGCCGACCTGGTCGATCATCATTAGCAGTCGAAGTTCTGCCATTGTTATAACGTCCAAACCACTCAAAAGTTCGGCTACGGCTCATGCACGAATCACCAAAAGCCTGTTTCAGCATTTCAAATGTTTCACTTCCCGTTTTACCCAATCTCACACAGAACTTGATGAACACCCTTTGTTCGTCAACTTCCGCCATACAGCCGATATCAGAAAATCGCAGACGGCTGATGCAATACACACATAAAGACACGTGCAACAATCAAACGCTTTCACATCCAACCACGCCACTCGGCACACTCATTCACAAGACACCACCGCAACACACCCTAGCGAGAAACTCGTGAACTACATGCGACTTGCGTGTTATGAGCATTGTCCTGGGACTTTTGGATACACCTTCGTATTTACCTTCATTTAGTAGCGAGATTAAGAATGGGAAGGACTATGCCCCAACTAGCCCCATACGTTATCATGGCTTTGTGTTAAATTACAGCACAGGGACACGTCTCAACTTTACCGCAGCCATACTTACCTATAGAGTAAGCACGTTTTAACAACAGTCAAGTTGCATTTTCTGTAGATTCAACAGTTAATGTAAAGTAAATTGACACCGCACAATCTTAATAACTAGATAAACGTAACTTTTTTAGATAGGTAATGTAAAGAGACATCGTATTTTTAACAATTCTAACAACCGGATAAATATAACCTTATAGATTCAACTAATCAGCAATTTATACAATTTTATGACTAGACAGACTAAGCAAACATAAATGTAAATAGACATAGAACTTTTCGCAAATTCTAATAAGTTTAATAACTGGATAAATATAACCTCAACATGACATAACATGTTTATAGTAAGTAATATACAGTAATCACACCCAAAAAATTCACACATAAATTTTACTACTATTTGCTCATATTTATAGAACTGTATTTTAGTAATTTTAGACCACTCACTTGTTTCAGTGTGATGATACCAGAGGCTGTGTAATGCAATTTTGATCTCCTGATGATGTGCTCGAAACATGCAGAGGCACGAAATAAACTTGTTGTAAAACAAAAATGGTGTGCATCAAATTGGTTAATTACTGAGATAAATGTAATCTTGCTGTTACGTTTACAAACCACCCACTTCCGGACAAACGTTTGTCTTCTTGTGAGGAACTTACTCTTTAAGGTTGCCCACGCATGTGTTACTTCAGGCTTTCACCGCTGCAAAAATTATACCTTCGTTCTTCCGGGGTGTTACGCAGCGTAGATTGATAGTTACCGACGTTTCGGGACAACCTATCGGTTCCATCTTCGAGAACTGCTTTACCCTTGAAGACGGGACCCGACAGGTGGTCCCGAAATGTCGGTCAATAACGAACGATTTACGATGTGTAACATCCCAGAAGAGCGAAGACCTTACCCAAGCATTAAAGATATTTAATTTACACAAGACCAACTTTACGTCAATGATCATGACTCGCGTAATAAGTTGCCTGACTTGTTGATCGCTCTGTATTTACTCAGTCACTCCAGTTCAGACCAACTAACACTGGACCATCGCAACATGCAGGCATCTCCGTATTCAGTAACACAATGCAACGCAGCATAGGGAGTCGGAAATATGTGTTTAAGTCTCGAGCGATTTCGAGCCCAGGACCTCAATGTTTATGCAGGGCGTTTAAAAATTTTTCTCCAGACATAATCAACTGATGTCCAGGAACCATTCCACAAGGTAAGCAGGCTAAGTCATAGCTGTAATGGATTACAGGCGTACAAGGTAATTGAATAGGCTAACATAGTCTCTAAAATTATACAGCTAAAGAGGGAATGACGTCACGCTTCGCACATAACTCAGTCTCTCGAAGACAAGCCGCCGAGAGCTAAAGGGGTGGAGAAAAACAAACAATGGTGGGTCCCCGGATAACGGTTATTAACATCATTTGCCCGCGACCGCTCGCCCTATGCAATTACAGCCAATGGTTCAACCTGAGCCATAAGTTATGGTGTACGACAGCACGGGGCTATCTATCGGGTTGGAGATGCAGACAGGTGAACCAAACTGAGACCCTGCCTCATCCGGCGGTACGCGCACTTGCAACACACCAGGCTGCAACGCGTGCATGCAGACCACAACAGACTACTGTCGCCAGAACACCAGCAACTGGTACGACCCGCACTCACAACGCTAGCAACTGCTGCATGGTGCTACTGCATGCATCGGGGAGTTGGGTCTAAACTCCTGAACAATCTAAACGGCTATGAAGAACAAATTTCTGGGAGGGGGTGTATATAAAACAGAGCGACGAACGAATGCAAGTAGATGAAAGCAAAAAATTACACATTAATTCAGGTAATGAAGACAGTTCTGTCAACAGATCATGGACAACACCTACAGAAATTAAATCATATCTACTGGAAGGATTGCTTGATACAAAAAGACTGATTTTCAAAGTCAACAGGAAACGTCTGACACTGTATAAGAATTCGTGTGGAGAAAGTGAGAAAAATAAAACTAACCCTGGGCAAGGATGGCCAGTACAAGAGGCAGGATCCGAACGGGGCAACGTTACTGCACGAGATCAGTAAAGCTAGCTACACACGCGGACAGATGCAGTGCAGTTACCGTATTGTAGAAATACAATCACAAACACTCCAGCCGCTGCCATGTTTGTACCCCTTCACATAACACAATTTGTTACATAGAATGTTTGGGCACACGGTATTGTAAACACCGACCAAATGCAGAACACGTCACTGCAACTTCATACATGCCATATCACACTAATGTAGAGCACCAACACACCCACATATTTCTGTTGACTCTGCGACCGTCACCAGGCCGCTCTACAAGAATACTGATAAAAAATATACAAACTGTCAAATTATTTAAGTAAAACCACTTGAAGGTGCGGCGATTATCCCAAACGCTCCCTATAGTTGTAAAGTGCCCATGTACTGTAAAAAACATGTAAAATTGCAAATGTAAGAAACAAAATAACTGGGCGTGTTTATGCTGATTGTTAGTTGCACGTACATGATACACACCCTGTCAAATGAATGTCAATATGTGCCACAGGGGAGGTCAACGCAAGTTTACATTTAAAGTGTTTCGACTTCTTGTGAGTTATCAACATCATGCAGAACAAAACGTCAACAGGAAACGTGTAAAGCACGAAGTAAAACCAAGGTCTAAAAATGTACACCAGCGAACTGCAGTGAAACCGGTCGTCTGGAGCAGCATGCAGTAGCAGAGACTGCAGAATGCACAGTTATCCCGCAGAAAGTCGATATGTGATCGTAAAGTAGGAAGCAGCACTGCACGTGTGTGATACGGAACTAAGCAGGGTACGAGTCATGGCAGCCAGCGCAATGTAAGTGCATGCACAGAAGTGCAGTTCGAGGAACTGGCATTGTAAAATATGTAAACGTTCGTCACGTATCCCACACACGTGACGAACGGTGCAAAAATTGTTCCCACCGCTTCTGCCCTGATGAAATAAAGTGAAATCCGCGTGCACAACGTGAAATGGCTGTGCATATGCGCACAACACACCACTTTCATCACACTGCGCAGCCTGAAGTTGTGGTAACGCACCTGGCAGTTACGGGGTACTATTCTTGACCAAAACCACCCACCCTCAGTCTTCTCATCCCTCTGTACGTCAAACAGTCTGCATACAGCCTTGCTCGGGCACAGGGAATGATTGCTACGTTTGTTCACCCCTAGTCCCATCCCACGAGCCCTGTCCAGCTCTCAGACTAAGCAAGCTGATAGTCCTATAATTGGTACTGATGCTTTCCGTTTATGTATTCCATATAATAGATTTTTATTACGTCCGCCCAGTTAATGAGTTGCATGAGCCAAAAACTACGGATTATGAATTACTCGCCTTTACCTTTCATCGCAAGGCGAGATAAACACGACAACATTAGGTGGGATGCTGTTGTCACAAAGCACCAAGTTCAATAAAACAAAGCCACAGATAAGGTTCGTATACAGTTTGGTGCTGCCTTAACCATCAAAAGCTCCTATTTCGAATCTGTGAAGCCATTTACCACGCATTACCCTCCAGTGTCGACGAACATTTTTAGCGACGCCAACACCTTATACGAACGGCGTCGCGATTAGCGGCACGCGACGCAGACGCCTCCATTCTCGATCCTTTGCTATAGTGGTCTCCCAAAAGAATTAAGTCCGTGGAGCAGCGTCCTCCCTAACATGCTGAGATTCGCTCAGCTAGTCAAATTCCCCGTCTTGTATGTGTCCCGAAGGTTCATTACCGTGTTCACAAAAGCCTGAGACACGTGATGGTAAGACACACATTAAAACCTCACCACTGCAACGAGGACGTAGTGTTCGGGAAAATAAAACTTCTGTACAGATAGGATGAACTGTCTTCAGTAAATTCAGAGCAGTAGAGGATAAATTTGTACACGAAACTGTAGAGAAGGCGGCTAGATCGGTTGACTTGGTCGGTTTTATTCCTTTGAAGCCAGTGACACAGAGCCTAGGGTCAGAGGGGAAACGCAGTGAGGAAAGACGGGGTGTCTGATTGTGGCTAATGAACAACTCAGTGGTGATGACAGGTCAGTACCATTCACTGGAGTAGTATGACAATCAGGCAAAGCCAGAAATATTCGGAGGAACATCGGCCTGTGTCACGCTCTCCCTCACCAATGTCAAAAGTTAGCACGGATGCCACGCTGAAGCGGTTACGAGACACAGCACCGCACTGCAAGCAAACAGCGTCAGACACTGCAAGTTGCGTGGTTCATGCAGTCACATGCTGACCTAATAATATACAGGAGCCTCTTCTTTCCTACAAGCTACGTTAGTTTGGATTTTAACTGCAAACTTTACTGAATATCTTAAGTGTATATTAGTTCTTTATTGGGAATCATAGCTAATTTATGTATTTTATGAGGACAATTGTGAAGGAGAGGCCTCTGACACAGCATACTTTTCTGTTTATGTACTTGTGTCTGCTACCTGATGACCGCAACATGTTTTAGGAACGTAAATAAATGAACGTGCGGCGTTCAAACTTTGTGTTCGTGCGGATTTCAGTCGCTACAGAAAAGTGGCTTCATACAGATCCGAAGCACACCGGCATATTCAGGCAAACGATACAAGATTTACAAGAAGAGCAAGTTTTGCTGCATGAAACAGATCCTGCCCGGTTTTCCTCACATTTCATGGCACAAGACGTCGTGATTTTGTGTCGCAGTGTCCACTGCGTGTCACCCCTCAGTAACTTTTCAAATATGTGACAAATCTTCGAGCTGAACGCCTGCGCGACACGACACCCCTTAACACCACATTCGTGATGTTTTTCTCGCGACACAAGTAACAGTGAGATGCTAACCACGCGATCTTCTCAAGCCGAACACACACTGGTGATGCTAATGTTATAGCATGGCGTAACATCCTCAAATTTTGTGCCACGTCACATTTCCGAAAAACAAGCAATATTTGTAGATTTTCTTTTTGACTAAGTAAAACAAAAAACACGGCGACCACGTAAGATCTCCATTTGCCTTTCAGTTTTATCACAATAATAATGCACTATAACAAACTAGGAACGTAGAAGTTTGAATGGATACACCGTAAACATGCTGGAAATATCACACGTAAAACATGCAGGAATAGGCCACGATGCTTATCTTTGTTATGACCTCCGACAAGCAGAACAGTAGAAATGACAGCGTACAAAGAAATCGATAACAAAATGGTATATAAACTTAACCACTAGCAATAATTGTCAACATGCCGCTCGGTAGGTTCGCGATTTACAGAACAAGAAGCGTCAGAAGTTTGTGTTGCTCTTCAACAAGGCCTACCAACCTAAAGCAGGGTTGTTAACATTCCAAACGCACGACAAAGCATGTCACTTACTTGGTATTCACGTGGAGTCAGAGCATTACAAATAATGTATATGACTATAAACCACAGGCACTGGTAACAAATACGTAAGGCAGGAAAGCAATTATAAAGGTTAATAACACTGAACAAAATAGAGATGTCGTGTTTACAGTTCGATATCAAAGGTTTCTGTGTTTTGAAGTGGAACTTACAATTTACGTACTGATTTGATATACTATCTGTACAGCACCCACTATCTTGCGAACCATTGTGTTACCGTAACCCCTTCCTTCTAGTGTAACAACCTACAGTTAAAGACGCAGGAGCAGGGCGCCTTGTCTCCTTAAGATCGGATACTCAGTCCTAACTCTGAGCACTGCAGGACACGACCCGAGATGCTGACGGATTTCTTGCATTCAGCTAACTGCGTTGAACGTCTGGCGAATGTCCGGTGGACGACTGCTGTCTCCCTCTGATACATGACTTGCTACCGGTGCCACGTGATGGCTCACTGAAGTGTTACGCCGAGTAATTAACACAATTAAACGGTCAAAAAGAAGTATCTAGTAAAACAGTTTCGGTTGTTAGTGTTGCTGGAAACACGGCGGAGTATCCAACCTCAAACTACAAAATTCACGCGGCTTCTCGTCTTTGGATAGGGCCAGTCACTTCTGACAAGCAAAAAGACATCTCTTACTTTCACTTCGACGTGCCCCTGCCTTGTGCCGCCATTATGTAGCAGACGGTAGTGCAATCTACAGCTGTAAAGCCAAGGTGCACTTACTTTTTCGCTACGGCCCTATACCAAAGACTTCGCGTGTCTGAGCCAGTCTTCCGAACATCAGAACCTGATCGACCACATGCACGTCATTTCGCAAAAATAAGGAAAATTACCGTATTGCCGGTTCACTGTGGGCCTGGATAGCTCAGTCGGTATATCGACTCGTTTCGGGCTGAACGGTCCGGGGGTCGAATCCCGGTGGGAGACGAGATTTTCCGCACCCGTCCAGACCGGCCCCAGGGCCCACCCAACCTCCTAAACAATGGGTACCGGGTCTTTACCGGGGATAAAGCGGCCGGGGCGTGGCGATGACCACCCACTCCCATCTACCACCGAGGTTAAAAAAAAGGGTAGGGCTATACCTCTTCGTTGCCTGTTATAGGGTGAACTTTACCTTTATCTTTATTACCGGTTCACTGGTGGACAGACAAGCCAGCAACGAGCTGCTCATAGAGACGGTTCAGTTACTTAAAGTCACCGCTCATATCACCCTGTCTTCACCCTCTACACAGGCTACGCTACGCATATAGCAGTACGTGCTACGTTCGTACGTTCGATGGCGGCCCATCGTCTGCCATCAATCTAGGTAAACTGATCATCGCAGCATTTCAACCTGGACACCGCGCAGAAATGTCTGGACTTCCGAGGCGCCAGACAGACGGCTCGAGAATGGACGAAGGTGGTGCTGCAGGTCGACGAACACACGGGATTAGAGGGTTGTTTGTCCGGGATTAGGTCTAGAAATTTGCCGGCCTGGGGTCGGATAAGGGAGATCAGCCGACGTCAGCCTCGCCTTATCAGGTCCGAATACTGGTTCTGGCGCTGAATTGATGGTTCTCTTGTTCGAGGTATAGAACAAATCGCGAACTCAACATTTAAATTCGGATTCTGAGAAAGCCTTCAATAAAGGTAATTAAGGTGGTTTCTGGGCACGAGACTAGTCACTGCGGTCGCCTTTGATCAGTCACTGACTAAACACCCTGTTCATATCTAACGTCACGAAACACAATCATTCACAATGTGCGCACGTTATCCTCCACTTGCAAGCATTCACAACAACATACGCACTGTAGCATAACCAAATATGCAGCCAACACCTCCTCGGTTATCCTAACAGCCTGACACCACCTCCCTCAAAAAGAACGCTATTATGGCGATATGATGTTGTCGGCAACATACAACGTACTTATATCTTCACGTCACGTACGCAACATGTATGCTCGATATTTAACAAGTCCGGATTTTTTCTACTTCCCTTTTTTTTTAACAAAGTGCCCAACATCAAACTTCACCGAAATCCGTCCCGTGGGAGCCCCGCTGGCACATGCAGCTGAGCGTACATGACCAAGCTATTAGGCGCTTTTAACGACTACGCGAAAGCGCCTAATAAAGAGATTAAGTGAACACACCACAGGAGTAGTGAATACAATTGTACCAGTGATTGGTGGCAGCTGGCAATAACGGAGACGTACTACTACCGGAGATCGGCGTGTGCTGGCCGTACCCAAGGTGAGATACTCCGGCACCCATCCTTGTATCCAAATTATGATACTGTATGCACCGGGGACCAGAGGACAAGAGTTCGAGTCCAGCCATAGCAATCCACCATCAGCAGCTGCGCTTAAGTGCAAAGAAACGAGAGCAGTGAGGGGGTGAACAGGTAGAAAGTTGTATCAGGAGCAGGGCAGTGGGAGAAAAAAGCAGAGGCGCACAAGATTCAAACCGTTCTCTGCCAGAAAATGCGTGTACTACGGATGCGATCCCCAGGAATGCGGGGAATTTTAACGTGTGCGGGAAGACGGATATCGAAGATCGGAATTAGGGGAACTTTCTGTATATCAACAATAACAAGCACGTACGGGCCGAGGTTGGCACGTAAAGGTTCCTGGACGGACGCCAGTAATATCAGTAACTAATATGTAATGGTGCATATAATGAGAATCCATCACTTTTGTAGCACCCTGTGACAATACACGACAGTACAGTATACCACAAAACGTTATACCAACACAGTAACGTATTTATATTTTCAGTAGTGTACTCTGTTGGTGTCGAATCCATCATTTGAGGACGGGAGTAGAATCATTTCCCGCAACGTTCTGAACGTTAAATTAAACAATTTTAATTGCATAATCTCTGGATGTTATTTTAACATATAAACATGATACACAGTTATAATTTTAAAAAAAGATACAAAATTCCGCAAGATCTCACTAACAGAATAATTGCAAGCTACAATGTACTTATGGTTTTGAACTGCTGTAACAAGAAGTGCCTGATGTTGATTCGTGCGAACTGTAACAGGCAGCTGTGTGTGTGTGTGTGTGTGTGTGTGTGTGTGTGTGTGTGTGTGTGTGTGTGTCGCGTGACGTTACCGTGTTGCGTTGGGAGGGGGGGGGGCTGAACTGCGGCTGTTTGCGACAGCAAATTAAACGCCCACCAGACAGTGAAATAAACGGTTTCGACAAGGTAGGTTTATTTAATGACTATGTGCAAATGATCCATGTTAGCCTTCTCTGTATCCAGCGGTAGGCCATGTTAGCCTGCTCTGTATCCAGCGGTAGGCCCGTGATGGCTTACACTTGCAAGTATTTTTCCAGCACTGGCCCGTACGGTCTGCACGTCAGCACATTTCGAATGCAGAGTGGAAATGGAACGTGGAATGTCACAGAACAGCACTGTGGTCAGTAGCGTAATGTATAGACAAGCACCGGCACATCTTGCGACGTCGCGTAGCAACATCCAACGGACTAATGAACGAACGAACGAACGAACCAACCAACCAACCGGTCTGCGCACACATGAGCTCGCTTCACATTACGGCCAACAGGTGCGTGGCTGCCCTCCTCTATCTTATTGTGATCACCAGCAATCTTCAACAACGAGATAATCTGTAATTACAGGTTATGAGCTAGTTGCTTGGGGTTACTGACTGCTCGCTCAACGAAAACTAACTTTAACTTAAAAAAAAAAAAAAAAGAAAGGGAAGGAACCGCCGGGCAATATAACACTAAAAAAAAAAAACAAGACAACACACACCACACACCCCCCTCCCCCCCCCCCC
>Ga0123352_10021455_pt1 | contig 10292 bp, 3 predicted proteins | sample TergutLab28metaG_FD_89700 | JGI IMG/M metagenome (GOLD analysis project Ga0123352, IMG submission 89700) | Labiotermes labralis P1 segment gut microbial communities from Petit-Saut dam, French Guiana - Lab288 P1 | ecosystem: Host-associated > Arthropoda: Insects > Digestive system > Gut ...
CGTTGCGCTGACCACGTGACACCCCTCTATCCGCAAAAGTTGGCACTAACTTCGCCGACCGGCGGCGGCCGCTCTGTCGGTATAGTTCGCGTGCGGACTAAGGCCACGGGGTTTAGTTTTTTAGGATCTCATAGGCCAGCGCTCAGTGCTCGGGGCGGATTGATGGGGGAAATAAAATGTACGAGTAGCAAGCAAGCTACGCAGAAATGTGGCTCGCTTGTTTAAACATCGCTGTCATGTAAAGGGAAAAAATGAATTTCGTTTGTTTTTTTTTGACGTAACAGATGTTGCTGTCAACAGTGTAATAAATATTAAAAGCTCTGCAATGGAAAGCAATGCGTTGTGTCTGTTGCTGCGCTCAGCATGTCGTTGCCAACATTGTGAAAAACAGTTGAAGAATAAAAGACCAACTTGATGTCACTAGCTATTTTATTTCACTTCTTATGTGCTCAAAATGTTTCGGACATTAATATATCTATCATCAGGAGCTTGCGACTTTGCTATTGAATTACCACATCGGTTGTTCTGTTCTCGGGTCGTTGTGTGTTGGAGATTTGGTGCGGCTGGGTTCGAGTGGTGTCCGCACACGGACACCACTCGAACCCAGCCGCACCAAGAACACAATAACCGATGTGGTAATTCAATAGCAAAGTCGCAAGCTCCTGATGATGGACATATTAATGTCCGAAACATGTTGAGCACATATGAAGTGAAATAAAATAGCTAGTGACATCAAGTTGGTCTTTTACTCTTCAACTATTACGGTCCAATAAACATAAGATTGTGAAAAGCACTTGTGTCATCATGTAACCTGCCCGATGTTTTTGTCCGATTTTAAACAAATTTGGATTTTCTAGACAGATTTTCATAAAAGTAACCGATACCAAATTTCACATAAATCTATCAAGTGGGAGCCGCGCTGATACATGTGGACAGATGGACAGACGGACAGGCATGACTCACCTGATAGGCGCTTTTCGTGACTATGTGAACGCGCTGAGTAACAGCAAACTTCAACGTCTCCACTTCTATTAGAAGTGCCCTTACTCGTGCACCCTAAACACTTATATAAATATGAGCTTATAAACGAAGACTCGTAAATAAATCTGGAAGACACGCCTACAAAATGTGCGCAATCAGAACGTTACCAATTTTTAACATCACATCACGTGAGTCTGGACTTTCGAAGACAAATAACTGAAGCAGGGCGAACACACTATTGCGTTTATATTGACAAGGATGTGTCCGGAGCACCTCAATACAAGAACCTTCAAACTTGAATTCTGAGTGGTATTTCCAAATATAACACAGCTCCCCTTAAATTTTAGAAGTTATATTCTTAATTTTTAATTGTTCTTTATAAGTAATTTGATATAGTTAATCTTGTTCTATTTTTTTTAGAGAAAGACACGAATAATTAAACCTCCAAATATCAAATATCAAATTAGCTACATGTTTCGGCTATATTAGCGTCCAAAGGCTGTGGACAGCTACATAACAGAGAATGTACAACTAAATACATAGTATTATAAATCATATAACAATTTTGTCGCATTTACCTTTCGAGGTTCAGTAATGTCTGAGGTTCAATATCGTGTGAGGTTAACAATTTTTATTATAGGGAGGCTTGTACTTTCAGTGTTAACATAATTTAATGGCACGACGGTAAGTAACTTCGCTCTCACGCCTCAACGGCCATGATGCGACACGCAGCGTGACTGTGGCTGCACTGATACACAGCATTTTAAACTGATCGCAACTTGCAGTGGAAATTGAATTATATAAATCACAACACGATGCTTGAATTTTTGGTTCCTGGAATGGTAGTTCCTATTAGCAACATGTCTGTGTTCTATTACATAATGTAATTAATATGAAATAAATAAGAGGTTTCTTCATATTTTCAGTTCTTCACCATGCATATTCACATATATTCATATATATTCACCAACACATGCACACTTTTTAAATGACACTATAAAACTTTAATTTGTTAAAATAGTAAATGACACTATAAAACTTTAATTTGTTAAAATAGTAAATGACACTATAAAACTTTAATTTGTTAAAATAGTTAACATGTCGGAGATTTTAACTATTTTAACAAATTAAAAGTTTTATAGTGTCATTTAAAAAGTGTGCATGTGTTGGTAAATATATATGAATAAGGTTTCTTCATGTTTGTACCGTGCATCAATGACGATTAAAACACTTTATTATCCAACAGATGCACAAATATATATTCGTAGATACAATTAGTATTATTACAAAATACTTAAAATATTTAAAAATGCTCCAACATGTTTCGGATCACAAGGGATCCATCATCAGGGAACTCTATAAAGTGCTTGGCTAAAATTACCATTACTGCAATTCTAGCCAAGCACTGTATAGAGCTCCCTGATGATGGATGCCTTGTGATCCGAAACATGTTGGAGAAATTTTAAATATTTTATAATAATTCTAATTGTATCTACGAATTATATATTTGTGCATCTGTTGGATAATAAAGTGTTTTAAATAAGAGCTTTGTCTGCATTCCTCTCTCATCCCCATTGTTCAGTGCGAAAGCTTTTTACTTCATGGCCTCCATGCATAACACAGGATTGTGTACTTTAGTATATTATCTTTATACACTTCATATTTTCAGTCATTCCTGAGATTTATGTACACAATAAGCGAAAAAATTCTATATTCACTTTTACTCTCGTTCTTCCTGTACCTTCCTCTCTTTATTCTCATCTTTGACTCTAATATTTTGTTATTTTCCTGTTTGATTGTGTATCCTGTCTTTCTTAAAACTGTTGTGATATATTTGTTAACTGCAATTGGGTAGCCACCCGGTGGCAGTAGTACAGTTCACATTTACACACAAACAATACACAGAACGACACAAAACAAAAATACACAGAACAATACAAAAATGCTGGAAGAGTGCGGATCGTGCCCTGTCTTTGCGGTTTTTATCCTGGCATTTGCCTTACAACTGAGGAAGAAGCACGGAAAAACCTCAGTCAGGGTAGCCGAAGAGTGCCAGCTGGCACGATGAAGATACATAAACGTACAATAAGAATACATAGACATAACATTAAAAATACATAAATTATAGTATTAAACATGAATACAACCACATATGCATTGATAAAAAAAATAGAACCTAAAGAATATGAAAGAATGTGATAATAGTAAAATACATACACGCAGCAACTTCATATTGTCTATATGTCTTCTAATAATGTTGGACACCTTATTACTAAGACCATCACTATACTGCAACACTTCACTACACTTCACCACACTTCATCCAACTACACTTCACTACACTTATCGACATTTCACTTCCTCTCATTTACACTTCACTACCCTCTCATTTCACCTCACATCACTAAACTAGGCACAGTATAGTTCTCATCTCCAAACTTATTAATACAGATAATACAGGATCTTGACAGTGGCATTTATACATAGAGTTTACGTGGTTCCTGAATGCAGTCCAAAGCCTAGTGTTCCAAAAGCAACAAACTGTTTCGAAAACTTGATACTATTTTGTTCTCGGGTGAAAGGTAGCAGGAGAACATACTGAGTTTCTGTCTGATAGAACGGATTATTTTCAGTCTTTGGACGACCTCAGTCAGTCATGAAAGTGGTTTTTCGAAAAATAAAAATGTTCTAAAACATACACCTGAGCCCAAACACCTATATTTCTGGCGAAAATGAAGCAGTTGGTCACACGTGGGTAATAAGCACGTGCAAAAAACCTCTCGATTGTCCTTGGAGGAAGAGGATGTTCCTTGCACTTAAGGAATTAGAAAGGGATCCGCTTAAGGCGTGCATGATATGTTTTGAGCTGATGTTCTTCGCATTACAATGAACACGTGAACTGAATCCTGTTGTTCCAATTTTTGACGGCAGTGAAGAGCCAGTCACACAGTGACGTGATGTAAAAGAATAGGTTATTCGTGATCAATAAGGCCTTGTTACTCCACGTTCAGCTGGGGATGATATGCCATGCGACATGCAGTGTTGCTCCGGTTTATGTATTGTAGACGCCTTGAACGAAACGTGAAAAGTGACTGTTAGCTTCTTCTTTGCTGTCCGCCCATGCGACGGTCCACATGGAACACTGGAATGATTTTAATTTTTTGATATCTGAGTACTTTTTGAAAATCTGCCGAGAAAATTACGGTTTGATTAAGATCTGACAAGAATAACGTTCGCTTTGCATAAATGTGCAAATTTGCAAATTGTGCAAATTTTTTATATCTCTCATAATTATTTTTCGAGTACGAAATGTTTCAGAAAAAAATTACATAAAAAATCAAAACATACATTTCATGTTCGATACATTTTATTTTATTTATTTTATTTTATTGCGAGTATCGTGCCTTTGTGAGGTAGTGTGGTATGATATGGCAGAGCCACACAGGCCACGGATGACAATATAAAACAGTGCAGAAAACATGCGATTTGAATGTCGAATAACTAAGGCAAGGGGGAGGACACGCACTCACATAATGTTTAAGACTTATTCCTTTTCCACGGCAACAGTTGTTACACGAACGAGTTTCATTGTTACGTCATGAGTACATTGCCTCTTTTGTTTGACTGGAGTTTGTATTACTGAAGTATTAGTAATGGATAATATCGCTGTCGAATGGTGGAATAATTTGTGAATAATGTATGGGAAAAGATTTGGAAGAAAGCGGTCTTGGATCAGTTTAATGTTCTGTCCAGTATTTGTGTGGAGTGTTGTGAAGTCCACTGACACTTCATTGAGGCAGGCTGTTGTCCCATTACTACTAGAATCTGTCACCTCACAGTAAAAGGCACAGCGTTGCAGCTTGAACCAAGCTTAACTTTATCGCTGTTCTCATCTGAGCAGAAAGCGATCTCTTAAATTTGATTATGCACTTTAGCGTAATGACGCCCGAAAATTAGATGTGACGTAATGTGACGTCGTTATTGTAATGCAGCGACTTGCCTGCAGGCACGGACGCGTATGTAGTCTCTATCCCTTATGATCACGACACGGCGCATCTTGCGGTGTGAACTGGAGGACATGGTCTCCAGACTCGGAGGATATTTGCATTTAGCCCACAGAATAAATAGTCGCGTAGAATCGAAAACAGACAGTTCTTCAATTTGTGATCTGCGAGAATGGCCAAAAGAAATTCAGGTTGGAAGTATTTACAAATTTTTTAAAAATGGCTTCGAATGTGATATTATTGGAGGAAAAGACAGTAGGGCCTTCAGTGCAAAACGCCATTAAATTCCATTGTTCTTTCTTTGCTTCAACTTAATTTTTTATTCAGTTCTATAAGGATTCGAAGATGGTGTATTGTAATCCGAAAGAATATCCTAGTTTAGGGCCGGTAACTGAGAATATGTCTTTTCCCTCACCTAAAGACGGAAGCAGAGCCGGCTTCCGAAACATTATGTCTTGAACATAAGCCGACGGTTGACAAAGTCCAAGTAACGAGACTGTTTCGGAATTGACTACTGATACCTAGCTATATAGGTAAAAATGTGAAAATTGACATAGAGTGTCAGGCGTTATTATTATTATTATTATTAGTAGTTCTTTATTAAGGAAAGTGACGCAGGACTTGAAGGCATGCAGGGAAGTCACATTCGCTTTTTCTCAGCTTTTATCTACGAATCTACAATTACCATTATCATCGAGAGTTTACAAGGAAACTTGTGTTTTCTTTGATTGCTAGAATTTTTCGAACACAGGCTGGTTTCTTGCCTGACGAAGCCCGTATCTCGAGTTTATCGTCTTTATAAAAGAATGTATTTGTTGTCCAGCAAAACATTCGCACTTGATATGAAATGTAGAGTTCGGTGAAGTGTACAACAAATATCTATGTTTCTTAAAAAATTCTGTACTTTTATTTGGGAGGCATTCTCTTCAAATGACCGCCAGGACACTAGCAAACCTTTCTGAGCTTTTCTTTTAATTTTCTGCAGTTTTTTTCTAGGCAACATTCAAGAATATTACCTCAAGTAACCCACGACTGTTTCTCTCTAAACCTATTTCAGCTCTTTCATCATCCATATCATTCAATGCTGTTTTGTCTGCAATGCTGACAGACCCATGAAATAAATTACAAAAGAAAATGTTTCGAAATATTTTTTATATAACTTTAATCAAAGTAATTTTAAGTAATTATTGGCTATAGGATCTGATACATGCAATAACATATATTCCTAAGTATAAATATAGATATAGATATACAGAAAATCAACGAATATCAAGACTATGGATTTTTATTCCAAAACTGAATATATTACAACCGTCCACTATTTTACATCAGATATCATCTCGAAGATATTTGCCGCGCCTTGAAAGAGATTTGAATGACTACGTTCTTGGCTTCGCAAATCGAGCTGTCTCCTACATGCCCACACATCTGCGATGCAGGTGTGAACACATCGCGTGTGACATTATCTGCTTTCGCTTCACTTATAACTTTGGCTGCTGAGCGGGAATTAACCAAGGCCAAGCACTCACCAGAGTCCTGTCAGTAATCATGTGAAAGATTGTTACCGTTGTTGGATAACGTGTACAGCATTAGGGAGTTAGTCCGCAGGATCGCTACGGAAGATCTTTCTCGCAGTTTGTGGCCCTGAAGGCAGGAGAATGAGAATTTTTAGCCAACTTTCTCGACATTTCCCTAAGGCACTTGCACAGAAAACACGTCGTAGTCATTTACGCTGGTTTAGTCGTGTTACAAAACGTAACAATAAATGTGATAGCAAGACACGATATTTGCCGTTGGCATGCTGCATTTCGGTGGGAGTGGGGGGTCTAATGTTGAGCACTTTGTATTAATAAGTCCACGGATCGTACGGTTACCGCATATAAACTGTTAAGTTCATGAAGCATCATATGAGATAGGAGGGGATGATTTTTATCGGTAGTTAAAGGAGCGAGACAAGGCTTTTTTGGCGTTTTGTAAAATAGTAGTCAAAACCTCGCCTCAGAAACCGAAAAATCAGTTAGGACAGCCATTTTCCACCTGGGAATAGAGATTTTGCCTCCCGGTTGTACATCAGACACTGTAGCACTGTGCCAGCCAATGTGAACTGTAAAAAATTTATAACATGCCTTTTGTAATTTAGTTCCCAAATTTGACACTTTTCTTTGAAATTAATAATTGTCCGACAAGATGTGACTTATTCAGTTTATTACATTTCTGTAGGCAGCTCTACATGTTTCGGGTGTTGAGTCCAACTCAACAACGAGAGCGGATGGTAGTAGATTCGGTTTATCAATACCAGAAGCTGTAATTACAGTTGTACGAGCTCCTGATGATGGGTGTCAACACCCGAAACATGTAGAGCTGCCTACAGAAATGTAATAAACTGAATAAGTAACATCTTGTTGGTCAATTATTAAATTCGATTCACGATGCACGGACCCATGTAGATAAAAAAACTTTTCTTTGAGTAGCAAAACAATTTTTATTGGACCCGGAATTGTGTAGTCGGTATAGTAACTGAGGTAAGGGGTCGAGAGCCGAGGAATCATGGTTCGGTTCTCAGCAACAGCAAGGATTTTTCAAATACACAAAATGTCCGGATCATCACTGAAATTCAGCGAGCCTCCACTTTAGTGGGGAGCGAGGAATTTTCCACGATAGTGAAACGACTGGGGCATAAACCTGACCGACCACTCACTTCAAAATAGTGCCGAGATTAAACTCAGTTGAACCATCAACTTTAAGGAGTGTCATCCCCATTGTGTTGTTAGAACATAAGGTATTAATGTAAGGATATAGCAGATTAACTATTATCTCCACTTTCCCATATTAGTTCGTAGCTTACATAGGGACAATTTTACTTCTGATGCTATGACACTGAAAGCCATAAATGACTGGGAAAGGGACACTGCTGAGGAAATGTAGGCAAAACTGAGGGAGATGTCTCTCAGAATTTAAGAGAGGGCGAGTTGGGGAACAACCACATATGAACTGTGGAAAACCTGTGCAGTAGTTGCAAATTGAAAGCTTCGGTTAATCACCGCTGTCTTCCTCCTCGCAGCAAAATGTGGTGACGAAATAAGACGTATGTTGTTACCCTCCCTTTCTTGGACCATTCAGGACAACACTGTCACTTCCTTCTTATTACATCACGTCGCTTCCAGTACGAATTGTTACTGGATAGTGTGAGATAAGAGTATTATTATTACCATCATCATCATCGAATTTTTCACTTCTCAGCTTAGGCTGGGAAATATTCACCTATCTTGGGATGTAGTGATCAACAGGATTAGGCTCGGTGGTCTAATTTGTAGTTTTAAAAGTTTCTTACAATTGAACATGTGCCAAGAATTACAGATTTTTGCAGTTGTTTATATGTATTGGGGTGCAAGTTAAGTCTTGTTAGACTCTGTGATAGTGATTTTGGAATTACTCCCGTAGATGGTATTTCTGTCGGGATCACTTGTGCTGGCTGCCTTTTGCTTCCACATAGGGAGCCAGTTCTTGGTACTTGTTTTGTTTGTCGGTTATTGTTTTGGCGAGATTATGTGTATTTGGGACAGCTATGTCTATCAAAAAGGTGTTTTTGTTTTCTTATTCATAAAAGTTATGTCAGGTCGATTGAACAGTATTGTTTTATCCGTAAGTATGCTGCGATTCCAGTACAGCTTGAAATTTTCATTCTCCAGTACATTGGCTGGTATGTACTTATAATATGGACTTTTATCTTCAATCAATTCGGCTGCTTCTGCCAGTTTCTGATGGATACTTTTGGCTAGTCCATTATGTCTCTTTACGTACTCGGTAGGTGCTAGTTGCTCACATGCTGCAGTAATGTGCTGGATTGTCTCCGATTCTTTTCCACGTCTTCTGCATAGCTCATCGGTGTCTGGCTTATTATTATTATTATTAAGTTTTATACCAACAGCAACATCTTTAAAACAAAACAAGTTCTACGTTTTATTTTATTGACTGGCATCTGAGGAAATGAAACCGTATTTTTTCTTGAAATTGGGACGTGAGGATGCAAAATGGCTTTATTTGCGTATTTCCGTTCGTAAGAAGCTAATTGTCTGTTTTCTGCTCAAGAAATCACCTTACCTATATGGAACACGAAGGATGATGACTATTTTACAAGGCTAGATTCTGGACTAAATTCTGACACACATTAAGCCAGTCCTACAGGCTCCCGAAGGAAATCTTTAATTTTTTTGTAACAGTAGTCTTCCCGCGCCTCCAAGGCACTCACACTTATCTCACATAGCCTGTCATGTTCAATTTGCAGGACTAACATTTTGCACCAATGCATTTATTGTCTCGTACACGTATGATACACGTGCTGCTGATTTCAGTTTTGCGAAAGACAAAATCCCTGAAGATCCTCAGTGAGTTTCTGCAAAATTCTTCACCCGAATGCCGTAACTAATCGTTATCACATTACTGTCTCAGTACCGCCCCCAATCTTTATCATTTCCTCGCTCAAGTGGCATCACTTATATTCATCGACTACTCGCCCCAGTGTCACGACCAGTAACCTTCGCCGAGTCCTCGCCACACTGCCATATCTTCATCAATTCATCGTCCCAGTGCTGCCACCAATCTACGCTGACTGTCGCTGTAGCTTTTTAACCGTTCTTCATGAAATCCATTTTATACTCTTAAGGTGTGTCATCCCCATTGTGTTAGGTCAATAACACAAAGCTGTAGTGTGTATATATCTATATATACATACAGTTTGCAATTGATGAAAGATCTTAGTAACATGGATTTACTATCTTATTTGCATGTTAGAATTGTAAGATGTTCACAATTGATGCAGCTCCTTAACATGTTTATTTAATCGTATGATAGGATCATAAGATGAACACCTATGCATTCACATGATGAAGTACGCATCAATATAAATGTTGGCACCTTTTACTAATCCCACAATTTATGATGTAAGACGAGATCTCTTCCCCCTTCCAAAGTTACCACACATACTGTGTAGTTACTTAATAAGTTCTTTGGACAACCTGATGATGGTCTACATACAGGGCCAAAACATATAGCTGTATATAATATATCGCTACTAATTGTAATATTGTAATGTGTTCATGACTATATATATATATATATATATATATATATTCTTTCATTCATTAGTATTCAGCCCTAGTGGCCGGTCCGGCAGGAGCCAGAGCCCGGTTTTGTAACCGATATGGCTCTTGGCACACTGCATCCTAGGCAAGTTCTTGGGGGTAGTTTGCCATTGCTTTCCCCTGCCTTTAGACGTTCCCACTTTCGCCGCCACGTGCCTCTGCGTCC
>Ga0123352_10021457_pt1 | contig 10290 bp, 5 predicted proteins | sample TergutLab28metaG_FD_89700 | JGI IMG/M metagenome (GOLD analysis project Ga0123352, IMG submission 89700) | Labiotermes labralis P1 segment gut microbial communities from Petit-Saut dam, French Guiana - Lab288 P1 | ecosystem: Host-associated > Arthropoda: Insects > Digestive system > Gut ...
ATTTTCAAGGAGGGGGACAGTGAAAGATTCGTTAAATTAATTAGCCCCACAAATGTCGCATGAACTGATATCTTTAGAACCGAGTTTGACGGTACAATTCGTTTGACAACTACATGAGTTTCCCTTTCCTGCAGATCCTGTAATTCGACTTCCGCCGCCAACGAATATTCGAGACCCCACAAAACAAGTCTGTGGATATGATAGGCAATATAAGCTATGTTAAAATTTGGGACTTTTTTTTTTAAATTCGAAGGACATTATCTGCTTTTGACCAAATGCCGGAATAATCGATAGAGTTACGTTCGTGTGGCTACGATATATTAGGGCCGCAATTCGTATTACTTGTACATCAAACTCTATTTAGACGCAAAGGGGAGCAAACATTGATCTAACCCAAGGACACTTACCGAAATGCAGGATATGGAGCGCCTTTCTTCCCTTCATCCATAAAATAAATATTTTACAAAACTTCATAATCCACCTAACATAGAAAATGGTCGAGCAACTGCCTTCATTTTAAAAGCGCAATTTATTCAAACATTTTGTCGTAGAAATAAACTAAGAGCATTCAGCATCATGTCTTTTACAAAAAGAAGAGCGTCGAATAAAACCAAATCACACAAAATCGCACCAAACTATGGCCATCCCAGCATTATCAAATAGCAATGGAATAAGGGCAGTGACAAGCCTAACACAAAAAAGAATAGAAACTGCAAAGATGAAGTTTCACAAAATGTACATGTACAAAAATCATCAAAATAGAAACACAATGTTAGAAAACAACTGAATGCATTGTATTTAAAAAAGAAAATCAGTAATAACAGAAATAATTAGAAACGTTTTGGGCGAAGCTTCGAAATTTTGATGTTTTGCTGACCGTGCATCTCAGTACAATCTTAGTAACTGAACAATTTAATGCACAAATTCTTCTTTTATAATACGTTTATTATAAAACAAGAATTTGTGTATTAAGTTAGTCAATTTCTAAGAAGCTTGGAAACTCGACGCGTACCTAAAGAAAGAAGAATCACAGGATGCCAGAAGCTGCAGTGTAGGGATCAACGCACACGTACTAAGGGAACGAAGGAGGGGCATGCAGACCCTAACCCTGACGTTGATTGCTACGGGTTATCTGTAACTGTGCGTAAGAAAGCTGTGTTTGATTTTTCTAAATGCACGTTGTTATTCAAAGCATTACTCAAATTAGCATATAAAATTACCCACTTTATTTTAAATACAGCCTGTAGTCCGAAATCTTGCTGTATGCAATATGTCGGTGGTCCCACTTTGGAATAAACTAGACACGCTCAAAAGTAAAATTACAGTATGAGCAAAGAAATTCACAATTCAAAAACGTAGTATAACTTGCTGTTCGAGAACAGGCGATGAGGGAGACATATGGACTTCAGATATATGAAGTAACGTGAGAATGGAATAAGTTACATATCGAGGAGCTTAATGATTGTACGCCTTGCCTTATATTAGAGAAATCAAATCTAAGTTGATGTAAATGACGAAGCATGCGGCAAGGATACAGAACAGAAATGCATACAAAATTGTGGTGCGGAAATCTGAAGAAAAGAGAACACTCGCAAGACTTAGCCGTAGATGGGAGGTAATATTAAAATGGGTCTTAAAGAGGTGAAGTAAGGAGGGTTGAACTCGATTAATATGGAATAGGATAGAGACAATTGGCGGGCTCTTGTGAGCATGGTTATTTCTTTAGTGGCTTCTCCAAAGACTCTCCTACACGTTGTTGAATGCATAACGCAACAATGCAGCAAGTTCGCGTAATATTCTTACTTCCCCGACTATTCTAACAGTCTTATGCTATTTCACTACAAGAACAGGCATTTATGGCGATTCAATGTCGCCGGCAACAATAAACGTACTGAGGTCTTCATTCGAAGTGCCCGAAATTTTGCATCATTTTAATAAAAGTTTGGTTTTCTCGACAAATTTTTATAAAAGTCCCCGGTGCTAAATTGCACGGAAATCCGTGCAGTGGGAGCAGTTCTGACACACGCGGACACGGACAGACAAGAGACAGACGGACTAACAGTCTTATAACCTTTTCATACGAAGACAGCGCATTTATGGCGATTCAATGTCGCCGGCAACAATAAACGTAATCAGGTCTTCATGTGAAGTGCCCGAAATTTTTTACCGATTTTATCCAAATTTGGGTTTCATGGACAGATATTCATAAAGGTCCCCAATATGAAATTTCATGGAAATCCGTTCAATGGTAGCCGCGGTGATACAGACGGACGGACAGCCAGGGCAAAAGACGGACGGAAATGACGAAGTTAATAGGCTCTTTTCGTGACTATGAAAACGGGCCTAAAAGCAGAGAACCTCACGTCTGTGTGAAGAACTGATTACAATAGTTCTCTCATGCCACATGTCCGCTTTGCTGTAACACCATGTACGTTGCTGTAACCTTTAGGTTATATCTACACACACGCGTGCTTTTATGTCATTCCCAGTAAGACTTCTTATATGCCCCATGGGTTCGCATGCACACCGTTTGCATACGCCGCCAACTAACACACAACTTGTCAATAACGTAACTTGATGGCACACTTTATATATACCAAGATAATTAATGTATAAGATTCGACCGTGACTCGTGGCCCTCTCTGAATTTAGCTAACATGGCCACCTGTAGTGAAACTGTTGTTAATTTCATGTCGTGCATGCACGAACAGGGCTGGGAAAACTTGGCCAAATCGGAGTATAGTTGTACTACTATTTATGCAGACATTAATATTACAAACTCATAAAATTAAACACCGAAAGAGTGGATTCAGCAACTATACGATCGTCCAAGTTTCGTATCTTCATTCTCCCCTACGTCTTCATGATTTGTATGAAGGCATATAGAGGAATGTGGTTATAGCTCCACATATTCTTAATCTCTGCAAAAGATTTAAGCTTTACATCTTGGGTGATTTCCTTCAGGACAAGAATCCCCGAGTACCCACTTAACAAGCAGCTGGATGGACCTGGCTGCCGGTGAATAGTTCACGGAAATGAGAAAGAAATAGGGATCATTCGCCGTGCTATCTGTGCTCCTAGTTTTATTCTCTGTATGTCTCCAGTTTTCTTTGTAAAATCTGACAGATTTTCATGGACCAGGGATGTCACGACATTTGTAGACATTCCATCTCCATACTGCCAATTTCCTGCAATCAGTGACAATAAAATTACGAACGCGCGAGCTGCGAAGGTGAAATCGACAAAGCAACCAAGAATTTTAGTTAAATGGGCCTCTAAAATAAGTGGGTTCAGTCAGACCACAGAAACATCACTTCCTACTGAGATGCTATAATTTATAAATTCAAGCTCTGACTCCATATACAAAAAAGTGAAGATTCCATTATCATAATATGTGTACTTGAAAGTTAACATATTTACCTAAATGTTTAAGTACATATATGGTTAAAATTATTATTATTAAATACAGCAGAGAATTTCTAAGAGTCAGCTGCAGCTGTAAGAGCTTGCAAGTTAAAATAAGGAATCTTATTGGACAACCCGATGGCTCAATAACCAGTTAGTGTAACGACACAAGTATTGTAGCGCAGTGTAGCACCAGATATCTAACACTGTTATTCGTCATAGACGAGTCTTAACACTTCGCGCTATTAGCCTCGCAGATTTCAAATAAGTGTACCTAAGAACGTAAAAAGGTAAGGTAAAGCAATCCTTATATAGGTCTGAACAGGCCTTAGGGCTCCAGGAGTTTGAGGCTCCAAGAATTTCTTGATAATCGGTAAATGAAGGTGGCAATGTTGTCAGCGCCACACGCCGGCGGCCTTTACCCTCCTTTAGATACAACTGGTATTCGCTTTTGTTACACGCTGAGCAATAGTGAGTCCGGGAGGAGTAAGTCAATGAAAAACTATAATTACCCCAAAAGGAATCAAACCCGCAACCTTTCGGGTTGTAGGAAGTGCCTCAAGCAACTATGCCACCGCAGTCGGTTGGTTTAAAATTGTATTAAACCTACAAATTAAAAGAATAATGATTAGCCATGCAGCAAACATAATTGCTACATTAATTCACCTCTTAAAAATGTGCTTCAATATCACTGAACATGCTAACTGTAAAACCAATTCCGTATAAAATTACAGTTCGGAACTTACTTTTATTCATAGAAGTCTGGAAAACTGAATTTCGATATTCCTCCGGTTAGGGCGCTACATCACTTTGCGACCTGATACTAGCTAGAAGGATAAGTGGGTGACAGAAGACCTAAACGTGAGAGTCGTTCAGGAAAGTACCAAGAGGACAATGATCACTAACAGCCAAAACCGGAGTGATGGAGTAGATACGACATTCGTAAAAATGCGGCATCTCTAGGAATAGATCACATAGTAATAAATCACCCGAATTCTCCCTGGTTCCAACAGGAGGCCGTTGCCCCTATGGGATTAATTAGGCTTTATTTATATTTATATTTATATCTATATCTATACCTATATCTATATTTATATTTATATTGGGCGCGAATCATCGGGAGACACAACCCAATTTTATTCAAGACAAAATTAACAACGTAAAAGATAACTCCTTCCGTACAGCAGGAGTATGTCATAACAGAAACGTAGAACTCATACAAGAAGTAAAAATATAAATAATATTGTGCGCCATAAAAGCGAGTTTAGTTTAACCACGCCGGAGCTATGCTACGCATATTTGGAACGTTTTTAAAATGCATTGGAAAATCATACGAGATGGTGGGAGCAAATTAGCACCGGCCAACCGAAAACAAAAAACAGCAAGTAACGCATATGGAATTCGCCTTCCTTCAGTTTTCTTTTTTTACATTCTTACCCGTTTCGAGCGCCAGTTCCCATGACTCTCAATGATTTAGAGTAGCAGAAGGTCATTCGCTAGTTTTACTTTGGCCACCGCTTACCTTTCTCTACAGCTCCAGTATCCTTGCATAACATCAAGGCGGACAACACGTCTTCTGTACTCAAAGCTGCACTCGCTCAAGTAAAGCTAAAAGAAATGTAACTTAAACATACTAAAATTTGTGATTTCCTGTAACAAGTCAAAAACACATTCGATTGGTACCATCACAAGGTGTATCAAGCACAGTTATCATGTAGCATATTAGCTAACAAACAATAGAGCTTCTAAAATCATTACGCACAAATTCTGTGTCCAAGCAGAAACTGTTTTAGAAATTTTTCTGTTTCCGTGATTTCTTAGCAGAAAATGGGAATAATATCTAATATTAAATGCACGGGCCCTTACTCCATATACTTCCTTAGTTTATTTTCGATTTACTCCCAGTAACAGCTAATGAAACAGTTTACAAACTTGTCTCCACAGAGATTTCTTTAGAAGTTCTTGTGCTGATTTGGTTGATACTGGTTGTTTTTTACGGGAACGAAAATTTCATTATCATGATCACAAGATCCCCCTATTAAATATTATTCCGAATAAATACAATTCCGTACACTTCGACTTAAGTTATTTCTATACAGTTTATTTCAATGATGTTATTGTACATAAGCTATTATCCCTATCTACTCACTGACCTGTTCACCTGCCAAAACATTCACCAACACACAAAGAGATTGCACCTTAATTGATAAATACATCGAACATAGGGAAATGCACTGCACTGCTGCTATAAATTCTACATTCAGAAACATGCATTGAGGATATTTTTTCTCTCATGTTTCTCCCGTCTTAACTTGGTGACACTTTGTACAACTGGGTGTACTTTCAACGATTCCTACATCCTTGCTCTTCCATTGTTTAAGACACCTGGAAGATGGAGCCAATAAAGGTGCCCGAAAGTTTGGCGGTGCATTATTAACACGTCAAAGTAAGAAAGTGTCAACTTTCGACCGCTTTGAGAGACTTACATCTTCGTTTCCTTCGCAAAGTAAAGTTACCCTAAAAACTGAAATCTTTAAGCTATGTTGAAAATGGTTTTCTAACCCCGAGTGTTTCTGTCAACCAAAATAAATTTTCAACTAATTTAACAAAAATATCGAATTGTAATAAAAATATATTTGCCTTTTTGTCCAACTGTAATCATGGTATACAGATTTAAGAATTAAAGAATCCCGGTTTCCAAAGCTCACTTCAGTAAGTTCTTTGCTCCTGTTTAACGACGACATAGACGCCTGTTGCCTTTCGTAAGGTGTACGAGACTACGAGACATACTTGGTCTGCTATTGCTGAAACTGGATTTGTGCGGGTCTGGCTCTGAGTTTCCGATTATGATAATCGTGTTAAGAGTCTCAGTGAGTGACCTTCTCCCCCCATTCCCTCTCTCATCAAAGATCCACAGCCGTCGTCCTTTCTATCGAACAACCCGTACTCTACGCCTCCATGAATTACAGTTGCTCCTTTTACGAGTACATCACCTCGATTCATTAACGTACTTTCGCAACTTACAGCTTCAGATAATCGGCAGTTAGTTAAGGTTTAAGCACAATTACTCCACGATAGGAAGTTTAATTGCTATTTGTTACAACAGAAATAAATTAAAACAATTTATTATATATATATATATATATACATATTCGCGCGCAATTCATGGTCCACTGGCCTCGTGCCTAAATCATTATTCTCATAGGTTCATTCCCAGTGCAGGTCAGTGTAGGTATACATCCGTAGAGTGAAGGTGAAAGTGACCTGTTCTTAATTAATCAAGCACCGCTAAAATAACGTAACGGGAACGGAGATGTAGAATTCTATAGTCTTTATATCTTCGTAATTACGAGTATTACGTACATGGAGGCGAGTAGTTAGTTTCATGCTTTGTCTACTACAACACCGAGAAATGAGTCTCGGGTAACCACTGCACAGTAGGTCCATACATCTGCATTATTATATAAAAGTAATAGTTCCATATAATTATCTGAAGTCCCAATTACGTAAATGCTTATCAGCACTTCATACACGTATAGGCCTATGTACTCAGACATATTTATTGACTGGCATAGAAGTCAAAGAACAGCTATGAAGGGACCATCATGAACGACACTACACACAACACAGCTCTTTTAATTTACATCGGCGGTCCTTAAGAAAAAATTGTTTTTTTTTTGGCATTTGTAACGTGACCTTACTGAATGGTAATATGGCAACTTACTCCAAATTGAAGGCTCAAAACTTTGTGATATGAAGATCAGTGGCTCCCGAAGTTTCGAGGAACCGTGTTTCATCATCTGCAAGATAAGTAGTCCAAGAACAGCATGGCAATTTTCTGACTGCTCACACTTGAAGATGAAAGCAAACCGATTATATTGAATCCAGTAGTAAATGTACCATATAATTGTTCGAAAATTAGCAACGATAAAAAGTTTTCAACAACAATGTTGCATAACCCGAAAGCACAACTGTGTGCGGGTGATTACACTGTGGACTTGGAGTTTAACTACACTGTAAAATCCGGAAAATTTATGTTTTTTTAAGAAGCCTTGCTTACATAGAAAATCCGACTTCAGAAGTCGTGATACAAAGGCACACAATACACAATATCCCGTTTTAATACACATGAAATCATTTTTACGAATTAAAGTCCCGGGATCCTAAGTTCAAGAACGATTAATGTAGAAATATATGATTTAATCCTGTCGTGTCAACAAAGGCAGAATATAAACGACAGTTTCTTCCAGGTTATATCAGCTATTGTAATCACGTTTGTTAAATAACTGGAGTACCTGAGTGTAGTAAAATTATGTGCTATTTTACACAATGTCAGAAGAAACTGCATACAACAGATCAAATGTCAATGGAAAAACTGGCTCAGAAAACAGCACTGAGGTTGGAAGGAGAAAAATAACTAAGGATCGATGGGCTTTTTATTACAGGAATGAAAAATAAAAAAAAGTGTTTGACCCATAAATGAAGGCCTGGAGGTAAAGTTGAAAATTTAACGAAATGTAAAGTAAATAACATTGAATTTAAGATCAAAATTTCTAACTTGACATTTAATTAATAGTGCAGAACTTAAGATTAATACAACAGACGTATAAATTAACAGTGATATAAGAAATGTGCACAGTAGAAAACGTGGTGTTAGCATGCACGTCTCTACTCCGTAATGTGACACAGAAAAATACATTATTAAAAAATAATTATTAATATTAACATATGTTGCTGGAATGTGAAATTTGAAGTGGCTACTTTAAAATCTTCCATTTCATTTTACTTTAAAACTTTAGCATTAACATTTGTTATTTCTAAAGCAATAAAATTCGAAGTTGCCTGTGCTTAATTAAGCATTGTACAGTGCCTTATAAGCCCAAGGATTATTAACCTTGAAATAATTCTGAGATTTGTAGTCATCTTCACGTACTGGCCGATTTGGCCCCGATTCTCTCAGATAATGGTTTGGGTGGGGTCCGGGCCTCTGTCATTTGTCGAAGAAGAAAATCTGCCATCGTATGGAAACGAACCCTATCTCTCCGATCGTACAAGACGTTAGCCTACTTACTGTACCGACTGAAGCATGGGGTTTCATATTACTCGAAATGTTTTTCAAAAAATGTTTCGCCCAAACCAATAGTGTGCCGGGTCAAGCTCCGAACATGCCCGAAACCTATGTTGGTTCACGTAACATGTCCGTCATTCTTGCATTATTAGCCATAATTTTCAGAAGATACCTATTTTATATTATATTAATCAACACTGTCGTGGAGTTGCACCAAATGAGGTCTTTAGAACTGACCCGAAGCTTAGTTGGTAGGCTCTGCCACCTTGGGATTGAAGAAATTTGGTTCAAGGTCTTGTCGATGTCATCAGGTTGAGGATGCACTTGGCAGGATGCATGATCACATGCCCTTCAGATTCTCTTCTTCAAAATTCCTACAAAACTTCCCACATTATTGAGCCCCAAGAGACAATCCACACTGCGACACACTGATATTTCTGAGTCTGTCTTAACAGAACAGGCATCAAGTTGGATAAGATTTCTCACTTTCCTGAAAGAGAAAAGAGGAAAAGTGTTTCTCAAAAACTTCGGCGTCAACACACAAGACACGATGTCAAAATCCAGAAGCCTTCAATACAAACAAAGCTTGCCGTGAAAAACTGAAAACACACAAAACAGCGGTAGCCGAAACGGGTATTTGAGCACTATTAATAACGAAAAAAAAAAAAAAAAACAAAAAAAAAAAAGAAAAAAAAAAAAAAAAGCGGAAACAAAAAACGGTATTTTAACATTTTTAATAAAAAAAAAAAAAAAAAAAAAACCTAACTAAAATGATTACAATATTATTCCCCAAAGTCTTCGGTCTTTCAACCGGAGATTCCGAAGTAACTTTCCGCCCAAGAATTCACAATGGAATTTTCGTCATTCTCGTCCGTGCCACGTGCCAGCTCAGAACAGGCTTTTCCACTTCAATAACAAAATAACGCTATAATACCTGCTAAAAATCACGCACTTACATTTTGTACGACACAAAACAATTGTCAATTTTTACTTCATAGGTCGAAATCTTGTACTCGACTTTTTCTGTTAATTCATCTGCAGTTTTGCCCTTCTCTACTAAACCACAACCCACACTGGTAAATAAAGGCAGCGGAGGTTTCGATATGATCACAATACCTACATTTGATGATGAGTTAGATATTCTCATTATATAACATTCTTCAGCCTTTTATTATTTCGTCTCTCCTTACGAAATATTAATTTATATACATGCATCGAGAAAGGTTCTTCATCAACCCTCAAGAACATCCTTGGAAAGCACTTCATCGTCCTAACCACTAGTACTACAGACCTACTTGCGTTTACTGCAATTGCAGTTTGTGCAAAAGCTAAAGACAACAGGTTGCTGCATTAAAACAATACTTAAAATAAAAAGAATTACATTCATTCTGCCAACAGTGTACGTGTTTTTCATTTATCGTATGATGACAATGCAGGATTAAATATCCGGCAATTTATAAACAAATTCTGTGCCCAGAAAAAAATCTGTGAATTTTAACCGGAACCTTCTACCTGAGAACCGATTAGCTTCTCAAGAAGGAGTCTGCTCCTTGGAGTAAGTAGGTAAAAGGTAAAGCAATCCCATTACAGGCGTGACAGGCCCAGAGGGTTCCAGGAAGTTAATGCTCCCAGATTTCGTGACAACGGCACAGGATGGTAGTAGGTTGTCAGCCTTACGCACCGGCCGCCTTTCTCCCAGGAAATACTCCTGGTACTCATTTCTGTTAGAGGCTGAGTCGACCCCAGGACCATAGTGCGATCGGAAGGATTTTATGTCAATGAAAAATCCACTGACACCAGCTGGGATCGAACCAGCG
>Ga0123352_10021459_pt1 | contig 10290 bp, 15 predicted proteins | sample TergutLab28metaG_FD_89700 | JGI IMG/M metagenome (GOLD analysis project Ga0123352, IMG submission 89700) | Labiotermes labralis P1 segment gut microbial communities from Petit-Saut dam, French Guiana - Lab288 P1 | ecosystem: Host-associated > Arthropoda: Insects > Digestive system > Gut ...
TTTTTTTTTCAGTTTTTTTTTTTTTTTTGGTTTTAATATTTTGAATTTTTTAAATTTTTTTACGATTGGGGGGGCTTGGGAGGGGGGGGGGGGGGGGGGTTAAACCCCCCCCCCCTGGTACGCCACTGTTGGCAACAAAATTTCAGTTGTTAGAAGCTAATTCAGCATCAATTCTTGGCACTTCATGTGTCACTGAAAGGCACATTGATGAGTGTGTAGTAGAGGGCTACAATCTCTTCAGTTCCTGCCTGTTCCCAATCACCGTTATCCCTACAAATAATGCATTACAGGAGAGGAATGTATAAATACATTCTAGTGTTTGTGTAAGAAGTTCAAATGCAATAAGAAACTCTTAGAAAAGGTTTCCAGTCTTCTGGGATATAATGCCATATTACTGGGTTATGGTTTGTGAAGTTTCAGCACAACGTAAAGCTCACCCTTGAACAGGCCATAAAGGCTATAAAGGAGGAGTCAAAGTATAACTCTACTCTTTCTTTAACTTCAGAACTTGATCGGGGTGGGTGGGTAATGTTACGCCCTGGTCGCATTACCCCAGGAATGACCCATTGTACAGGAGACTGGGTGGGTCCCAGTGCCGGTCTCGCACCCCTACTGGGTTTAGATCCCTGGACCGCCCAGCCTGTGGCAAGTCGCTATACCAACTACACCATCTCGGCCCATGTTGAACAATGCAGCACAATGTTCTCATTTAAAATTGCTGCAATGCCCAAGAAAAAATAATCACAAAATCTTAGAATTAACCAACTCATTTGCATACTATTTAACTGCATCTACCCAGAATATATTTAAAAAGTGAGTACTCACTTCACAGTCTTCTGAGGTGTCACATCATGCATTTTGCTTGATATTTTGGAAGAATACACTGCCTTCATCTTCAGAATCAAAGTGAGTGAAGAGGGGAAACTGATGAGTTATAGATCATAGAGGCCATAGAGATGAACGAACGCATACGGTTGGCCCTGATGCGGGTGTCAACCATATTACAGTGTCTTGGACACAGACACAGTTATGAACCACATTACAGTGTCTCAGACCCAGACACTGTAACTGTTGGGTTAGGTTCGATGTTGACATAAGGTTATACATTGGTCCTCGTGTAGACTTATGAGTCCTCCAAGGCTTTGCTATAACTGGGGTGAATTAGTCGTTTTGAAGGCTAGGTTGACTTTCTAAGAGCTGGGTCATAAATAACACTCAGGGTGTCCAACTGACATTTTGTAAGGAACCTTTTGTAGTCTTATGACAGAATGGATAACGAGACACTTGACTTTTGTTCTGTTTTAGTATGGTCTGAACATAACTGACTGCTAGAAGACTTATTTGTAGCATCTTTTCAAGCGTGGGAGTAAGAAAATCACTAGAGAAGGTTAGGTCAGTGAGGGACAAAAGTTCAACATTAGCGGTAGCACCCAAGGGAGGTAAATGTCATGTGACAGTCTTGTAACAAAAAACCGCCGTGGTTACTTCAAATTGCTGGCTGCTAAAAGTTGGTGTTAAATTTGAAATAAGTAGTAAATAAAATAAATGATCTACTATCAGTTGCTAGTGCTGACACTGTGAAGTCCATCTGATACAGCCTACACGTTAATATTCCCTGAGACAGGACATGCAAACCGGCGCGAGCTAGTTAGGTCTTTGTACGGGCAGGAAAGGACGTTTGCAGTGAAGTAGCGACCAACCGCAGTGCGAGAAAAGGAGTGAAACCGTGCACTGTGACATAAGCAACAAATCGAGTGACTGGACAGAGTGCAACTAAAGTATCGCAAGTCAAAATTTAACCACCGTTGAAACAACTCTAACCCCTGCGTTCAACAAAATACTAGAAGAAGGTGGCCAGGGGAGAAAACAAGGTGGATCTCCACAAGGCTAGAGCAGCGGACTACAAACAAAAAGTACCACCGTCATTTGCAGCACGATACAGATCGCAAGTGGAAGCGAACGGCTAGGAACGAGAGTGGAGACCAGCAGTGGCTAGACATCAGGTGACGACAACCGCATGTGACCACCAAGCACCATTCTCTTCATCACAATGGTATTTAGGTGACTGCATCACTAGTAAAGGGAAAAGAGGGAATTTGCCCAACTAATGGTAGGTGGAAGTGCCTAGTTCATACAGAGTGTAAGCATTACTGGTTGTGTGTTGTACAAATTTTGTCAGCATGATGGAGAGGAAACTGCGCAGTAGGAGCTTTTCTTTAGTAAGGGATGTTGAAACTTGCCAGGAGACGTTTTTCTTGGAAGCCAAAGCAAATAACGCAAGTCAGGAAACTGAAATAGATGGAGCTATTGTTGAGCTAAATGAGGAAGTAAATAGTGTCACTGATAGGCAAGTGAAGGGCCATTCTGATTCAAGCAATACTGTTGCAATGTCAGCAAATCAGTTTCATGAGTTTATGAGTACTGTGATGAAGGAATTTGATGATTTAAAGATGAGGATGAGGTCAGAGAACACTAAATTAGCAGGAAGCATAAAAGCGGTAGCTGACGAAATGTCAACCAAAATTGAAATTGCGAACAAAAATTTGTCAGACAGTTTAACAAAACAATTTATAGAGGAAAACGACAGTATTAAGAATTAATTTTCTAGCAAACTAAAGTCAGAGATTTTGAATCTAACTGAGGCCATGAACCAGCTTCGAAAAGATACAGACCTTGAGGTTACTAGTATTAGTCAAAGTATGGAAACTGTACGTGAGAAGCTGAATGATAGAATGAATGAACACATTAGTGTGGCTTAAAGACAGATAGAAAGGGTTTCTCAGGAAATGAACACAAGAACTCGCGATCTTGCAGCAGATTTAACAGAGCATATTACACAAGCAAATAATGATGTAGTAGCTGTTAGGCAGGAAATGGCTAATTTAGGAGAACAGATTAGCAGTAAGGTGACTGATGGGGTTAGGACAGTGTCGGATAACATTAGTGTAGAAGTCAAAACCTAACTAAGAAAGAAAGCAATTTGTTAAAGTTTAAAAAGGTAAACCAGGAAATAGAGATCCTGAAGGTGAGGTTAGCTTCTAGGCAGGCCGGTGAAAATCTGTCAGCTGCTAAGGGAAACACTGAACAAAACCTAGTAGCAAATGAAAATAGTGCCTGTCAAAGCAACATTACTCCATCAGGGAGTGTGAGCGAGGTAAATGTTAGTCATAATGTGTTTACTTGTGCTGATGTTGCCAATGCTGAATTGTCTCATGTGAATAACACTGCTGTTGTAAATGCAACTTCTGACATGCCCATCAGTCGCGACTCACTGAGCGAACTAAGTCTACCATCCTTTGTGGACTGTAATAAACAATCGGGCGTTACATTTATGTGGGATCTAGATATGTACTTTGAAATCAAGCAGGTCCCAGAGAATTTAAAATTGCCTCTTGTTCTGCGTGCGATTAAGGATCCTTTTGCTGAAAATTGGGTTAGTTCTGGATATCACAAAATAGATTCATATCAGAGTTTCAAGTCCGAGTTCTCCAAATTATTCTGGAATGAGCTAGAACTTGCAGCCACCTTTGAATGAGTATGATATAGTGACAGCATTAACATCGCATTTTCCAATGGAAATTCAACGCGCTATGCTTGCTGCCAATCTGAGATCGTCTCAGGAAGCACTGGCATTCTTAGGGAGAATGCAGTCTTTGGAAAATTCGCAAGAGATTTATAGGAATCGAAACGGACGAAATTCAAAAGATTTCGAGAGAAAACAGCCGAAAGGTCGAGATCAGGGAGGAGGTAGTTGTTATCGTGAGATGTTAGGCATGTGAGGTACGGATACCGGCAGAGTAACCGCAGACCCCCGTACAGGCAGAACATGTCAGATCGACGACGCAACTATCAGACAGATAGAAGGAATATGCAACAAGCCCACGAATTGAATCCCCAGATACGAGAGTTTCAGCCGCGGCACATAGACGAAAGACAAAGGTCTGAAGAAGTACGCATGCACACAGAAAGATCTATGGTAAATAACCCCAACCATGAAAACTGAAAGCCGAACCACTGAGCTATCTATGTAAGTTCAAGTGTGTCACTAGCCCAGACAGACTCTAGTATCAAGCAAACGAGGAAAATGAGTCAGAGTATATTAATAGTGATTTGGAAAATAAAGGTGAAACTATGAATTGTTTACAGACAGGAAAGAGTCGGGTGTGATGAACATAATGTGTCTGAAGAAAAACCATCTTCTGAATGCGACATAGTTTACCTACATTATGTCAACGAACAGAATTTAGGAGGCTGCCCTCAAGTGAAGTTTCTTAGAGGATCGCGTCAGTATTCTGCTGTTTTAGACACAGGGTGCGAAGCATTGATTTTGTAGTTGTACAAAGAACTGAAAGCAAATGGAGCCGAAAGCCTTGAGTTGCTGACACAAAGCGTTGTTTTGGTCAGAGCGTTCAGTCGGAAGGCGCATACAGTAAGGAAACAAGTATTGTTGACCCTGAAATTCGGAGACCTACACATAGAACAAATATTCCTTGTGTCAGAACAGTTACTAAAGCCCATGCTGATTGGATATGATTTCTGTATTACAAATGGTATAACACTTGACTTTCAAAGGAGGAAGCTAATATTAAAACATGATGATGAGTCAACAGAGATAGAAATTATGAACAGGCAAGAGGAATGGAGGATTGCTATGAGTCTCTAAGTAACAGACAGGTCATTGCACTACCCACACCACTGACTGACCCTTGTCAGCTGACAATGGTAAAACTACCCCATCCACTGAACCCTCCGTCTTGTGAAGTATATCCCTGTTTTTCCGAGCCTGGCGAATTACGTAAGGAAGGACGCAAAGGTGCCTTTCATATCGCGTGTCCATCTAGCGGTGAGGCAGACGTTGAAGATAACTGCTGTAGTAAAGACTGAGGTATAGACGACAGAACTGAGTCATTGGATAAATTTAATTCCATTGCACGTATCAATGAAGACCGCACAGTTCGTGATGTTGAAGGAAAATGAAGTATATTATCGGTCGTGGCTACAGACCGTGTTACAAGCAATGAACGGAAGGTATATTACAACACAGTACAGAACGCGAAGGCACAGGCTACAAACCCAGGTGAAAAAGAGGTCAGCTCTCATCTAATGCTCCAGAATATAAAAATAGAGGACAGTCTGTCTGAGTCTCAAAAAGAAAAATTATCAAACCTCCTAATTAAATACGAAGTTTATTTTACCAAAAAACCAGGAAAATGCAACTGCTTCGAATATCGATTCCAGTTGCAAGGTGGAGTGCCGAAGTCCTGAAACAGCAGACCAATACCATTTGCATTACGCATAGAAGTGCAAGAACAAGTTGAAGAGACGCTGCCGATCACATCATTGAGGAATGATACTCATCATACGAAAATCCCCTCACCCTGGTTCAGCGAGATGGAAAACGTGTCAGGATATGTCTCGATGCTATGGAAGCCAACAAGTGTATGACGCCGGACAGGGCCAAGGTGCCTCCAATGCAAATGCTGTTGCAGAGATTTCATGGGGCTAGTTATATCTCGACCCTGGGTTTAAGCAGCGCCTTTTTACAGATACCATTGGAAAAAACCTCAAGATAATGGACAGTGTTCCAGTTCCAGAACAAGGTGTACACCTAATGGAAGATCTGGAAAGCATTCCCATTAGCCACAGCACGAAATTCGCATCACTGGATATAGCCAATATGTATTCCAATGTTCCCACCAAAGAAGTTATATATATTCTAGAACTCCTAGGCACACATCCCAACGTAGACCCCGCCATAATCAATGAACTCATCACCATAACCAACACAATCATGAAACAAAACTAATTCACCTTCCTCAACAATTGGTACACCCAGAACGACGGCCTAGCAATGGGAGCACCCACCTCCCACATACTTTCTGAAATATACCTTCAATACATGGAACTTTCACATCTATATACCATATTAACTGGGAACAAAATCCTAGGATACTTTTGTTACGTTGATGATATCCTGATTATGTACAACGAAGAAGACACAGACATAGAACGAATACTCAATCAGTTCAACAACGCAATGCCAACGATGCAATTCTCCATAGAAAAAGAAACAAACAACAGCATTAGTTTTCTAGACATTACAATCCACAAGAACCATGACAAACTCTCCTTCAGTGTATACAGAAAGCCGACCACCACCGATACAATAATCCCCAAGGACTCGTGCCATCCAATAGAACACAAACAAGCAGCTATAAGATATTTAGTCAACAGAATGAACAATTACCACCTTGACAATGCAGCCAAAGAACAGGAACACGGAACAATACGACAAATTCTTGGGAACAACAAGTACAACCCATCACAAATAGACGACAAGATTGACAAACAGACAGAACGACATGGCACACCAGATCCGAAAGACAATAAGGATTCACGCAGATGGGCAAAACTCACATATGTAGGTAATGAAACCAAATTCATTACGAAAATGTTCAAAAACCTCCCCACCAAGATTACCTTCACAACCAGTAACTCCATCGGAAGATTACTTAGTACGAAACCCAACCATAACTCCAACAGTGCACTAGATAACAGCGGCATCTACAGGTTAACATGTCCAGATTGTCAGATGAAATATGTTGGACAGACTGGACGCTCTTTCCAGACTAGGTTTCAAGAACATTATCGCGACTTCAGACACAACAACGCCAAGTCAAAGTTCGCTACTCACTTGCTGGAAAACCAACACTCAATAGGGAAAATCAACAACATTATGGAAATACTACACATCACTAAAAAAGGCCGTGCAATGGACACCATAGAAAGATACCACATTTACAAGGAAACCAAAAACGGGTCTCAAATTAACGACAAGAATACAGTGAAACCCAATAGAATTTGTGAAACAATAATACAAGGAGAGGCCAACAGAATGCGCTTGCGCAACAGATCCAATACTGGTCAAACATAGCAGCCACCTTGCCGCAGTACACAGTGAACATCCATCCAAGACAGACACACGGAGTCAGATAGCAGAATCCAGGACAAAATACACAACCTGACAACGCACTTCACTGTCCACTGCCAGTTCTTAAACACGACCGCATCAAGCAACCTCACTTCCTGGAAATTCCACATGTCAACGCCAAAAAGAAATCACACCAGCACTGATCTCTTCACTTGACAACACAAGAAGCCGCCTCATATCACACTCCACTCGATCTGGGACAGTGCACCCACACCATTGCTCGCTATAATAAGCACCACAGAGCGCCACGTTCAACCCACGGACATCTGGATGACATCGAACATCTACCTCACAAGGACGTCACATCACCCAAACAGTGAGTTCAAGCTCCCTACAAACGAAGACACACACCATCCACATATGATAAAAGGACTCTGATACATCGTGAGGTCCCCAATCCACGACCATAACATCATGGCACTTCCATAAGGTACACTAACACCAGTCACATGTATACAACATAGATCCACATGTTCACCATGATTATATGTTCTTCACCTGTATTTTAACCATTTTTAACATATATTTTAGAACTAACTTACTGTAATACCACAGGATCCCGTAGGTAACTACTTCAGAAGTACCTTGAGTGTTTCAAATTATACAAGCCTGAGGATGACCCCAAGGGGTTGAAACATGTAGCTACATTAATTGTTTATAACTTAACTTTACATCACATTGTTGTGTAAGATAGACAATAAACAACAAGGTGTACCAATTTACACGCATACCAAATGGGTTCTGAAATTCTCTCAGCGCTTTTATTAGGGCACTTCAGTCAGTACTGGGGGGCTGATACCAGAGAATATGCGCTTCATTATGTCGATGTCGTCGTCGTTTTTTCTAAGACATTTGAGGAACATCTAGAACACTTGGACTCCGTGTTCAGGAAGCTTACAACGACAGGCTTTACCATGAATATAGGTAAATGCAATTTTTGCAAACCAGAAATCAAATTTTTATCACACATATTTTCCAGGAACTCCCTTAGACCCGATCCTCAGAGGATTCCAGCCATCCTGAATTACCCAGCTCCTCGCAACCATAAACAGCTAACGAAATTCCTAGGCATGCGTAACTTTCATCAGCGCTTCATTGTAAATTACGCAGAACATGTAGCACCTCTGTTGCAACTATTTCGCAAGAACTCTCCATGGAAGTGGTCTGCAGAAATGCAGGAGGCATTTGTGACATTAAGAGAGAAATTTGCGAGCACCATACATCTGGTACATCTCGATGGAAATCTGCCCTACATTATCAACACAGACGCTAGCACGAAAGCCATTGGCGCAGTTTTGTTGCAACAAGACCGAGAAGGAAATACGAACATAGTGTCTGCTGCTTCCAGAGTATTAACACCAACAGAACAGCGTTACACAACATGTGAATAGGAGTTGCTCGGAATCATTTTTGCCTTGGAAAAGTTCAGTATTTACATCTATGGACATAAAATAATACTCTATACAGATAATAAATCTTTGACATTCCTCAACAGGTGTGCTGTTACTTTGAATCGAGTTGCAAGGTGGTTGGTAAACTTTCAGCAGTACGACATAGAGTTATGGCTTGTAAAGGGGGCTCACAACCATTTGGCAGACATAATCAGCTGAAATCCAGCAGGTCTAAATGCCACTGAGATTCGAAATTTGACAAAACCTAACACCATTATTGTAAACATGATAAACTTAAGCATAGACAAATCAGTATGTAAAGACCTAAGAGACTTAGCAGAACTACAGAAAACCGACCCGAGAATACAAAAGATCCGTGGCAAAATAGCTCAACAGCCCACAGTATCTGACCCCAGATACTGGCTGGTGGACGATACATTGTTATACAGGGAGGCAGGACATGGGTCAGAATGGAAACCAGTATTGCCAGCGTGTCTGGAAGAAAGGGCCATCCAATACACGCACACAAGTTTAGGCCATTTAGGGGTAGAAAAATGCATGCAACAGATAAAGCAGGCCTACCATCTTAAGAATCTGGGACACAAGATGCGCAAATTCATAGCATGTTGTGATACCTGTCAGAGAGTTAAATTCCTGAACAGAGCAATTACGACGGGGGAAAGGAGCCACTTAATGAGCAAACCTGGCTCTTTGTGTGCCACTGACATCTTTGGCAGTCTGCCAACATCATGTGGTGGCGTGAAGTATGTTTTGGTGTGTTATGATGTTTTTTCAAAACACATAAAACTCTACCCGCTAAAGGCAGCGACTACAAGGGCATGTCTGAACAAGCTAATAAACCACTATTTTCTGCATGTCATAAAACCAGAAGTGATCCTCTCAGACAATGGCATACAATTCCATTCACCTTCCTGGAAACAAAATTTAGAGTCCCTCTATGTCCAAGTGAGGTACACAGCAGTAAGGCATCCTCAGACAAACCCCAGTGAGAGGTGCATGAAAGAAATCTCGGAGTTTTTTCGGATATACTGTAGCAACAACCACAGGAAATTGGCAGAGCTTATTTCCCATATAGAGTTGAGGTTAAATAATACAGTTGCAAGTGCTACAGGGTTTACTCCTGCAGAATTAATGTTTGGGGACAAGGGACCTAACATTTTTGAAGATTTTCTACCAGAAGCACCTGAGGGTGAACCTGTGTTAGAAGACTTAGTCAAAAATCGCCAAGGCTTACGAGAAGACGATAAGGAAAATAGAGGCCAGAAAGAAAAACAAAAAGAAGTGCAAAGCACACTGGAAACCTAAAGTAAATGACAAGGTGCTGTTGGGGAAGCAACTGATGTCAGACGCTACAGCGGGCATCACTGCTAAGTTCCTACATCCTTACAAAGGGCCTTATGTCATTGCTAAGATAATATCACCGTCCACGTTTGAATTGACGGACGAGAATGCGCGCATTAGAGGTCGGTTCAATAGAAGGCTACTCAAAGCATACAAGGAGGCAACAAAGGGTGATGACAGCAACTGACGGGGCAGTTACGGCTTTGGCCAGATGGCCAGAAAGTGATAACGCATGAAAATAGGCAGAAAGAAAGGGGGAAATTAAACGGCATCTGAGAACTTGCATAATTTTACATTCTGAGAAATTGTAATGTGTTTAGTGTAGTGTAGAAGATGGGAGCAAGTTCGAATACATCATAAATGAAATACTTAATGTAAAGTTAGTAATAAATGTACCGCACTGGAGTGACTCTAGCCTTTTTTAAAAAAAAAAAAAAAAAAAAAAAAAAAAATGTGGTGGTTTTGTTTTTATAATAATAATATGGAATTTTTAGGTTTAATAATTAAGTTGGGGTTAAAAAAAAAAAAGAGGGAGAAAAAAAAAAA
>Ga0123352_10021463_pt1 | contig 10289 bp, 6 predicted proteins | sample TergutLab28metaG_FD_89700 | JGI IMG/M metagenome (GOLD analysis project Ga0123352, IMG submission 89700) | Labiotermes labralis P1 segment gut microbial communities from Petit-Saut dam, French Guiana - Lab288 P1 | ecosystem: Host-associated > Arthropoda: Insects > Digestive system > Gut ...
GAGTGACTTTGCGAAAAGTAGGTTTCGACGGCAAATGTGCGCTGCTCGTTGGACCACACCATCTTTACGACTGCGGAGTGTTGTAACGGGAACTTCCCAACTACCTGCACCTTTCGAGCCCAAACCCACCCTTCTACAGCCTCCCCTCGCTTCACAATGCCCTACTGAAAGTAGGAAGGGTATTTTGCCCCACCCTGTATGATGATGATGATGATGATGATGAATAATGTCTATCAGTCCCTATATTGGGAATGCTGATGGTGTTTTATCTCCTTCAGGTGTCAGTTTTTGTTACAGCAGGATTTATTGAGTTGTAACTACAAGCATGCCCCATAGTGGGGCATAGGAAAGTCTGACAGCTGGTGAGCTGTTTTATCTGTCTTTGGCTTAATGACGTGAAAATGCTGTGACAAGTCATGTTATGCTTTGCATGTGCAGTGAACTGAAGGTACTGTGAGAAGTCCTATGCATGTGGCACTCATGTCTTACACTATATTGTATGACGATTTATTGGTCTGTAAGTGGAACAAAAATGTTGAACCATGGTGCATAAATACTAACAATTCCCTTTATTGTAGTTTTTGGGACAGTAACTAAGAATGCATGACGAGAGTGTCAACTACTTGTAAACCACTTGGTCTTTCCTGTCAGAATTTAAACCAGCTGGTACCCAACATGCAGCAGATGTGTGCTGTTGATACAGCTGGCTAGTCTTATCCCTTACAACATTAGAACAAAATATGGATGTGCCACCTACAAAACAAGTAACAATATTGTTGTATGGTATAGTTTTCTTTACTTTAATTAAGTTTGTGTACCGTCAAGTGATTGCTAGGAGTTGCTTCATTGTACAGGATATTCTTTTATTGATACAGAGAACAGATTAGTATGACATGCGAAGTGTTGTCTCAGCTGTTATCGACCCTGGAACCAAGTCTTGTATTTAGGAAATATAAGGAGGCTTTGCAGAGGGCATTGGGCCATCCAGCCCCTCGTGTCAAACAGCTTGTTATTAATCAGGTATGTGCGTTGTGAAGTGTCATTAAACTGGAAAGAAGTTGCCTATTTTTGGTTACTAACCTCAGCTCTTTTCCCTTCATCCACACCTAACTTGCAGGCAATGTTGTAGTAGCTGGGTATTATGGTGAATCAGAACCATAGTGATGCCATAGAACACTGTGACACTTTGTGAAGTACACTTCACAGTAATGGACAGTACGAGTTACAACATGGCATGGCTCCAAAAATACAGCTCCAACACATGAGCCATTTATTGATTTATTTATTTATTCATTCATATATTTATGTATTTATTTATGTCTTCATTCATTTATTTATGAGGTGGGTTGGGTTGCAGTAGTTTGCCTGGGGTTCTGTTGGGGTGCATTTATGTTAGTTTAGGTTGTGCTGGGTTAATTCACATTAGGTTAGTAATTTATTTATTTTTTTACCACATTTAATAGGTTGGCTTGGATTTGGTTTTGGTTAGGTTAGGTTGATTTGGGTTGAATTAAGTTGGATTTTCTTTAGGTCTGTGATTTATTTACCCATTTATTGATTTACATATTTTTATTTATTTATTTGTTTCTTACTTTATTCATTATATTATTTAGTTATTAATTTCTGTACTAAATAATTTATTTTAATTAATTAATTTGTTTTTAATGAACAATTTTCTTTCTTTCTTTCTATCTTTCTCTCTTTCTTTCTTCCTCTCTTTCTTTCTTTCTTTCTTCCTTTCTTTTCTTCTTTCTTTCTTTCTTTCTTTCTTTAGTCTGCATTGCAGATTGTATAGTACTGAGTGGTGTGATGACAAGAAAGAGGAATTACTTGTATTTGGAGACAGGCTTTGCCATATGTTAAGAAATTATTAGGAAGGTGTGAAGCTTGTTTGGAAGCAGAATGTCGGCACTCTTACATTGTTCTGTGCAGTATGGTTAGGTGTAATTTTAGGAGCACGATGGTTGCAAATTCCTAGCAGATGCAGGCTTCTTATGCTGCTATTCTTTCATGGCAGCTGCTTTGCCCGTGGTTGTGATGAAAAGAATTTCCCTTCCCACAGTTACAGCGTGCAGCAAATGATGGCAGTTTTGTGGAGCAATTCAGTGTACAGGAGACAATTCTGCCTTCTGTAGTGGCTTGTCTCTGTCATGAAGACATGTCTGTTGCCAGCAGTGCAGTGGGACTGTTGGTTAGCCTAGGAACATCTCCAGTGGGACTCAGCGCACTATTCTCGGCACCTATGGTGCAAGCCCTCAAGGGGGCCATGGCACAGCGAGACGTCATCCGCTTCAGAGTGTACGAGGTAATGGCAGGCATGTCTAGTCTTCTGCCAGTTATGTGTACGTGTCTGACTTAGACTGCTGGACACGGAAGGTAAAGGCACTACAGGCTTGAAACAAGCAAGAGCTGTGAGAACCTCTAATCCCACACTGGCAGGCTCCATGCTCACAGTCCCCTCGTCATTATGGCAGGTGACACTCGTGAATCTCAAGTAAGCCAAATGTTAGACCATTTGAAATGCAACTGTGCAGATGCCCATGGAGAGCAGAGAGTGTCATTTTGTTGCTGTACGTATGGAGCAGTTGGAGCAAATGAGACCTAGGGGAAATTGTATAAGATTTTGGTGTGGGAAACATTAAAGGGATGAAAAGTTTATTGTGTAATGAACTGTTCTTGCATTTTGGGTGGGAAGTACCTCGAAGTGGCAGGTGTATTAAAGGTGCACTGCGTGTGTTATCGTATGGGAAAGTTTTGGTACTACCGTCATGTATAACATGGGAAAGTATGTTACATTACCATGAGCACATTTCAGTGTACCTGCGTTTTTCGTACTTTGATGCCTTATCTCTTAGCAGAAGTCGGATTGGCCAAGTGTGCTGCATGTACAGTAAAGAAAGGACCCTCATTTGTTCATGAAGAGACCACATCAACTGTTCTCATAACAAGGGTAAATTGGTTGGGTTCTGCTTCAGCTAACCATACGTGTCAGTTCTAAGGCACGGCAGCTTTGTATGTAACTGTGTTACAGTAATTACATTTTCAGGCATTCTTTAGGAAGTGAAAAATAATGCATTGTATAGAGGCCAAGTCCGTCTGACATCAGTGACCTGGTATCAGCAACTGAGCAGTTTTTCGTACGTCAATGAAATTCATTATAGGTGTTCTTTTCAAAAAGTTGTCAAGCAAGCACAATTTCTTGAAAACTCATTCAGGGACATTCATACTTCACTTAAGGACATGAATGACTTTGTACCCATACTTTCCATATTTCTTCACTGATTTGGGTGAAATGTGGTATAGAACATATCTGGGTAATACCACTGAACAGGTAAGAGTTTCGTGAAAGTCAGCGCAGTGAAAGACATACATAGTGGCGTATATGAAATTTTTGCCCCAGTAATACATTTTTCTTCTAATCTGGATGTAATCGAGCACATGGCATGTCCATAGTGATAGTGGGTTTATTGAAATTCAGCTCAGTGACATCCATGCCTCACTTAAGGATATAAATGAATTTTTATCTCTACTTTCCTCATATATTGCTCAGTTTGGGTAAAATTCAATATCAGGTCTGCTGTTGGTACTACAGACCGTTTTTGAGTTTTGTGCAATTAAACACAAGGAAGGTGGTGCTATACTTAACGTACATAAGTGCACTTACATTCACTTGTGTGTGTGTTTGTGTGTGTACATTGAAGCTGAGTCTTGTTTGCAGGTTGTGACTGCAGTGGCTGTTCACTCTGATGCTGCACTGCAGGCTGCACATGACAGCGGGTTGCTGCCTGCTCTCATAGCAGAGCTGGACAACTCTGACATCCTGCTGCAGATGAATGCTTTAGAGCTGCTGACTAAGCTGGCGGTGTTTGAGAGTGGCCTGCAGTATCTGCGGCAATACGGTGTTGTCACTGCACTTGCCAACAGGGTGACAGCCATCAGTGAGGATCCACTAGCCTCACTGTCACTGCCAGGTGACCTTTTACATACTGTGTGTGTGTGTGTGTCTTGCTAGTTAGGCATGTTTGCAAAGTAGTAGAAAGTGATTATTACCTTTGTGATATGTCTGTCTGTCTGTATTTCCAACCATCTTCAAGAAGCAGTTCTTCTCCCACTGAGCAGAATTTTCTGAATATTGGGGTTTTGAAGGTTCAGATTTGGTTAAAATCAGACAAAAAGGACAGGTACTTTAGAGAAAGACCCACTTATATTTATAATATTGTGTTGGGCTTTGCGACATAAATATGCATAATCTGTTGCTAAGGCACGAAGGAACCTTGTCCAAGTGAAAAACAGAATGTTACAGTCAGCTGTGATCTGTTGCTAAGGGACAGACAATTGTAATGGAATGTTGTATAAAATGTGGAAAGGCACATTCATTATATCTGCATTTTTGTATGTTTTCATGAAATTATTCACAAATTTAAAATCTAGGGAAAGTAACAGAATGAACGTGCCAGATGTGTTCTACTCCTTGGACATTTTCTGTCTTGTTTGCGATATGCTGGGTGGTGTGTGGAGTGGTGTGTGGTGTATGCCATCTGTGGACTTCTGCAGAATGTTCAGCCTCATTATGATATCAGTTAAGTTATGCATCTTCCACATTTGTTGTTAATCTTGTTGTGTGTTGAAGCTGTTTCGACACCGTATTCAGGGTGAGTGCGGAAGAAAGCTGTCAATTTGAAGGTGAGGTGGGGTGCATGGTGTTGTGCTGCAATGGGAATGGGCCAAGTGGTTGAGAAGTTGGTTTGTACGCAAATAGGTGTCAGCAGATGTCACTGAGTTTTTGTTTTCACCTTTACATATCTAGATGTTGGGGTATTTGACTGTTTCTTAAACTTGCATGTTGATTTTGGTGATGGGATGGTAAGTGTGGATGTTTGATTGTTGAATGTGGTGCAGTGTTTTGTCTGTTTGTTGATGTTTGTGGTTAAGTGGGACGACAAAAATGTAACAAACACTGGAACCTGTGGATTCATTTTCAATGTGAAATGCCAGTTTGTTTACAAAAACATATATGATATAGCAGTACTAAACATATAAAGTAATCTGAACAAGCTCAAGAACATGGAAGATTACTTAGCGAGAATAAACACGTCTTAGTAACATAAAATACATTAAGTAATTGGAGGATAGTCTCATTCAATAAATCATGAAAGCAGTTAGTCTTATATTTAATGAAATATGGAGCTTGACTGAGCTAAGTGTGATATACATAATATCTGGAGAGAGGGGACACCCACTCATCAGCAATTTGATGTCACCCAGTTTCATCAGAACCAGTGATGAAGGACTGAAACAGTAGTAGTAAAATTAATGGTCACAAAAAATCCAAACTGTGAACAAGGAGACACTGTTGTATTGTGCTTTACTCCACAACACTCCTGTCTTTATTGCAGGATTGATCAAGTTTTTTGGTAATATAGCCCAGTTATGGCCAAAGGAGGTGTTTGCAGAGTACCCAAGTGTGGTAACAGCTTTGTTTGAAACATTTGACAACCCTGACCTTGTGTTGCTTGGAGTTGCGATGGAGACGGTTGGCTACATTGGCACATCAATTGAAGGGAAGTACATGTTGGATAGCCTAGGTATGTCATATTTGCAAAGCTGTCTGCACAAAGCCTTGTTGCATCTAGGTTACTGTGCTGTTCCTGATTTCAGCAGTGTGTTACATGCAGATAACTTACTGGTCACATTTAATCAGTTCTTTTCGGTAAATCACTGACACTGACTAGCCCAGTTGTTGGCTCTCCTGTCTTGTATTCCAGAGGTACCAGGCTCCAATCAGAGCTTAGATACAGGCTGTCTTGACAGGTAGTTTAACTTTTCCTTATTCTTGCCCTGTAGGTGCTGGGATGGTACCTCAATGCTAGGCCATGGTTTCTTCTGTCCACATCCTTTCAAATTCATTATTCACTGATCATACTGTCACTCAATGTTATATAGTCAGAGGTACAGACAGTACTGTTCAGTAAACCTACAAAAAATTGCCACTTTTCTTTTATTTTGTGCCAACAATGGACACGTGCTCAGTCAATAGTAGTATGCATATTTTGTGCCAACAGTGGACACAAGTGTTCAGTGAGTAGTAGTATGCATATTTTGTGCCAACAGTGGACACAAGTGCTCAGTCAATAGTAGTATGCATTTTTTCCTTCTTTCCCCCACGCCGAGATGTAATATGCTGCTCTTGAAATATATGCAGAACAGAACATACACAGAATTATTTTAGGTGTAAGTTATGAGTACTTTGAGATATTTAAAATAGTGCTGCCATGGTTTTGGTTTAAAATAGCCAGTGTTTTCATTATACCTCTGTTTCCTACAGGGGACGTGATGAATAAGACAATGCAAAAGTTGGGAAAACAAATTACAAGTCTACCTTCAGAGTGGAGGGTGCGTGCTCTGAATACTGTTGCCAACCTCTTGGAACTGAAGGTAATTCATGAATTCATTCATAATTTCTTGATTTGCCTGTTGGGATGCTGTTAGTAGCACGGTTGCACTTGTTCTTATGTAGGTTGTACATATCTGTGCAGTAGGTTCCTTCCGCTGCTGGTGGTGGCAGCTGGTGTGTCATGCTGACAGCTTATGTCCGTCTTTCGCTGACGTATTCTCCAGTGTGTGCTATATGAAACTATGTGCGTAGTGTCCGCACATTGACAGCCATGACATCGTATTCTAAAGAATGTACACATAAGGCATAAAACATTTATCTGGCCAAGTTTTGTCCGAAGTACGTTTTGTTTTCATATTTCTGCAAGAGAATGAACACCAGGTTTGATGTTCTTGCAGTGGTGCTTCTGAAGTTTCAGCTGCTCAGGTATGTGATGCTGCGTTGCTGGGTGAGTGTTGCCTGTTGTTTTGAAGATAACTGTGCTACTACAGAATGTTCCAGTGACATAGTGTCAGATCCCAGAAGACTTGAATCTCCATTTTCTATGTTTTTGCCATTGATGATGATGATGATGGTGATGGACATTGTCTTTGTCATCACTACCAATTGATATTTCCACCACAGTGAGTCGTCTTGTGATGAAGCTGTCTCTCTTCTTCATTTCCCTTTCATTATATGTACTGTTTTCATTCTTTATCTAGAATCTCTATTTTTGCAGGACTATGCCATATCTAAGGTAGTTAATTATAATTATCAGGTTATCAGTGTTCAGGAGATGAGTTCAACTTGTTCTTTGTTCATTGTGGTTTGATCCATCATTGAAGTTAGTGTATATGTGTTGACCTTCATTGTCTGGGAGTAAAAGATTTTAAATCTCCTTGTACCCCAGGGGTAGTGGATGAGTTCTTGACTTGGTGATAACAGAAAGTAAAGTGAAAAATGAGATGCTCAGCTAGATAACCCCCCCCCCCACACAGACACACACACACACGCACTTAAGATACAGCAATGCGTGATATTTCAGATTCAAAGCTTTATAAACTAGTAGCTGAGACTGTTGAATGTACTGAAAGTACAAGCAAGGAGTGAGGTGCAAACAGCAGTTTGGAAGCCTGTCTTACCACACATCCATGTGTTTGATCCATTAAATAGGAACACAGCAGTGTGGCTCTGTCTTTCACAGGTTGCGTATCAAGATACACTGTCACTTGCAATTACAAAATCATGGTTTGAGCAGTTGGCACCCAATCCTATGGAGCTAGTGGTGTCAGTGTGCCGTCAGCCGTTCACTGAGCTGCGGTTGGCAGGCCTGCAAGTGCTGCGGGTTTTGGCAGAGCAACAGTGGGGTCAAGAAAACATCAACAGTATGCCAGGTGAATGATCTGTCATCATTGAGACACAGTAATATTCTTAAAAATGTATTTTGGTATTTAAATGGTGTAGCCAAAAGTGGAACCCCCCTTCAATATTTTTCTGGGGAAATCTTTTTGTACCTTAGATTGCGAAAAATTTTAAGTAGGGGGTTGTGTCCAGATCGGACAGACAATTTTTACTGTGGTTACCAATAAGTATATTTACTTAATATTTAAACCTAACGATGTTTTTCTTCAGTATGTTTTGTATTTATTTGATGGGACAGAAGAGAAAACATTTGAGAAGTAAATTGAAATTAGGGTTTCATTACACAGGAGATTCTGTGGGTCCATATTTCTGTTGGCATGGTGTATGATGACCAATACTGAGGTAGCTTACATCCATGATTTGCTATAAAGTAAACACACTGTTAAATTACAAATGCTCTTTTGTGTAAATGACTCATGTCGCAGGCTTCTTGACCAGTCACATGCATGCTGTCTCTTGAGAATTGAGAGGGCACTGCTGTTATATTTCAGGACTCATTCTGACATCATGTGATTTACGCCATGCATAATCATGGTATTATGCAATCCAAACCCCAAAGTTGTAAACATGAACCCTAAATTGAGGCTGAAAAATTGTGTAGGGACCAAATTTTCATGTGTGACATGTGGAAAAAAACCTAAATCGTAGAAACCTAATTACCAGTTACTTATATGGGGTTTTGGCCAGGGCCACAAAAATATATTGCATTGTGGTTGAGGGTTAAATTGAGAAAACTTAAGTTGCAATTCTACTGTACTTATGTCTTCATTAGTTTAAGTATGTATATGTATATATATATATTCATTTATTATTTATTGTTTGTGTATTTATTAAGAGAGTTTGGGTTAGTCAGTGCTAGTTTCCATTAGGTTTGTTATGTTAGTAATACTGATTGTTATGTTAGGTTGGCTTGGGTTGGATTGGGTTAGGTTAAGTTAGGTTGGGTTAGGTTAGGTTGAGTTAGTAATTTTTTATTTATTTATTTGTTTGTTTATTTATTGCTGAAGTGCCCACAGTCCTTTATGGACTTATTATGCCTGAAGATGAAGGTAACATGAAGCTTTGAAAAGTTCTGAGCCCTTTCTTCAATCACACAGTGTCACATCTCAGGCCAATAGAATGCTCACTTTACAAAATCTGTTTTATACAATTGTACAGCAACCATTGACATTGTACTTGTATCGAGTGTCATGACAGTTGGTGTATTATTGAAACAGTTACTGCACGGATGGTTGTTGTTACTGTGGAGAAATGTGTTGCAGGTCTGACAGAGTTCCTGCTGGATCGACGAATAGAGTCAAACAAGATCTGTAAGGACTCAAAATTCGAGGTAGTAAGGACAGTAGCAGAATCCCCAACTGCTGCAACCACATTTGGAAATGTCATGTTGTTGAGGTTCCGTGAATTCGTTCGTGAAGGCCCCTTCTATGTTCAGGCACAGAGTGAGGTGGCCATAGAGGGGGCCTCGTGATCTGGTGCAGTAGTGTGTGTGCATGCATGCTTGTGTGTGCGTGTGTTGGCAGGGAAGTGTACAGTATATACGGCAGTTATTCATTTCATATCCCAGCCGTCACCAGCAACAGCTTGTGGGTTCGTAGATTGAGCAGTTAAAACAAGAAGATGCCTTTGCGTTTCTCTCTGCATTGACAGCTGTGTTCTTCAGGTTGTGCTGGCTGCAGGAATGTCAGGTACTACAGCGCTACTGAGACAGCTCACACAGTAAAGAATGGGGATCTTTGATGTGAAATTAATATGCCTTGTTTTGCAGAGGTTCCAAGCACTTGAATTGTGCCAAATATAAAAGGGAAGTTCATTCTGTGGGAATGTTGGTAGTTGTGCTCTGTTGATCTGGCACTATTGCCACTTCTTTCTTCCTGCTCACAGTTGTTGTTCATGTTTGTAATTCATCAGTTACTGTCACCACTAAGGAGTAAAAACAATGTATATTTTTATGTTTGCTGTGTTTTTTTTTCTATCCTCCCTTCCTTCTGTCCTCCTCCCTTCCTTCTGTCCTCCTCCCTTCCTTCTCCCTTCCATGGACAAGGCTGTTAATATACTGTTTCCCTCCAATGAGCCAGGGTAGTGTTGCTAAGCCACCAGAAGGTTGCACAACTCTCCCACAGTGGCCAGCTACATATCTGCAATATGGTTGATCTGCTGGAAGGATGTTGTGGTTTAGGACTTAAGTTCAGTCAGATTCAGTGTGAATTTGCCTCATCATGCCTTCCTTATCTCTGGTAAAGGTAAAAATTTATGAATTCCAGGAATACAGGGCTTCATTATATTTCAGAATTCACTTTCAGCTGTGGGCCTCATCTGCTATTTCATGTTGCGACCTTACCATTGGGGACATGTGCAGTCTGAGGTGCCTCAAAAAATAAGGGAAAGTTCAATTTTACTTAAATTGCAACACTTTTAAACCCATAATTCTGTGTTGTTTGTTCTGTTACTGTAAAAAAAAAAAAAAAAAACACCCAAAGAACACATTAATAAA
>Ga0123352_10021464_pt1 | contig 10289 bp, 4 predicted proteins | sample TergutLab28metaG_FD_89700 | JGI IMG/M metagenome (GOLD analysis project Ga0123352, IMG submission 89700) | Labiotermes labralis P1 segment gut microbial communities from Petit-Saut dam, French Guiana - Lab288 P1 | ecosystem: Host-associated > Arthropoda: Insects > Digestive system > Gut ...
CAATCCTTCCGGATCATCATCAGGGAGTAAATGTTCCTATATATGAAGTTATTGAATATTTCTATATTTGTTGATGTTATTGGTATGATGGCGGCTTGCATGTGGTTGTGTAGGTTATGTTGTTTTCAGTTGGTCTGATCGTTGCCTGTCCTTGGAGTGTTGTTCTATTAAATAAAAAAAAAATACATATACTCCTGTCTCAAGTGTATTTTGTATGGCAAGTTGTTAAAACCCCGACAATCATTTCGAATAAACCTGTATTTGGTCTTTAACTAAAACGGATTGTTTCGTGGGATTAACCTAATTCATGTGATGTCCAGTGGCAGAGGCGTGTGTAGAAAGGGAAGGAGATGGCCGTGACCAACAGAACAAGTGTTTTGGTGACAAGATTATCAACCTGGTGGAAGATACAGTGTGAGGTAGTCTCATATTTTTCTAAACTATCTGCAATATGCGGCTATCTGCATTGTGAAAATCATACTGGGCCTGAAATGTGACAGAAATGTTTCTGTGAACTATAGAGCACAGTAGGTTTGGATCCTTTTTTTTAAATTACCGTATGTAACTTTAAAGAGGGCATCACGAAATGCTCTAACGAACTAAATAACAAATTGACTAGTACACGTCAGCACAACAAATGTTTAGTGGAGTATATGGGCTACATGTTTCGGCTTGCTAACAGGTCATCATCAGGCCTCCAGCGGAACAAGTCTCAGGTGCTGTTTAGATATTGAGATCCCAATAATTTTACAGTTGTGGACGTACATAAAAACTGATACTGGATAAAACGTGAAACATATAATGTCTAATTTTGACGTTTTGCTGACCGTGCATCTCAGTATATTTATCTCAGGAATTAAACAACTTGATGCACGAGACGGCCACCTATAGGTTTGATGATACCAGAGGCTGTGTAATGCAATTTTGACCTGCTGATGATGAGCACATGTGCTCGAAACATGTAGAGTCATGAAATAAAACTTATTGTAAAACAAAAATTTTGTGCATCAATTTGGTTAATTACTGAGAAAAATATAATGTATATTTAAAACAAATTAAAACAAGAGTAGGTATTTGACACTATGGACCGGTTTTGTGACCCTTAGAGTGCTCACTGGATTGTGGTTGTTACTGTAATTTCACTCGGTGCGGTGGGATTTGTGTGGTACAGCCTCTCATGGTTGTCCGTGTTGTTCAGTGTATTTAAAGATGTTCTTTAACTGCGTCTCATAAGATGAGAGAGCAATGCACTGTGTCAATTATTTTAGGGAGATTTTCATGGCTTTCTCAAGGTCATTTTTACAACATTCATTCAAGTACAGGAGACAGACAAACAAACAGTAGACTAAGTGGCATATTAACCAACCAGTTTCAGTTCCGGCCACGTTACTGACTATTGTAATTTTCGCCATTCTCTCAACACAAACTTCGATATCCCATATTTCATATAATAGTATATATAATCAAAAAAAAAGAGTTTGAATTTGTTTTTAGGGGAGCGCTGTACCCCGTGACCTGGAAGGAAATACGGCACGGCTGCTCTGACGATTAAACCTAACCATAAACATATTGCTGATGTGCTCTGGGTTAATTAATGTGGTATCGTTCAGTGTGTTGATACGTTTGGCGAATATCAATATGTAGCAATCCAAATACAACACCAGATTATTTTATAAAGATTAAATCTACCCGACATTTTTCAGTTCTAGGGATGTTTTGGGGGAGATAATTTGTAATTCAGTTTCCTTGCTATGGAGTTTTGCAATTTAAAATTAATGTGTGTTACACTGGACACAATTATTTTCTGTCCTTGAACTAAAGACACGTGGTGTTTACACATATTTGTTAAAATTATTATCCAAACGTTTACGATTATTAAATCCTTCAATACAAAACTATATATATATATATATATACAGTCTTTTAAAGTTTCTCCTGTTTATATTTATTAATTTCTGTCCATGTTTCTTCACTTTCGTAAGACCTCAATATTCTGATACTAAATTTTAACATAAAAATATGCTTGCGCCCAGTTTGATTTATTATTTATCAGTAGTTTTTTGTTTCCTCTCAGCATTTGGATTTAATTTCTTAATGCTTTCATTTGCGGCCTGACACATTCTGGGATCGCAGATTCGAATCCCGCCGGGGCATGGATGTCTTTTTCTTTTGAATGTTGTGTGTTGTCAGGAAGATGTCTGTTGGAAGGTCCTGTCCCTTGTCCAGGGGAGTTATACAGAGTGTGTGATTGCGTGTGTCATTGAGTTTGGTCACGTGCGACAATAACCCTTTTCACCTGCAACGAGTAGGTATAAGAGATCATAATAATAAGGAAAAAAAATTTGGGAATCACTGTTTATGTTGTGTATTCCGTGGTCAGAAACGTAGAATCTGTTCATCCAAATTCGGGTGTTCCATAAACCTCGAACTTATTGGAAAAGTAATGAAAACGGCTTGTTTTCAAAGAATGTGTTTAGTACAGGCAAGTCCTTACGTGGCTCAGCTTGTGACTTAACGCGTGGGCATGGGGGACAAATCAGGCATCTGCACAACCCGGAGTTGTGAAAAAAAGAACACAAACAACCAAAATGAAATTAAAATATAATTTTCACCAAGGATTTAATATTTAGTTACCATAGAAGCAACGTCTGGCCTTCAGACATTTGTGCATCGTCTAATTCGGTGAAGTTATTTTAAGTTTTTCATTAAGTCCACCGTCTTTAAACAACATATATTGTTGGCTAATGTTTAGTTAAACAAGCTACATGTTTCGGCCTTATTTGGTCATCATCAGGCTCACAGGAGATTAGTATCAATTAAGGTACAGCGAACAATTGTACCTTAATTGATACTAATCTCCTGTACCTATGGAATCCCATTGAGATCCCATAGGTACAGCGAAAAAGTTTACCTTAATTGATATTAATCTCCTGTACCTATGGAATCCCATTGGGATCCCATAGGTACAGCGAACAATTGTACCTTAATTGATACTAATCTCCTGTAAGCCTGATGATGGCCAAATAAGGCCGAAACATGTAGCTTGTGTTTCCAGACTTAGGGAGCATTCTGTAGATAGCGAAACTCTTCTAATAGTCACAGACTTACTTGAGGTGTCTGCTGTGTTGTCTTATCTGTTGGATTAAAAAACGGAGAAAACACTTAGTAGAATTTGGGAAAATAAACAGTGAATGTCTTTTGCAATTTTTACCAAATATTACTCCGGTCGCTGTATCGCAGGATGTGGGTGTGATAGGACTGAAGCCTGAATTTGGAGGGAAGAGAAATGCGCACAGAATTGCACAGAATTTCAGTAAAGAAACACGAAGGAAATACAAAACTTTGAAGACCAAAGATTAAATGAAATGGGCGTTAAATTAAAGCGGAGATGATAAAGTGCCGTATTTTAATGGCGCAAGCTAAGCTGTAGTGATGGTCTGTTACGAAGATGGTTATAAATCATCTGGCTCCATAAAGTAAGGGTATTTCTTTTTCAATCGATGTGCCATCAGTTTCTCTGTGGAGTTAATCTGCAGGGTTTAAAGCGGTTTATCGCGACGGTTACGAAGAATCTGCAGTAAACGAAAACACCTCTTCATCTATCACTCCACAGGGCTTGTAGCCTGCACCGAAAATGCACGACTTTTGTGATATTGCATCTGTCGTGCGTTCGTTACGGCGTTTTTTGATGGAGGACACTGCATCTGTCGTGCGTTCGTTACGGCGTTTTTTGATGGAGGACACTGCATCTGTCGTGCGTTCGTTACGGCGTTTTTTGATGGAGGACACTGCATCTGTTATGCGTTCGTTACGGCGTTTTTTGGTGGAGGACACTGCATCTGTCGTGCGTTCGTTACGGCGTTTTTTGATGGAGGACACTGCATCTGTTATGCGTTCGTTACGGCATTTTTTGATGGAGGACACTGCATCTGTTATGCGTTCGTTACGGCGTTTTTTGGTGGAGGACACTGCATCTGTTATGCTTTCGTTACGGCGTTTTTTGGTGGAGGACACTGCATCTGTTATGCGTTCGTTACGGCGTTTTTTGATGGAGGACACTGCATCTGTTATGCGTTCGTTACGGCGTTTTTTGTTTGGAGGACACTGCATCTGTTATGCGTTCGTTACGGCGTTTTTTGTTTGGAGGACACTGCATCTGTTATGCGTTCGTTACGGCGTTTTTTGATGGAGGACACTGCAACGCACAACAACGCGGACATACGTCTTTATCCCGAATGGGATTTCAAGCCGCGATTCGAGTCTTTGAACAGTCCATAATTATGTGTGCGTAATGAATACGCCATATCTACTTTATATACATTACAGACTTCGAGGTGCAATTGAAATGGTTCGGCCTCTGAAAGGGGTTAATGTATTGAGGTAGTTAAGTTAACTGTCCTTGTGTCTTCCATTGGGAGACCGAAGTGAAATGAGTCCCCTGAGAGACGCTTTGTGCGGCTACTAAAAACTGGGGGTTAGATCAGAAACATGCGATGACTGTTTGCCCTCCCTCTGACAGAGGGGTGATGTTTTGTTGACTTTGTTACGTTAAAGGTTCTGTTTGTTTCTAATTTGGTGTATTTAATGACTGCGTGGTGTAGAATGAGAGAATAGTGTAATGCAGAAAGAAGGGAGTCATATACGTGAATAATTGTTGCTCGATCATCGTATATTTATGTTTCGTAGGCTTTTCTTGGAATTTGTTAAAGTGCACAATAGTTTGCGTAATTATCGGGAATTAAAAAAGGATAAAGTGAGGAAAAGACAGAAAAATAAAGCAGTATGAAGGGAGTAGAAAGGAAGAGTACATGAAGTGATGTGATTAGGAAGAGTACATGAAGTGATGTGATTAGGAAGAGTACATGAAGTGATGTGATTAGGAAGAGTACATGAGGTGTTGTGATTAGGAAGAGTACATGAAGTGATGTGATTAGGAAGAGTACATGAAGTGATGTGATTAGGAAGGGGTAGGTACGTCAAAACACAACAGTTGTGTTTTGACGTACCTAACCCCTTCCTAATTTGCATAAAACACAAGGGGGATGATGCATCTAAAGATGAAGTGATGTGAAGTTCAGTGTCACTGTGCTCATAATCAGCACACAGGGGAAGAATAAATGTCTTGTGTGGGTCAGAATTTCATGGGACAGCATTTTACAGTGAAATATTTATAGCTTTCGTTGTGTTTGTGGGAAACAAAGTGGACAAGTAGATCTCAGTACTGTGCGTGTCGATGTGTGTGAATGAGTGAATGAGTGAGTGGGCGACTCCAAGTTCTCTGCTGGCCACATTGTTCCCACAATGAAAATATGTACACATTCATGAGGATTACGTTGTAAACAGATCGAAGTACAGTTCTCTTGCATGCTGCAGAGAAACAAGGCTGTATGGTGGTGCATAATACATAGTGGATATTTCGTTATGTCTGAGGAAAACGTCGCCATGTTATAGACCATTGATCTTCAAATTCTTAATGTCTGTGAAGGCCTTATGGCCAAAACTGATTTTTTTCGAGGCCCCCCCCCCAACTTGATTTCAAACTTTCGCCATGTTCTGAATGTTATATGATTTCTTCTGGGTAATTCCCCGGCGTCTGAATTTTATACGCCGACGTTTCGGAACACACTGTTCCATCTTCATAGGCAGATAGGTATGAAGAATTCGTAATAGCTACCCGGCTATAAAGATGGAACAGAGTGTTCCGAAACGTCAGAATATAAAATTTAGTCTCCGGCAAATTACCCAGAAGAAATCATGCAACAAAACCGATTTTTTTTTAATTTTAACTTTCATTTAAACAAATAAATCTTTCAGGTATATTTGCGAAAAGCAATATTGAATTTTTGGTGTCTTACACTGAAAACAAAACCAGCTCCGTTTATGCACAAAGGTGTGTTGGGAAATTAAAAAATTACAATTAATTTTTATTCAGTGATATTCACCAGCTTCATTATTCTGGTCTACCGCTGACCAGGATTAACAAAATCAAGGACATCCTTAGCGAAGAGGAACGAAGCGGCGAGCACTGCCAACGGCGAAAGAGAGAGAAAGAGAGAGAGAGAGAGTTGTGAAAGCTGAAGCGTTGTACAGCTGCTTCAGAAATCTCACGTCTCCCATTTACTGGTACGACGATTGATTCTTCCCATACTCCTGGCTGTGTGGTTTGCATACTGTATTTGAAACATTTACGCGTTAAGTTCATCTAATTAGTGTTTAAAGTTTCAGTGCCTATGCAACAGTAAGCAGACGTCCTCATCATACTGACTAAATATAATGCCGCCTACGAAATTAATCACTGTTCACCCCTAGAATCGTGCGATATACACGATGCATGTGTGAAATGCAGAATTATTTGGCAGCTACCCCTTTATCTGTAGACATCACGTCTGAGGATGTGCCATGCTAATTGAAGAGGGATACGTTCCCTATAGTGCGTAGAACGAGTGTTTAAATAACGGTCGTTACAGAATTCTTTATTTCGTATTCTGACCTACCTACTCATTGTAGGTGTAGAGGGTTAGTATTGTATTTGAACACACTCAATGACTCGCACACACTTTTTGTAGGACTCCTCTGGAATAGAGATCGGCCGGTCGCAGAGACCTCTACCTGACAGTACCCAACACTCAGAAGAGACAGGCGTCCATGTCCCCGGTGGAATTCGAACCCGCGGTCCCAGAAAGCAAGCTGACGCATAATCCTGCATTAGACCGATTAGTCACAACTGGAGACATCGAATATTGCTACGGGTATACGAAATTGCGCGGCTTCGCCATCATTCTTTCTTTATATAGGGAGGTTAGTTCAACAGTTGACAGTTTGTAACGCGCAGCTAAATTGGTTGGTGTTTGTGAAGGGTTTGTATTTAAGGTTCTTGAAGGTACGAGTGACTTGTTTTTTAGTATTGCGCAATAATTGGCCTGAAGGTACTCAGAAATGATGATCTTAGTAATTAACCAACTTAATGCACAAATTCTTGTTTTATAATAAGTTTATTATATTCCTCTACATGTTTCGAGCACTATGTGCTCATCATTAGGAGATCAAAACTGTATTATACAGCATCTGGTATCATCACACCTGTAGGTGGCCATTCCGTGCACAGGTTGAGAGAAGACTCATAGAACGGCCACCTACATGAGTTATGATACCAGATGCTGCATAATATAATTTTGACCTCCTAATTATGAGCACATAGTGATCGAAACATGTAGAGGAATATAATAAACTTATTATAAAACAAGATTTTGTGCATTAAGTTGGTTATTTACTAATATTATACTGAGATGTAAAGTCAGCAGAACATCAAAATCACTAACGATGCTTACAGTATCAGGCGTGATGGCCGATAACCTGCCTCGTTATTAAGCTTGTGGCCTTCGCGATACTCGTCTCATTACCGCTACGTGATCTTGCACATAAATACTGCAACACAGTTCTTCACCCTTTTGTTCCGGGAAACAACTGCTGTGTCCATATTTTATCTGAAAACTATCGTTTGTCATTTCCAGCTGCTACTCTGCCGCACGTGTGGGCGCTTGTTTGAGTGGCCTACTGTAATAGGATAAAGGGCCGACGGAAAATGTCAACGGCTAATTGTTGGATAAAATAATGACCCTCTGTTTGCATGAACTTTTTCAGACAACTTATATGCAGTTTCAATGTGGAAGATATTTGGGCCTAAGAGGGCCGACGTAACTTGAGAGTGGAGAGGCTAGAAGCTTAGTGCTCTGTACTCCTTACCACATATTATTCGGGTGGTGAAATCTGGAAGAATGAGATGGTCGGGGCATGTAGCACGTATGAGAGAGAAGAGAGGTGCATACGGGGTTTTCGTGGGAAGAACTGAGGGAAAAAGACCGCTTGGAAGATTTGCCCGTAAATAGGTAAGGTAAGGTAAGGTAAAGTGCATCTTTACACAGGCACTGAGGCTCTGTATAGGCCGTACGGCCCATAGGGGGAGTAGAGGTATAGCTCTACTCTTTCTTGACCACGGCACTAAAAGGGGGTGTGAGGTTAGCGTCACGCCCCGGCCGCTATTTACCCCCGGGAAAAACCCGGTACCCAATGTACAGGTGGCTTGGTGGGCCCCAGGGCCGGCCTGGTCAGGTGCGGAAAATTTCGCCTCCACAGGGATTCGGTCCCCGGACCGTCCAGCCCGCTGTCAGTCACTATACCGACTGAGCTACCCGGCCCACTGTCCATAAATAGGAGGGTAATATTAAAGCAGGTCTTCAAGAATTGAGATGGGGAGGCATGGGCTGTATTTATCTAGCTCAGGGTAGGGATAGTTGGTGGATGCTTGTGAATGCCATATTGAACCTTAGGGTTCCATTAAAATTCGGGAAATTTTCGACTAGCTTATGGCCTGTTAGTTTCTCAGCAAGGACTCTGCTCCATGAGTTAGCTACATGCAGTTCCAGTTCAACTCATGCACAAAGGAAGCCATGCAAAATACAGAACTGCAGAATATCGCAAACATTAGTTTTCTCTTCACTACGAAATATCTGCTTTCTTCTCGTTCCTTCCCGCCTTCACCCATTCAAGTTCTGTTCCGATTCATTAGCGTTTTGGGGTTGTTCCCGGTCGAACCCTTGGTGCCTGGCTAATGTGTGAGGCTAATGCACCGAAGTGCAGCCATTGTGAGCGACTGATCGATGACTCCTTAGGAAGTGACGTAGACTTCATTCCATGCAACTTAGGGCAAGGAAATAAATAACGTGTGAAGAAGGGAGCACAGAAATTCTGCCGTAATGTACTCTACGTATTGACATATGAATTGCATAGGAACCATATAAAGATGAATTAACAGGAAGATGGAGAAAATTACGCACTGAGAAGTTTTTTTTTGCATTATAAGTAGTAATATTGTGGGCTGGGTATCTCAGTCGGTATAGCGATTGACTACGGGCTGGACGATCCGGGATCGAATCCCGGTGGGGACGAGATTTTCCGCCCGTCCAGACCGGCCCTGGGACCCACCCAGCCTCCTGTAAAATGGGTACCGGGTCTCTCCCGGGGGTAAAGTGCGGCTGGGGCGTGCTGCTGACCACTGACCCCCTTCTAGTGCCGCGGTCATGGAAGAGTAGAGCTATACCTCTACCCACCCTCTGGGCCACACCGGGACTGTAACGGGATCACTTTACCTTTACGTAGTAATATTAAAAGGCAAAGGTAAAGTGATCCTGTTACAGGCCCGGTGTGGCCCAGAGGGTGGGTAGATGTATAGCTCTACTCTTCCCTGACCGCGGCACTAGAAGGGGGTCAGTGGTCAGCAGCACGCCCCGGCCGCACTTTACACCCAGGAAAGGCCTGGTACCCATTTACAGGAGGCTGGGTGGGTCCCAGGGTCGGTCTGGACGGCGGAAAATCTCGTCGCCACCGGGATTCGATCCCGGACCGTCCAGCCCATAGTCAGTCGCTATACCGACTGAGCTACCGGGCCCACACGTATTAATATTATAGCCAATATATAAAGGAGGAAGTAAGTCATGATATGTAGCACGCACTGGGGAAATTAGAAATAATTTTTTAAATTGTGGATTTTTATTGTTATGTTTATGTATTCATGTTGTTATGTTCTGTTCTATATATTCTGTTTTCATCGTGCCAACTGGCACTCTTCGGCTACTCTTACAAGTTTTTCCGTGTTTTTTCTCAGTTGTAAGTCAAATGCCTGGCTATAACTCGCAAATACGGGGCACAGCCCACACGCTTCCCAATTAATCTATAATTTTTACGCGGTTAATTCATCATTAATTTTAGTTTGACCACTCTGGGTTCGAATCCCAGAAAACCTTCCAACCAAGGTATTTAATTACGTTGTTCTACGTATTGTTTGTGTGTAAATGTGTACTGTACTACTGCCACCGGGTGTCAACCCAGTTGCTGTTAACAAATATATCAATATCAAACAAATTACCGTCTACACAAATAATGAGTGGTGTATCTTTAATTTGGCAAAATGTTTCTAACTCAGAGGACCATCTTAAGGCCAGTAGTAGAGAAATGCTAAAACGATTTGTGTACGATTGTATTCAGTTTTGGATTGAGATCTCAGTTTTACATTTTGACTAAATACACGTCGCTCTATGAAGTTAATTATCTTCAAGAACAATCTAAAAGTGAGAACAGTCTAATGCCTGTTAAAATATTCTTGCACTGTCCTGTCGTGTCTTGACACAGTAGATGAGTGTGAGGCAGAGCGTTCGTGGAATTTCGTTTTGCACGTGTTTCATAAGTTGCGGACTGGCTGTCCAAATTTGTTGTTCGTGCTGTGAAAATTTTCA
>Ga0123352_10021468_pt1 | contig 10288 bp, 3 predicted proteins | sample TergutLab28metaG_FD_89700 | JGI IMG/M metagenome (GOLD analysis project Ga0123352, IMG submission 89700) | Labiotermes labralis P1 segment gut microbial communities from Petit-Saut dam, French Guiana - Lab288 P1 | ecosystem: Host-associated > Arthropoda: Insects > Digestive system > Gut ...
ATTTATATTTTAAATTTTTTCTTATATTTTCTTGCATATTTTTTTAATTTTGGAAGAAATATGTGTCAAATTATATATATATATATATATATATATATATATATATATATATAATGGCTCAACAGCCCCTTGTGGTCAGGCCTGACGATCACACTCAGACACACCACACTCGGTAGGACTCCTTGTTACGGGTGATCGCCCCGTCGCAGAGACCTATACCTTACAACTAACAAGAGACAGACATCCATGCCCCTGGCGGGATTCGAATCCGCACTTTTAGCAATCGAGCAGCTGCAGACCCACGCCTTCGCCAGCGCGGCCACTGGATATTTTGGATACAAACACCAAATATGTAACTACTGAGCAGCAAAAAACTGTTGTTTCGCATGTATAATTGCCGTGAGCAAGAACGTTTTATACAGCTGTAGATGCAATTCTGAAATGTGTCTTTGTAAATTGTTTTTCTAGCTTAGCTTTAATGGTTCGTTATTTTATTTCTATATGTGGAAAGCTGGCTGTAAATTCGCGTGACCGCCATATTTTAATTTAAATGTTTGCGTAAATGAGACTGTAACACACGGGTCACAGTTCTCGGAAAAACAGCAAAAGTTATGTTCTGCATTAAGTGGGGCCTATCTCTGGCACAGGTGCCATGTGGGTATTTTATCAATGGTGGTTAAATGAAAGTAACGATGAGATAGTCCCAGGTAGGCCTATTATGAAATTAATATAAACTTTCATGACTTGAAGGTCATCCGTATGCCCCTACTCGGATGTCAAGACAAAATAAGTTTTACGTACAATAGTTCCTTTTGTATTACGGAAAATACTCCAAACTTTCGAGCGAAGCCTTCTGTTGGTAGCTGGTACACGTACTGTATTTCTGTGTGACTGTGTAAGTCGTGGTACAGGAGAGCAGCCATAGATAGAAATATTCATAGATGTGTCTCTCCTGAATATCTCTTTCGTGCTACTTTTAAGGATACCCTAACTGTACTGCACTATATTTAAAGTCGTTCGGGGTAATAACGCAGCAGAACACGTGTTGTGTTTGGCTACGACCCATCGTTGTGTATACATCGAAGATACGGTGGTCCTGTTTGGTCAGAGAAGTGTGCGTATTGGAACTATTTGTCTCGATTACTACGTGCACACACATTCTGTTCTGTCCTCTAGTTAACTGATTTTTTTTAGTCCCGTGATCTGGACGTGGTTGACCTTGTTGCTGTAAGTTGCCGGGCGGTATGGACAGCCCTACGTGCAGAATGTTAAAGTACGTTTGCCTGGCAACATTATTTTAAAGGTTGTGATAGACCCGGAGACATGCGGAATCGTGGTTTGCACGATTTCATTTCCGAAAAAATTGTTTTGGAGATTGAAGACCACGTGGTGAATACCTTTATAAATATTAATTGCGCGCGCTTACAAAAAAACACACACACACACACACACAGTATTGAGAATTTGTGCTAAAGAAAGGGATTCTCTTGCTGGAGAAAGGTATTTATGACTAGTTGGAAGTGTGTTCAGTACAAGACCTCCGAATACATTGAAGTCTGGTTCTAATAGGTGGAAATTGGCCTTTTCCGGCAGTTGGTTGCGAGGTTATACCTATTACCACGGAATGACAGTGTACAAATTTGGAATTTACACTGTGTACAACCATGCTTACTGGTCAGAATTCGGTTTGGGCGAGTTGTTGACAGCATCGACTAGTAATTAGTATGTGCAGGGGACGGGAGATAGCGTAGTCAGTCAAGTGACTTGACTACGGGCCCTACGACCGATGACTCGAATTCTGGCGGGAACAAGAGGTTTTTCTCTTTTCCAAAACGTCAGTATGCCATTTAATTTCTGCAGCGTCTTTGATTGGACGCGACTTGACTCGACTCTGGTGGTTACGCACCCTTAGGCATATTTATGTGACAGGAAATAGTTGGAGGTGAGTGGTCAGCCTAACGCCCTGACCGCTGTACCCCTTCGGGAGGCCCTCGGTACTCACTGAATAGGTTGCTGTTTGAGCCCCAGAGCAAGAAAAATCTCTTGCTTCTGTCGAATCGAACCACGAATTCGTAGTTGCCCAGTGGCCGAATGCAAAATCACCCGGCTACAGGCATTATAAAGGAAAATTTTCGTATTTTCACAGAATGTTTTTATATTACACCATTATTATGGTGTTTTTTTAATAGATCTGGGTGGTGTGGTTACCACGTTTGCTGCGTTGCTTGTTATTCGCGAGGAGGAAATTTTGTAGTCGGCAGATTTCCAATCCCAGAGTTCAGTATATTTGGGCTGACCGCCTTACAGATGGCGCTTGTTCAAGGCAGGGGATACTCGAATATTTTTTCCCTGGACGTGCGTGAATCAGCTGGGCGACATCGTTTAGAGAAGGAACACCTCCGTCCGTTAAGGGGGAATTTTTGGCGCTGTTAGCAGTTGCGCATGTAGGCGAAAAGAATACAGATACAGGACCCGGCAAAGATTATACGTCATATCGTTACTGAGCTCTGCGACTCGATTAACAATATCCAGATCATCAGAGCAAGAGGCACATGTTGCTTCAGTGTTGCGTAACGGGGGGGCTGCATTAAACGCTGAGCCGTGCCATGACTTTGAGAAGGTGCAAGAATAAACTATTTTAACAATCTTCATGTTTGTACCGTGCTTCAGTGACGATTAAAATACTTTATTATCTAACAGATGCACAAATATATAATTCGTAGATCCAATTAGAATTATTAAAAAATGTTTAAAAATATTTAAAATTGTTCCAACATGTTTTGGATCACAAGGGATCCATCATCAGGGAGCTTTATACAGTGCTTGGCTAAAATTACAGTAATGGTTCTATCCCGGAAGTAGTCGGTGTTGTGGCAGCATATTTACGCGTGGTGCGTTTGTGTACAGCACTCTAGTGCCTTTCTAGACTGTGCAGTACACGCACCAGGGTAAATATGCTGCCATAACACTGACTCCGTCCATATAAACGGACACGATAGAACCATTACTGTAATTTTAGCCAAGCACTGTATAAAGCTTCCTGATGATGGATCCCTTGTGATCCGAAACATGTTGGAGCAATTTTAAATATTTTAAAATAATTGTAAATATTTTTATAATAATTCTAATTGTATCTAGGAATTATATATTTGTGCATATGTTGGATAATAAAGTATTTTAAATGTATGTTAAATGTGTTGTGATTAAACTGACATTGTCACAATCAGAAATGTGTATTCAGATTTTCCAGGGCCAGACTAATGGGGTGTAACGAAGATTCTCTTAACACATCTGTATTTATTACATACGTAAAAGTATTTGAACACTTGAGGTGAATTGCCGCACTCATTGCATTAAGTAGGCCTGTCCCATTGTGTTAGTGTGGACGGTTGTCTAAAGGAGTACCTTTTCAAAGGGCACGTATTTTCCATGTCGCGTAGGATGTACAGGTCGATTTTGCCGATTAGTGTGAGGAATTCTGATTTTTCAGCATGTTTATGCACATTGTGCAGTTGCTGTAATTAAACGTGTAAACCGCTACAGGAAAGGTCTTTCAACCTACGCTTTTAGGTGCGTTAGCAAACTTGCGGAAAGCGACTGTCAGCTTCGTCGTGTGTGTCCGTCCGCCAGCATGGAACGGCTCGGCTCCCACTGGACGGATTTTCATGAGATTTAAATTTAAGTATTTTTCGAAAAGATGTCGAGAAAATGCAAGTATTATTAAAAATCTTGGAAGTATGAAGGCCTAAGTACATTTATGATAATATCTCGCCCAATATTTCTTTATAATGATGGATGTTTCGGACAAAAATTGTAGAGAAAATCAAAACACACATTTGACATGGAATATCCCCCCCCCCCCCCCAAAAATCTTGCCGTTTATAAGATAATGTGGAAAAATATGGAAAAGTCAGGCAGGCCACATGTGACAATATAATACGGCGCATGCGCATTGCGTGCTGAATAACTAAGGCTACAGGCACTCAGAATATGTAAAACTCCTTGCTTTTCTATGGCATCAGTGGTTCGCAAAAGCACCTCGGTGTTAAGTTATACGTACATTGCCTGCATTATTTACATTTTGTCTTACTCTATCTGCGCGTTCTCTGGACAAATTATTGTAATGAAAGGATGGCACAGTGCTTTACAGGTTGGAATGAAATTTGACATTAGGTGAATTAAATGTTAATGTATATCTGTCAGTTAATACGTCTACTTTATATATGTGATTTTTTTTTCAGATTTTGTGGAAAACGTGATTAAGGAAATAATACATGGTATAATAAACGGGTTGTGGACCTTATTAATACCCTATATGGTTTTGGTTATGGTGAACACGAAACTAAATGCAAAATAGTGATCTGTACAGTGTCATAATGTCTGTCGTGCGATTCATTTAGTCACTGCATTCACACGAAAGACAGTTTGATGAACCGAATTTCAAGGAATGCATTTGGAAAATTTTCCACTCTTGTGCTGTTATAAAGCTATAACGGCCTGTGTAGTAGGTCGTGCCCGATATGTGTGCTGCAAGAATGTTTTGTTTGTGAGGGATAATTACGAAACATAGTAGCTGGCACTTAACATTTAGTATCGAGATGGAACGTAAGCTTGCCCTGAATTTTATGTCTTAAAGTTATAAAGGGAGCAACTGTGCGAGACCGTAAGGTTGTGATAACTTTGACGTACTGTGAATTTGTTACGGAAAACTGTCATCAGTTACCACTGTCTCTTTGACGGTTCTTCAGTTGTATAACACCCAGAATACGTGCAGGAAACAAGGCGGCGGGCCCTCCCGTGGTTGACACCTGGGAGCGGATGCTCTGTCCTCATGTATGGCGTTGATCAGATTCTCAACCCATCCCACTTGTCTCTTTTTTCCTCTTTGATTAACTCATACCGCCGTCGGTTACAGATCGATCTAAAATTTCTGGGAGACATGATTGTTTATGCTTAGCGCATATAAGAGTATCTGTGAGGTGACGATTGTAAAATTTCCCCACATCTAAAAAAATCTATTGAATCATATTTTGTCCCCGTATAGTCGATGTATTTATACGTTTATTTACTTATCGACGCTGTCTGTAGATCGAATGGTGGGATGGTCAGTGAATAATGAATCTGAAATAACGTGGAGTGAAACAGGTCTGTATTGACATTTTGCTTGTAGGGTCTGAGAGAACAAAGAAAGTCTCAGGATGGCTGGTTTCCGGGCCGAGATTTGAACTTTGGGTTTCTCGAAATCGTTGTAGGAGAGCTACCTTCTCAACCACGACGCTTGGTTTACCCATTATAATACGAAGCTTGTGATAAATTTGTGGGTTGGAGAAGATGAAGTGAACATTTTTTATGTACTGAAATAGCGTTTAACATCTAGTTTTGTCCTAGATTTGTGTTTTGTTAACAGACAGATATCCTTTTTCTTTGCGTAAACGAAAACGGTATTTTGACGCTTTCGAGGCGAGATACAGAAAATGAGTTTCCAGCCTCGCGTTTGGCCCTTGAACACCCTTGACTGATTTGTCGTACAGATAACATTCTAACGTGGAACCCGAGTCACTCTAATTACCGTCTCAGTATGAGCTGTATTATTTACGTTAAGCGTTGGGCATGGGCCAATACCGTTACGATAATGCTAAAGGCTTGAAATGTTGTTTTAGCACTTTCTGAAAATTTACTGTTCAATCCGTGGTTGTGACGAAGAGTTTATCGGATTAACCATTGGGCTGGTTGTAACTGCGTACCTGTACTTGCTTGGATATCCTACATATACATGGGTGGAACAGTTCGTATTGGTTCTGTTCGTGAAGATGTTAAGAAAGTTCGCAAACTCGAAACCTGTAGGTGACATACAGTGAAATGAAGCGAAGTGTGCAGTTGTAGGGGGCAAAGTGGAGGTAGGGACAGGCAGTTATTTTAAATTACAGAATCGACACAAGAGTTCACTTGTTTGGTACAGAATTTAGCGAGTTCTTGTGGCGCGCACAGTTTTTAAGCGGAGAGCTTATTTTGCTCTTCGAAAGTAGACGTAGCTGACCCCTAGAGAGACGAGACTGGCATCCATGAAGTGGAGATCGCTTGTATTGTGGTTGTGGTGGTCAAACACCTAGTAACCTTGAAGAAATTTTGCTGCAGGATAGGCGGCGATGGTTCGGTAGATGTGAGTGTAACTATGTAGTTTGAAGTAGAGGTGATTGCTCGCACACTGCACGACTTTTGTTCTGCTACAGGCTTAAATTCATTAGGAATGCTGTAAGGTAGACAGGCAATAAAGATTATACGTACCAGTAAGGACGGAGTAAACTGGGAACACTGTTTTAGGACGGTTATATCTTGTGCTTGAACTTCACTTCTTCAACAGTAATGTGATAATCAGTGGTTGCTATAAAACTGTTTGCGTTTGTAGAAGACGGGGATGCATTGGTTGCCCTTTATACCATGATTAACCCTATATTTGTGTTCCATAAGTCACTGGGAACGGGCTGGTATGATTTGCTCTTCACACTCGATTGACCAAGCTTGCTTTATCAGAGAGACGGGAAATTTTAACAGAGTTTTGGTTTTCTGTGGACTGTCGTCACAAATGTTTGTTAATAACGTCATAATCTTGCCCCCCCCCTCCTCCACCCTCTCAGTTCGTATTTCCCAGTAACTCTGTCTTACAACAAGACTGTAACTGGACGTGAGTTGTGTCTAGACGACAGTCACTCTTTCATTAATAGTTCTACCAAATCTTAATTTTTGCACGTATATTAAATGTTGTGAGACCACATTATCGATATACCAGTTGTTACCCGTTGTTATAACACTGTAACTCTAATACTTGTTAAACTAACATAGCCAAATGCTCCTTCGTTCTTGAAGGTAAAATCGAGATAGACAATGCAGTATGGGAAGAGCTACGTGAATTTACCATTTTCTTAATTCCAAAGACAATTTTCTTAGAGACAAAGCTGATGAGACGTTCTTTGTATATTTCAGGAGTCGAAGGTTAACATATTGTCCCTTCTGTCCAACGACCGAGTTTCATAACGGATACCAGTGACACCTCACTGGGAAGCCCGTACCTGTTGTAAAGCTTTAAACTCTTCAAATTTTTGTTATCAAAATAGAGCAGTAAGAAAATTGTGGCTCTTTATAACAACCTAATTAGAAAACAGTTCAGTGTAACTAGTATAGGTTTTCGTTTAACCCCTGAAAGCATAAAATTTATCCAAATGTAGTATCACAGATCAGTTTCTCACATTATACACATTATTCTTTTTTTTTTTATTTTTACAAAAGTCAGTCGTTTAATACTGCTTAGGAAAATAACTGCTGTTTATAATTATTTTGGACTCTACGGTACGCATAAATACACAGTGTGGGAAAAAAGTTTTTGTAAATGGTAAACAACTAGTGCACTAAGTAATCACTGTGCTTTAAACAAACACTCTTAACAAAATTACGTGCCTGCATTGTTAACTTATCGTACTGAATAATACGAACTTCATGTCACGACGATTTGCAGATATTATACAAGTATTCATCCCTGGAGATTATACTTTGTAAATTCATGTACAATTTTTTTATAAAAGTTCACAAAAGCCTCTTCAAATCGGAATAAGAAAAGTTATCAATAGCACGGGAAGAAAGGTGCAGCTGACGAATCCTGCGTTGTGCGTTCATGTTTGAAATTAAACTAATTATAATTGAATATATTTCATTAAAATGCTGTGTAGAGTAATAAACGGCGATCTGCCCAAAGAAGAGTCCGTAACGCGACCTTTTTTAGCATATTTTGTCAGTCATTTGCACTGTGTGTGTGATAATAAGAATATATCTTAAGAAGCCTGGTTTTGCAGGCTTCAGACGTTAAGTTGTACATATCAAATGATGTAGGTAGCTGGATGGTGTTGTGTATGAACTGGTTTCGATTACTGTGAGAAGTAGTGAGGGCGATTGCACTGTAGTATAAGTAATTTTATACAATGACTAGACATTAGCAGTGATTATCCGGCCAGCCAGTCTGCGGCCAGCGTCCCGCCACTACTTGCTTTCTACAATTACGTGGTCTGTAGAAGTAATGAATGAGTACTTTTTTATGCTTAGTCTCTTCTTAGTCTTGTGAACGTGTTCGAAGTATTCTTTACTGTTAATTAGAGCAAGCAGGATGTTAAGGTGTTAAAGAAACCAGATTTCATTTGTCTCAACACAGTGCCTGCAAATTGCAGCAACATTTGTATTTTGCGAGAAGAAATTGTACATTGTGGTGTTGCTTAGAGACACCAGATATTGCTGAGTTTCTGAGACGGTTGTGGATTTAGAATACCGGCGTACTGACGATATTCCGCTAACGGATTGGGACTATGGTTGTTTCTCAACTAGTATTTCTGTTCCAAATTACGGAAGGTCTAATATCGAGTTGGGATACAGACTGTTCCCAATGTTCTTGTTGGCTGTGGTTCTTTTATATGCTTAATATGCCTGTATATTAACTATAAAAATGGTGTAAGTTGGAAATCCGTTCCCGTGTTCCACACCTGATTCTACCCAGTCTTCTGTAGCACATATGGCACATTCGTTCTTAAAACATTTTCTAGAGAAAAACACGTCTCTTTCCAAGAACTACGAACGTTATGTGTAAAGTGATTGAAAGTTACGTTACGAACATTTCCCCGAGCTATTGCTTGCATAGTATGTGTAAAGAGCACATGATTATTCGGGTTGGGTTTCAGAAGTTACAAGTATTAACTACAAACGTTCCTATATTTCTTACGGATAAAGTCCAATTCTTAATGGTAAAAGAATGTCATGAACATGTTTGCAATGTCGTAAGCTGAATTATGCATATCCCGCTGATAATGCAGTTTGAAAAAAAGTGCGGAGGTAACTGCAGGAACTGGGAAGGTGGAGATTCCCGAATACCAGTAGAATTGTCAGATTTCTTGGATTTAAAGTAATGTAATTTAATTGGCCGAATCAGAATTGTGTGTTTATTAGTACTCTTTTTTTTTAAGATACGTATTTTACATGGGAATACTATTGGCATTTCGCTGGAAAGGCAGTCTTAACTAACTCCGTTGAGGGGAGTCCTGCTTGGGAATCTGACAGCTCCTCAGCTAGTCAGATTCCCCGCATTTTATGGAACTCGAAGGTCCATTACCGCATTCACAAGAGCACACCACTTGCCCCTATCCAGAGCCAGATCAATCCAGCTGTGCCCCGGTCCCACTTTTTGAAGGGCATTGAGGTTTTAATTAATTTCGTATATCCGCACGTTTGGAAGGGATTATGTGGAATCGTTACTTAACTTGATGGCGATATAGGTTACTTAACGGACTAGACGACAGTGGAGGCTCTCGTGGTCATCGGCCGAAGAAGTGACGTCTTTCCTCCAGTAGCCCTGGTTACAATTCGTGACGGCCGCAGGCCCATGAGCTGCGCAGCTGGAGGAGAAAGAGGCCCATGAACTCGTCCTATCACGGAACCGGTCCTGTACTTGCTCTCATTTCTTCGACCCAGCTTATTGTTTTGCTTTCTTTTGTGCGAGGGTGTAGTCACCGTGGAGTACGGGTACAGTGGTGGCCATAATAACGCAAGAACAGCGCAGAAATTAACGTACTAGATTACCTTGGCTTTTCTGGGCCACGGCCTTAGTACTGTGCCTGATGTGGCAAGTGGTTAATTTGGCTGAGGGTACAGGGGTCAAAGTGTAATGGTTTTAAGTCTAGGAATGCATTGTGATGCGGGATTTTGCACTAGACGTGTGAGATATGTTGGATATTATTAAGACCCTTCAGTGCATTTGTGGTATTCTAGGTAGTGCGGTAGGCCCAAAAAGCGGAAAAAAGGGCGACAATATAAATATTTTAAATGGAAGAAATTTGGCTGTATGCGTTCATCAGCGTTTAAAATTTTAAGCCAAACAAAAGGAAATTCACGAAATAATTGTGATTTTTGCAAGTTCATCCTGTTTACTTGCCCTGGGTGCCAAGATCATTGCTGGCCCTACATCTGCATTTTGTATATCGTTGTATAGTTTCATATCCGGTTATTCCGTATTGTTATTCGGGAATTTGCTTGTATTGATATACGAGGGCTATCCAGAAAGTAACTTACGTTTTGGAATTTAAAAAAACCCAAGTGAAAGGAAACATTTTTTATTATATACATTTGAAACCCACAATCTTAAACTATTTTTCAACATAGTCGCCGTTCAAATTGAGGCACTTATAATAACCGTGCACAAGCTTATTAATTCCATCGTCATAGAATTTTGCCACCTGAGACTTCAACCACTCATTCA
>Ga0123352_10021469_pt1 | contig 10288 bp, 7 predicted proteins | sample TergutLab28metaG_FD_89700 | JGI IMG/M metagenome (GOLD analysis project Ga0123352, IMG submission 89700) | Labiotermes labralis P1 segment gut microbial communities from Petit-Saut dam, French Guiana - Lab288 P1 | ecosystem: Host-associated > Arthropoda: Insects > Digestive system > Gut ...
CTACATGTTTCAATCCCTCTATGGGATCATCCTCAGGGAGCATAAAATAATGTAGGACTAAAGTTACTAAGATCGACTGTATACGAGGTTATCTGGTGGCATGCTGTTTTGTTTATGTTATGTACGTCTGGTTCGGCCTGTGTTCCTCCCCCGCTGTGAGTGCTGTGGTTTGACAAGTATGTGCAATTAGTTGGTTTTAATAAATATTGTTATCACATTGCACGGTAATAAAATGAAAAAAAATAAAACAAAAATTGTGCTTTGCCTAGTTGCATAAAAGCAGCAAACTTGGTCTGCAGAGATGTAGACATATTTAGAATACGAACCATTGTTTTAAAAGAAATTTTAAATTCACTGACTCTTACTGCTCAGAAATTACAGACTCTTTAAACCAACAAATCCAAATAATAAAATTCAATGACAAATATTAAAAAACCTACATGTTTCAGCACAGGGGTGACATCGTCAGGAAGTCTTTTCAATCAAAGGAACATCAGCATAAAATTATAATGTGAAATTAAAACTATGTGATAGCCATTCCACATACATGTTCTAGTTATTTATATTCTGCATGGGATATGTTTACAGACATCTCTTGATATCTGTGATCCAAAGAGATCTCACCTGTCACTTGCCAATTAATACATATGATGTAAACATACTACCTACCAAGTTTACAAGAATATGATAAGTACTAAAACACCATCCCACACAAGAGGGATGTATTAAACCTCTCTTTTATATTTTTTACAATATTCTTTCAAACATGTTTCGACCTGTGTTCATCCATCATCAGGGAAAAGTCATATACAACATTGAGAGTTACTGCTGGCTTTACATTTGCCTCACACATGCATTAAGAGTGCAGAACGTATTTTACAAATCTTTATGATTAAGAAATGCTGAGAAATCTCCACTTTTCTACACCTTCTCAACCAGAAGGCCAATCCACTGCATACCATGTTTAACAATGTGCATGGTTTGAGGTATATCTGATACATCATCAACTGGACCGACCTGTACATGAAACCAACTATCAGACAATACATTTCCAATCGAACACACACTACAGTTTGGAATAGTCAAATGCTTAAGGAAGAGAACAGCTATGTGCAAAAAGGTGAAGGAGTAGTCAGTTCTTAAGAACCACATTTGTAAAACTGGATACACACAAAATTCACAGTCCTCAGCAACAGCCAGAAATGGAACAATACACTATGATTGGCACAGTAGTAGTACCCCACTTGTTTCTTTCAATCCGTCGTCTGTACCTCGGGGTGTCACAGGCACTATACCATGGGTCACGTGGGAGGTGGTAACAGGTGTGGAGGGTATAACCCGTTTGGGATTGCTACAACACATGCTGGCTAACAGGGCTTTGGCCTACCCAAGCCAAGGTGGAAGGCAGCGTGCCGAGGGCTGCATGGCACTGGGGTAGAGATAGCAGTGTCGTTAATGATCCCTTTGGGGAACAAGGCCACACCCCACTGTATGTGGGGCTCCGTGGGCGGTGATGGCATGTTTTCCCCCATTTTGTAGGAGGGCCTCTGGCAGACATAAATGGATAGACCAGTGTTTCTGGAGATAGAGTATGTCTGTCCATAGTGACCCAGTTGGGGAACATGGAGGGGGCACCTTACCCAGGACTCTAAGGAAAAGATGAATTTTCAGATGGGATGTAGGAGGTTCTGTAAACTGGTGTGTCTCTCTATAGGGGTCCCGTTGGGGAACCTGGGGAGGTCCATTAACAGGGAACTGATAGTGGATGGGGGGCTCCAGAAATGGAGCACCTCTCTTTATGGGAGTTCTCTTAGGGGAACCTGGAGGCATAAAACAAGGCTCTGGAGATGGGCACCTCTTTCCATGGGAGCCTCATTGGGAAACCTAGGAGAGGGCTCATATGCCGGAGGCTTTTGTGTGGAACAAGGTTCTGGGACCAGTGTCTCTCCCTATAGGGGCCCCATTGAGGAACCTGGGGGAGGGTCCACCTACTGGGAACTTTGAGAATTAGCTGAAGGAGGGCTCTGGCTTTGGAGCATCTCTCTCTATGGGAGCTCTGCTAGGGGAACCTGGAAAGGGGGCTCCTTTGCTGGGGATCCCGTAGGTTACGAAAGGAAGGCTCTGGGGATGGGCATCTCTCTTCATGGAGGCTCATCTACCGAGGACTTTGAGAGATGGTTGAAAGGGGCTCTGGAGGTGGGGCACTTCTCTCACTATGGCAGCTGCGTGAAGGGAAACTGGAGGGAGGGCTCCCTTGCTGGGGACCCTGCTGTCCGAGGGGACTCCATAAGGGCGACCTGGAGGGAGGGTTCCTTTACTGGGGACCCCAAAAGATATGTTAGGCTCTGGAATGGACGTCTGTTTCCATAGGGGCCCCACTTTTTGGGGAACATGGAGGGACACACTTTTCATAGGGCCTTTGAGATAGAGATATATCAAGAGATATGTAAAAATGCCCTGTAAGCAGGTATCTCTCTCCATACAGGCCCCAGTGGGGAACCTGGAGGGGATTTGCTTGTCGGGACTTTTTGAGAGAAAATGAAAGTATATCTGGGTTCCTTTCTTGGACCCAGAGGACATTAAGATTTTAAGTCTGGTGGCCATCTGGAACGTTGGTAAAGGGACAGGGCTCTCCTGAGCTGGTATCAGATTATGGGGCACATCTGTAATGCCTAGGTGTATCGGGACCATAAGGGTTCAAACCCATTGTTAATCATCTTCATCATAATCATCATCAGTACCCCCACTTGTTTCTTTGGGGGAGGGGGGCTGTTAAGAAAATCTTTGGAATGCTAGAAGCATTCAGATATTGCAGAATGACACATGGCATACTCACAATACCAACCCACCCACACTGTCAGATACCAGAGTCAAAAGAATTGCAAATTCAGCTTTTCATGCAAATGGAGAAGGAAATACAGTACAGAGACATGGAAATCAGTTCAAACCTGAATTATTTAACATTATTCTACATACAGTGGGAGAAGCATGCAAGTCCATAACAGCAGAATATTCCTGGAATAAGGACCTTCAAATGAAACTGGATAAAACAGAAACCAACCACAAAGAAGACGACGGCTTTTCGTACAAAGTGAACAAGTCAATCGTCATCAGAAGAGAATAATCAGCCGAACAAGCCTTAGATATAAGTTCCGTAGTGTTCATATTATAAGGTAGGAAGAAACCACAGGAGTAACATTAAGTAGACGTATCACAAGCATTCCTTGGCCACCCTGATGGTCTGTTAGTATACAAACTAGCATTTTAAAAGGTCATGGTTTCAGTCCAATCACCATAATAAAGATGAAATATTAAAATTAGTCTGTCAATGACAGTCACCTGAAGATAAAGTAGAACCAATTCTAATATGTCACATACCTCATTCAACAGACTATGTCCAACACATTAGTAACATATGGAAGTGAACCAGTTACACATGTATTTAACTCTGTTCGGCACCCACAGAAATCAAATCAAAAAGCAGAAACAGAATGACAATCAGTATAATGCAAACTACAATGAGATGCATGTACATGTTACACTTCAAGGACTAAAGATTATGACACAAAGATTTCAATGCTGCAAACTCTCCCAAAATGATAGTCATTATTCAACTGATACTGAAATGAAAATCATTTGGTCTGATGAAGCAAACTACAGACTGTTGAGTTATTAACAGACAACTGTGTCTACTGGGATGTCACCAGTACACCAATTAACCACTAAAACCACCATGAATGAACAAAGTCTTCAGTCTCTGCGATACTGGTCCCAAAATGTCCATAAATAACTACTCATTGATGTTGTGCAACATCACAGAATATTGAATAGGTAGACTACACTGTGGTGAAAGCCTAAAATCTCACACCATCAAACCTGCTGCAGTACCTGTGTGGGATGCTGTTTCATGAATTATGTTATGGGGCCCTACATTTGCAAAAGAACGACAGAGTTCTATTAGCAAATGTGGCTAGTGTGTGTGGTATCTGGCCTACCACTGAATGCAGGCAACATTACATGCAATGTGGACAAAATGCACACTTTGCCAACATTCGTTCTTTTCTGAAAAAACATTACATGGTAGTGTAATAAGGAGGGTTTCCCCTATGTGGTTACAATAATCTTCAAATTCTATGACAATGGCTTTCTTCCTGTGTAATGCAAATGTACATAAGGCATACATGAAGAAGCCTTTAACTTGAATTGACCCCAGTAATACAAGGAGGAATTCTCCCATATCTTGATGAAACCAGCACTTTGAAAGAAACCTACAGTGCCAAAGAAGCATTTTAACTTTGTGTAAATGCTGAAGGTGGACATTCTAAAAAAACTAATAAAATCAAGACATACCTAATTTTAACCTTTACAACTCTTACTCCAGTTTAGTAGTTACAAAAAATAATGCACAGTATATTCTGTATATGAACAAAGAGTGCACGTATAATACTTCAGATCAATACCTCGAGTTTACAAATTAAAATACTGACCATGGAATACTCTTTCTTAACAGACTCTAACAGTAACCTCCAATATAAACAGTGTATGGTAATGTACATGACACATTTGCCAGCAGATTAGTAAGAATTCTTTCTTAATATTTCCACAGTTTGCATCACTTCTTGTAGTGTAAAATACAAATTCAATTGAAAATAAAAGTAGGTACTGTATGCTTTTGAATATTGGTGTATTAATCTGCCACCAGCAACTGTATCATTTCCTTGGAGGAGGAAGAAGACTGGCTTGTATAAAATGTGTCATGTGAACTGCCATTTCATCCTCATTTCACTTAGTCCTCCAATGAAAGGATGGACACCACCAGAATACCAAAGGCACTGTGGTCTTGATAAGATTTTACCTCACATACACTGTTCTTAGCCACTTCTGCAGTATATACAAGGTCATTTCCATTGCAGCTTTATGAAATTCCTGCTAGCTCTTTTCCACTCCTCAAAGCTTGCACTCCTATGAAAAGGAAAAAACTATGTTCTATTGATAGTAGAGCTTATCACTTGTACCCAAGTGCATATTAAGATTGCACAGGACATTTGCTGTCTATTCAAAACTACAAATGACTGCTTACCTTCCAACACTTCACTTCCCAATCCAAACATGCAAGAAAGTTTTAATTAATTAAATAATTATGATATTTCTGATCATCCATCTGGCAAGTCCAGTGTACAAGACTGGAAGCAAAATGTGTCCCCATGGCTGCTTTACAAGCACTCTGCAGCATAGTGGTGGTGGTGTCACCTCAATGCCCCTAGACCTATATGGTGTCCATCTTTATATGATACCTACCTTTCAACCTGTCCAGCAGAAATATGGCTCTCAGGGTAATGGTGTACACCTCACCATAAGGCAGAGACACCACATTTATTATGAATGATACATTTCGAAGTTAGTGTGTAAGTACAGTGCAACTGGCATAAGATATGTAAGTCAGCCACAAATAGGATGGAGCATCCAACAACCATGAGGACAGATCACACAAAGCATGGCTTATACCATGTTTCTGATGGTAATTCTGTGCCTTTTCTTCAGATTCATTCAAACATCAATCAAACATTGAATAAATATAAATGGCACTATCATGTAAGTGGAACTTGATACTTGTAAACCAGCAGTACCCCCTCAGTTTCCTAATAATTCACAAGAGGAAAGCATAACAGAAGTTTGTACAAAGCATTCAGCATAGCTGCTATAGGCTGGTTGGAAATAAAAGGGGAATTTTTATTTTCCAATTTTGCAGTGGTTGGGTACTTGACCATACACAGGTGACTGCAAGACCAGTAAGAGTTAAAACTCCACAACAAGATTAGTTCTTTATGATTTAAATAAAATATCCCAACTCCATAACAGACAATAAATATGAAGTGTCCTGTTTGAACAATTTCATCTCACAATGAACAATTTTCAAGGTCACATCTGGTTCACAACTAACAATGAATCAACTAAATGGGACCTGAAAGTCATTATCAAACAGAACCTGTTCACGTACAACTTTTTCCACCATAAATGCCACATGTACTGGCCTGGGATCATACTCAGGCCACCATGGTGACAGGTTGGTGACTAATCACCTTAGCCATGGTACTGCTTGCAATATGAAATACTGTGAAGTACTGTACTGCAGCGTAATACACACACACACACACACACACACAGAGCAGAGTCTTGAGTTTGTGAACCCTGATGGTCTGGCACTTGACCTTGCATGATTCCCCACTTTAATACCACTGATTCACACTTGCACAACTGGCTCACATGCAACGCAATAAGATGATGTGGCTGGCAAGTTAGTTCCACCTTTCTTGCCATTCTGTGCACAGCACTCTCAGGTAAGTCGTCATGCATTTAGAATCTCCCTCAATAATTTATGTAATTTATGCTTCTGACAAGTGTTTGCATTTTATTAAAATAAAATCTCCTGCTTTTTTTGTGCTTTCTGAGTTTATTTCAAATTTTCATTACTGGTATTTCATAAGTATGCACTGTGATATTCATGACAGTTTTACTGGCCCCAGTGAATCACAAACATTGAGCCTCTACTGCACATTTCAGATACAGATGAACTCAATTATAACAACCTCAGTTGTGGACACCTCATCTGTTCTATATCAACTAATTCTCCATAATGGGCAAGTTTTTCTCTACCTGTCATCAGTCCCAATATAATTCTCCAATAAGCGGGCTATTTTGAGAATTCAACATATCCTTATGCTTGAGAAGGCAAGCACTCTACTATAAGGTAAACGTAAAGTGATCCCGTTACAGGCCCGGTGTGGCCCAGAAGGTGGGTAGAGGTATAGGTCTACTCTTCCATGACCGTGGCACTATAAGGGGGTGAGTGGTCAGCAGCATGCCCCGGCCACACTTTACCACTGAGAGAGACCTGGTACCCATTTTACAGGAGGCTGGGTAGGCCCCAGGGCCAGTCTGGATGGGCAGAAAATCTCGTCCACACTGGGATTTGATCCCGGACAGTCCAGCCTGTAGTCAGTCACTATACTGCCTGAGCTGCCCGGCCTACACTTTCAGGTAGATACATAAATTCCAGTCCTGGACAATCTCAACATTAATTCCTTTGTGCATATTCCTACTGGGGCGCTTAACATTTAACAGGAGACTGGTGATGTGATAACATGGCTACAGTCGAGGACAAAAGGAAGGTTTTAAAAGTCAAAGAAGAAGAGATTTTTCACTCTTCTGGGATTTTACAAAGAGTAGATTGATAGTCAGTTACTGACGTTTTGGGACAACCTCTCAGTCCCTTCTTCAATGTTCAAGCAGTCTATTTACTAACCCACACTTCACAACATCCCAGAACAGAAAATACCTCACACTGCAGTGGAAATCATGCATTTCTGAAGTTACAGTGATATGAGAAATAGAAAATCGTAAAAGAAAGTTGACGTGTTGGGAATTTGGTCTCATAAATTCTATGATCCAAACAATTTGGAAAAACATAACCACAGATGACAGACAAAAATCACGGACTGCTTAAGATTCTGAGGGTTTACAGGATGTTACTGCATGTACTGTATGTATGTCTAATTTCTTTACTGTAAACACCAAAGGAGTACTTCTGTTTTAGGGGACCGCGGTGGCACAGTGGTTAAGGTGCTGTGCTACAAATCAGAAGGTTGCTGGTTTGAGTCAGTCTGCACTAAGCAGAGGAGCGGTGAGGACATGCTTGTTGAGTATAGTAGTGAATTGTGAGTGAAGCAAGAGTATAGTGGGAGTGTTGTTACAGTGAACTGTGTTTCCATAAGGAAAGTCACAGTGGCATCATGGGAGACGGGCATAATACGATAGTGTGCTGCTTCGACCCCCGGAGTCCCCAAATCACAGCCTTTAACATTCACGAATGGATTTACGAATGTCTACACGTACCTGAAGAGAAAATTCGAATGATACAAATAGATGGGGCAAGAAGACATGTTTACATTAAGTTCACTGATGGGGAGTACATGAACCAAATACTACAGGACACAAAGGGACAGCTGGAGTACAATCACGATAATGGAGAAATCTCACAGGTACAAACAGAGATTGCAGGTATGGGGACGAAAAAGGTAAGGGTGGCTAATTTGCCCCCAGAGGTAAAAGAATATGAGATTAAAGTTCATATGTCAAAATACGGAGAAGTTAGGAGCATTAAAGATGAGATGTGGGCTGCGGCTTACAGATATAAAGTGTACAGTGGTATACGAATAGTTGAAATGAGGCTTAAGCAGCACTTACCTTCAAACATATCCATAGCTGGTAATGATACGCTGATATCATATGACGGCCAGCCACAGACATGCCATAGGTGCAACGAAACAGGCCATCAGAGGCATGATTGCCCTCATGGGAAACGTTTGGGCCCCTCTACCAACATGCAGCTCACCCACACATGGGCAGACGTAGTAAGCAATAAGCCTCAGGAGCAACATTCTGTAATGCCAGTGCTACAGAAGCCTTCAACTAAAGACTGATAGAGAAGATCCTGCCTCTAAGGAACAGAAGCAAAACAAGGACCAGAAATGTGTACAATAAGAGTACACAGCCCTAACTGCCCACCATAAACATGTATGACCTATACATATCACATATTAATGTCAAACATTAATGGATTAGCATCGACCAACAGGCAACATATGCTTGAAGAATTCATACAGAAGCATGATGTGGACATCGCTGTGCTGCAGGAAGTAACATCTGTACACAACATTACTATTAAGGGCTACCAAATAGATAACATTGGAACCGCAGGACATGGCACAGCTACACTCACCAGAGATGATCTACAGATGCACAGGATAAGACGATTACCCTCAGGCCAAGGACTAGCTGCCTACTACAACAACATATGTCTAGTAAACATTTACGCGCCATCAGGAACATCAAATCTGGCTGAAAGGGAAGACTTCTTCATTTCCGAGGTAACAGATTTACTACCACTTGCTCCAACTGAACTCATAATGGCTGGTGATTTCAACTGCGTCCAATCAGACAGTGACTGCACTGAGCAACGATACAGTAGCAGATCTTTGGACAAGGTTACCCAGGGACTTCGTTTGGTGGATGTTTGGGATGCATCGCTAAATGCACAAGCATTCACCCACTATACACTGACAGGCGCAGCCAGATTAGACAGAATCTATGTATCTGATAGCATTCGGAAGAACAAGCAAGGAGTCGAAACCCTAGCAGCAGCTTTTACAGACCATTTGGCAGTAATTTTACGAGTGCAACTATCGATCCCCTTTACACACTGGGGAAGAGGGAGGTGGTGCATGAACACCTCATACCTGGTTGAGTCGCACTTCCAAGACAAATTAAAGATAGAGTGGACTGAATGGAAGAAACACATCCCCCGATACCAAAGCATAGTCCACTGGTAGGAACATTATGTGAAACAAATGGTGAAAAGCCTATTTACAAGAGAAGGAACTGAGAGAAATTCCGACTGCAACAGGATGGAAAACTTCCTTTATGAAGCTATATAGTCCACTGGTGGGAACACTACGTGAAACAAATGGTGAAAAGCCTATTTACAAGAGAAGGAACTGAGAGAAATTCCGACCACAACAGGATGGAAAATTTCCTTTATGAAGCTATATATGACATTCTTCAGAAACCCATGCAGCACAAACAGAAAATAACTGCACTAAAAAGACTGAAGGCTAAAATCGTACGACTGAACAACATATCCCGTCAGAAGCTAATGACTGACACAGGGGATGAAGACAAAATACTGGGGGAAACTCCCTTCCTGCATCACATCATGAAGACCCGGAAGTGTCAGGAAAGCCGGACAATAAAACAGATATGTGATGAACATGGCACGACACATGCAACATCCATGGCAATTATAAAGGCTTTCACAATACAATTCAGAGCTAAATTCCAACCCATCCGAATTAACGAGGAAAACGTAAAACAGCTATTGGATTGGGTGCCTCAAACGGAATCGTATGAGATGAACACAGCCCTGGAGGACCCAATCTCTATGAATGAACTATGGCACGCGATATCCAAAGGGAAGTCACACAAGGCACCAGGTCAAGATGGGATAGGACTAGAATTCTACAAAGCAGCGTGGGAAACTATGAAAATAGAGCTACTACAGTTAATGAACTGTATGTACTTAGATGGCACGATACTGGGGAAGCAACTGCAGGGACTCATTGTCTGCATTCCAAAACATGCTCACCCCCACAATTGATGACTACAGACCCCTGACTTTAACCCTTAGCCACCGAATGACACATATATATATATATATATATATATATATATA
>Ga0123352_10021471_pt1 | contig 10287 bp, 10 predicted proteins | sample TergutLab28metaG_FD_89700 | JGI IMG/M metagenome (GOLD analysis project Ga0123352, IMG submission 89700) | Labiotermes labralis P1 segment gut microbial communities from Petit-Saut dam, French Guiana - Lab288 P1 | ecosystem: Host-associated > Arthropoda: Insects > Digestive system > Gut ...
GCGGATGGTTGAAGCCCTCGATGCGGTCCTCCATGTTCGGGCAGAGATCGGTCGTGCCCACGCAGAACGTAAAGCGCCACTGCGGCTTGATACGCGTGATGTCGTCGCCGATGTACAGCTCGTAGCCGTGGTGACGCAGGATCTCGCACAGCAGCATGATGCCCGACCCGAGCACGTCCTCAATAAACACGAAAAACGTGCCCTCGTGCTGCTGGATGTGCTCTAGTAGGTAGTGGTACTTGCAGCTCGTCAGGTCCAGGTAGTCCGTGATGTCGGGGATGTACTCCTCGCGCACGCGGTACATCGTGTACGTCATCTCCTTGTGCCGATGCGTGATAACCCGCTTCGTGATCTTCTCGGGCGTCATCATGTGCTTCATGATCCGCCGTCCGTAGTCGCCGTTCAGCGAGCAGAACAGCGAGATCTGCGAAAGCGACCGGTACACATCATTGTTCCGCTTCTCGCGCGCGACAATCTCGTACATGTGTTGCTGGTGTCGGGACATGGGTATTGTTACAATGGGGTAGAAATAATCATACAACGACGCACCATGGAATTCAGAGCGCGCCACGTTTTGCGTAACGGCGTTGTACGAGATCGAGAAGTCGGTGGTCGCGAACAGCCGCAAAATAGACTCGATCTGCTCGACATTGTCGGTCATCGGCGTCGCGGTCGACAGGATGAGACGGCTCTCGTCCGATAGTGTGATCAGTCGAATGAGCTGCTGGTACACGCTACTAAAGTTGACCTTCTGGTATTTGATGTTGTGGATCTCGTCCATGATGATGATCGTGTTGCTGTATTTGTCCCGGATTTCCTGATCGGTCATTTCCTTCAGCCGGTTGTGGAACTCGATGTACGAGTTCATCGAGAAAATGTCGCTCGACGGGAAATCGCCGTGCATCGTTTTGTATTTCGCGATCTCGGTCGTGAAGATATAATGGCCGTGGATGCTTTTGGTGATGATCACCGTTTTGGTGCCATGATGCTCGTAATGGTCTATGGAAATCGAAATGCACGTCAACGTCTTCCCCGAGCCGAGGCTGTGAAACAAAAGAAGCGATTTGTTCGACGTGTACGGCGACATATACCGCCGGGCATACTCCTGGTAATCAAACAATCCCTCCTTGTTCCATAGATTGCGGAACTCGACGCGGTGCGATAACGATGATGCCATGTCCATGCGTTTGCTAATTGAATCGAGAAATAGAAAATTCATTTCGAGGAATCAGTCGAACGGCCTCTCGCACGAAAAATGGACGAGTTGTATGATGAGATGGTCGACAAGGCTTTCTTCGATCGCGAGCAACTGATATCGACGCTGGGCGTCACCGACGTGGAGATCGAGTTTCGCCTCCGTCTGCCGCACGTGCCCGCGTCGCTTATCCGCCACATCAAACCCACGTCGTACACCGAAGTGAGATATCTGCACCCCGATCACCCGCACGTCAAGCTCCGTGTCCGCGACGGGTCGGACGGCATGATCTCGAAAACGGCCGTGAGCAAGTACTCGCTCGAGCCGCACTGGTGGTGCACGCTGTGCGTGTCGATCGAAGAGCCGTATGTATGCTACGAGCCGCATCGCTTGTTCAAGCTGGACACACGTCACGTCGAGTGCTTCCGCGTTCCCGTGCGCGATGCGTGTGTGATGGAGATCAAGAACCAGCACGTCGAGGTCGAGTTCCACCGCTACACAGACGACGCTCGCGACCTTGCCAAGCGCACGTTGCGCACGATTCTAAACGAAGCGATTGCGCCGTACATGCCCCGCGACGTGTTTGACGCATGCACGTACCCGTTCCGGCTCAGCGACTACCCGAAGCCAGTCCCCCTGCAACACAAGCATATCCAGACCATTCTAAGCGGGTCATGGTACGTCACGTACAAAAACGACGGCGAGCGGGTGTTTCTGCTGCTCAAGCCCAACGACGGCATCTATGAGGCGTCTGCGCAGAAGCCTTATTTTTGCCGCGTGTCCACTCGCTCGGTTGATAAGACGATGCTCGTGGATTGCGAACGAGTGGGATCTCGCTATTATGTGTTAGACTACGACGATTTTACGGACACGCCTTTCGAAGAGCGTCATAAAAAATTCGGCCAAATTTTGCCGTTCCTTACTGCTAAACCGTACCAAAAGATTCACGACATTCACGACGTTGCCGAGTATGCCCAGCGAGCGCATCCCAAAAACGACGGGTTACTGATCATCGACGGCACGCGGTCGTACCAGCAATCGGTCATCTACAAGTGGAAACAGATGAACACCGTTGATTTATTGGTGCAAGATGGCCGGCTGTATTGCCACGACCATGTCGAGTTCACGCTGTTGCCATACTCGACCGACGGCTTGCACGACAATGTCATCTATGAGTTTTTCGTGGTGAGCGAGCTCATCCCCATGCGCGAGCGTCCCGACAAGCTGTATCCAAATACACTGCACGTCGTCCGGTCGAACATCTATCACGGCATCACGCTCGACTTTCTCCAAACGGTCGGCTGCAAAGCGATGCGAAAATACCACAATGTCGTGAAGCAGGAGTGTTTGGACAGCCTGTCCAACGACGTTTTGATTGACATCGGAACGGGGCACGGAACCGACGTGCACAAATGGAAAGACACCACCAACGTGTATTGCATTGAACCCGACCCCGATAAGTGCCACGCGCTCGAAAAACGCCTGCGCGGAAGCAGCAGCAACGTCCATTTGATTTGCGCGAAGTTGTCGCTCGACCTCGATTTCGGCACGGCGGCGGCCATGGACGTGACCACGTTTTTCTGCCTGAATCTGTTCGCCGAAGACGACCTAGCGACGCTCGCCGCCTTCTTCGAGCAATCCAACATCGGAAAATGGATCGCCATCTACATGGACTACGACTTACTGGTAAGCACGTTCGGCGAAGGACGCATGTCTCACGATTTCACGCTGAAAATACATCCAACGTACACGTTTATCGACATTCCGCAATCCAAAGTGAGACACCTTGTGGAACATCCGCTGACGCTCGACCAACTCATAGCGCGCTTTCCCATGATGGAGCTAGAATCGCACCACGCCCTCGAGTCGCCCTTGCTGTCCGGCGACCAATACCAGCTGTCGCAGTGCTTTGTGGTGGCCACGTTCCATCGGCGATGATTTGATTTTAAAACCATGGATCCATTTTTCATCTCGAGATCGTCTCAAAGGCGCTGCGGTCTCATCTCACATCATCTCAGATCATCTCGAGATTCTAGCGAGATTACATCGTTTACCCTTGAGATCACGTCGATCGATGTCATGAGGCATTAGATGATGCAGTGATTTATATCGATCGAGTTAGGTTATATCGTATCTAAAAAGGCATCGAACACGCTGCGATTCACGAGTGCAGCAAATTTTCGGTAAATTTGATCACATCCCGACAAAACTTTTTTTTTCAAACCCCGACCCAATGGTGTTTTACATCATGAACTCTATTTTCAAACTCCGCCCATAAAGAAATTACCATTGTGTCGGAGTTTAAAACCAACCGTTCATAATGGAGATTTCCATTGGGGTCGGATCGCCTTCTGACAAAGTCCTGTTCCATGGAACATCCTCTGCGTAGCGCACTTTTCCTGTGTCCGGCGACCAATACCAGCTGTCGCAGTGCTTTGCGGTACCCACGTTCCACCCGCGATGATTTGATTTTAAACTCCAATTCTGTAAAAACGATCACTTCGTGTAACCGACAAACTTAATTACGAATATCCCACTATTGTCATGTTGGTCTCTTTATTATGGGCATGCGCAATTGTTGGCGCCGTTGCCATGCCTGTGTTGACATATGACGGCAACTTATGTGCCGATTTGGTCTGCAACATCGCAACCGGACTGAATTCGTTTAAATTAAGTCTAAACCCCGGCGTATTAACAAGAGTAGACCCGCCAGATATTGACGATGGTACAGATCCGAGTATTTATAAATGGGTAACAGAAAACCCCGTATTGGACAGTAATGGACACTACATAAAAATGGAACATGAAATATGCACGAACGCCCTAAAATTATCGATCATCGCAGGTAATCGTAAATTAAATTGTCCCCAAGGTACATGCAATACGCAGCACACCGGGTTATCGTGCGATGAATTTCCTTTCGCATCTTCTTATGAAGGTGGATTTGGTGCATCATCATGGTGTGTTCCTGCATGGCAGAACGTCATGGGCGGTGGTGGTAATTTAAACGCGTTTTATACGGCAAATAATATTATTGATAAATCCGAATTTAAGGTGAAAGTCATTAATGTACCCGCACTATGTAATGCAGGGGGTCTTCCTCTTATGCCAATTCCGCAAGCGGGACAAACAACTTGTTTCACTTCGTCTTCATTTTAAAACGGTTCTAAACCTAAATCAACGCCGCTATGATTAAAAACGATCACTCCGGTCGATGCTTTAACCCACTCGATGTCCATGTATTTGTGGTTATGAACGATCTTAAATTTATGGCCATCTGTATCTGTAAACATAAGAGACTGGTCTTGCGGCGGCGGATTGGGGGTTAGTTTTATTTCATTGTTATAAACACACAAATATTTTTTCTGATGTAATATAAATGTATTATGATCGCCATGAACACATTCCACAATAAGATTATCTTTTTCAGTGCTACCAACGATAGTATCGTTAAACACATCTAAAACATCATTATCGCCATTAAACAATCTTAGGTAATAATATTTATTTTGTTCAATACGATTGCCATTTACATCCTCCGATAGATATGTTTTTGGATTGATCACGGGTCTATCTCGTTTTACCAACTCAGAATAAGGATTGCTATACAGCTTTTCGGCCACGACATCCGCCAATTTTTTATTGTAATAATTTACGTGAAAAGAATGCGTGTTACAGCTCATAAATTCGCCATCTCCCAGGTAAACTACGAAAAAATCTTGATGACATTTTTTGTGGTTTACCATTTGTTTCATATGATGAACGTCTACATTTTGATATGTTTCAGTGATGGTATTTTCGTAATCATTGAGATGTTCGTTGGTGAAAATCATATATGGCCGACGTTTGTTATAAAATATGTTATTTTTGCGCACTAGTTTGCCGTCAAAGTTATACATCATCATTCCTTTATAATAACGCTCGGGCGCGTTTAAAAGTAATTGTTTCATTATATAATTACGGCATTCGTAATCACATTTAATGTTACAAATAGATTCGCTAACCGTAAACGAAAAATACTCCTTTTCGAAAACAATATATGTAGCATTGGTGGCATGATCTGTTATTGTTGCATAATGATCCATCAAACATTTGTCAATAGAATTAATGTCTACGCCTCGTCCGATTATGATATCCATACCAGGTTATGGCGGAATATTTTTTGTTTCATTTTTATGTGATTATACCGATCTTTTAAAGCCGACAACGAGCACATTTAGCATGTATATTTTGTGCCGCTAACACCACATGCACCATCACTATTGCACGTATCAACACAATCACTACTCGTCTTACAACAAGCGCCTGTCGGTCCCTTGCCCGTGCCAGTGCTTAAATAACCGCTAATACAAGAACACGGTATCGTTGTAGAACACGTGTATGTTACTCCGCTAACACCGCACGCGCCATCGCTATTGCATGTATCAACACAATCGTTACTCGTCTTGCAACATGCCCCAGTAGGTCCTTTACCGTTACCAACGCCTGAATAACCTGTAATACACGAACATGTTGTTGCGGTAGCTGTAGATATAGGCGTAGGTGTTGTTTTCGTAGGCGAACATGTGTATGGTACACCATTAACACCGCAAATGCCATTGCTATTACATGTATCAACACAATCATTACTCGTCTTGCAACATGCACCAGTAGGTCCTTTACCGTTACCGACCCCTAAATAACCTGTAATACATGAACATGTTGTTGATGTTGGGGTAGCGGCTGCTGTTGTAGATGTTGCATTTACATAAACGGTAAATGTATAATATTCGGTCCATGTAGCATTAATGGTTACCGATGCGGTGGTCGAAGAAACACCTGATACGGTGGCTGTCGAAGAAATACCTGATGTTATGCCGCCTGATGATATTGTTGTCGAAGAAACACCTGATGCTGTGTTGCCTGATGATATCGTTGTCGAAGAAACCCCTGATGCTGTGCTGCCTGATGATATTGTTGTCGAATTGTTGCCAATGATAATAGGTATACCAGTTGTCGTGGCCGTACTAGTAACATTAGCACATATATTACTATTACAGCTGTTTGATCCACAATCATTATCATTATAACAAGCGACTCCTCCCGGACCGGCACTGCCGCCAACTCCTGCGAAGCATAAGAAACAAAACGGAGGCGCAGGCGGAAATGGCATTGCAAATGGCGTTGGTGCAGTATTACCATTTCCTAAAGTAACAGTAGCGGTTTGATATACGGTGGTTGTGTAGATATATGGCGGATTACATGTACTACCACAATTGGTACAGTCATCATATGCTTCGGGATCATAATAATATGATGTGCAAACGCCGTCAATACACATGTCTTCTAATACGCAGTCCAAATCACTTAAACAGCATGTACCGGTTACTCCATCTTGAAGTTGCAGACCTAAACTACTCAGCGACAAACATCCAGTGACCGATGTTGGGGTAGCTATTAACGACGTCGTCGTACTTGTTGTTGTCGTCGTCGCATTGCATGTGGCTATGACACCCGACACGCCACACATTCCGTTACTGTTACAAGTATCTTGACAATCATTGCTCGTTTGGCAACATGCGCCAGTAGGACCACCGCCATTATTAGTACCGTAGAAGCCGCTTTGACATGAACACCCATTAGTAGAGCGTGTAACATTAGTACATGCATAAGTGGTACCACCAAGCCCACAAATTCCGTCACGATTACAGGTATCCATGCAATCATTGCTTGATCTACAACATGCTCCAGTGAAGCCGCCACCCGTTCCTGTACCATAGTAGCCACCATTACAAGTGCATGGTGCAGTGGTCGGCGTAGCGGTTTTCGTTGTAGTAGCTTTAGTGGTTGTTCTAACCGTCGTTGTCTTAGTAGTAGATGTAGCAGTGGCAATACAAACACCCTTGGAACAAATGTCAGGACAATCGTTATTAGTATTACAACAACTACCGGCGCCATAATAATTGTTACGACATATATTATTATCAGGTCTATTACAAACGCCATTGATGCATGTATTTATACAATCATTACTTGTTGCACAGCATGCTCCTTCGCCACCATCACCAGTACTGCCACTAGGATTACCTCCAGAGCATGACACGGTGCCGCCACCACCGTTATTACACATGCCATCGGTACACGTATCAACGCAATCATTGCTAGTTCTACAACACGCACCATTGACACCATCGCCATTGCCTAATCCAGAACTACCGCCTCTGCATGATATTTGCGGTGGGGAAGCGTTTGTCCCGTCACATCGGCCATTCACACAATCCTGACGACAATCATTGCCTGATTGGCAGCAATCACCAGCGCTTCCTTGACCAGAACCAGACCCGTAATAGCCATAATAACAATCGGGCGTAGGTGTATATTTATGCGATGACGTTGGCGTTGGATTCGTATATTTAAAATTATAATTGATGTTACCTGCATTACTGTACGGCATCCATACTTGAAAATAGTCTACACCGCCAACGGTCTGATCCATTCTATAAACCCAAAAACTAGTCATTAATTTTTGCCACGATGCGCATACTAGCTCACCGGGTTGTAGTTGATAACCATCGAGGCCATTACAAACTTGTTGTTCAGTAATCGTTATATCGGATTGGGTCATTATATTGTAGTATAAATCGTCCGGCAATTCCGACATCCAGTAATTAAAAACATTTCTAGAAAACAAATTTTGGTTCACATCTCCGCTGTAAATCCCGTTTTGCGAACATGTCATAGAATTACTCCCGGTACACGTAAAACAACCTAGATCGCATGGGGAGTTATAATATAACGAATATCCTTTAGCGCTATCATATCCATAGGCATATGCATGACTGAAATCGCTAGAAAATAGCGATACCTCATTGCCGTTTGCTAGCTGATTTGTAATCACCACTTGATTTGCGGCACTTATACCAACGAACGCTAATATTAGTATAACCAGCGACATGCATAACGATAATGACGCAAATGCAATTAAGTTTGTCGGTTACACCAATTGATCATTTTTCTGCCATTTTTGCAGAAAATTGGCGCGATCGTGCCCTTACTTTCCGGCAACCAATAACAGTGCTTTGTGGCGACCACGTTCCATCAGCGATGATTTGGCGGAGAGATCCATTTTTCATCTCGAATCAAGAGGCGCTGCGGTCTCGAGATCACATCGTTTGTCCTAGTTCCTATTGGACTAACAGCTGCTTGAGATTACGTCAATCGATGTATTAGAAGATGATGCAGCGATATAGGATATTATTTATGCAGTTTTTTAAAAAAAAGTATCGAACACACGGCGATTCACGATTATGCATTTTCGGTAAATTTGATCGCGTCCGACAAAACTTTTTTTTTCAACCCCCGACCCAATGGTGTTTTACATCATGAACTCTATTTTCAAATTCCGCTCGTATGTAAATTACCATCGGTGCGGAGTTTGAAACGTCCCTCCGAAAAAAGTTCGTAAGGAGATTTCCATTGGGTCGGATCGCCTTCTGAAAAAGTTTTGCCGGCGCGTATTTTACGATTTTTAACGAGATTAGATTAGGTCATCACCACGGAGTCGTATAAATGATGGCTTTGATGTCGCTCGAGTGCGGGTTGGCACATGTCGTTACAATGATATTGCGTTGTATTTACAATGGAGTCTAGCCAGGGGATGAATTGCTCGATATCGACGCGGCGGTTGACATCTTTTCGGTACATTTCGACGACATGCCAGTCCACGTTCTCGGGATTCTCGAGGGTCATCACTTTGACGACGTCGTCGTATGAGTAACTCGGCGCCAGCGAGCGAACCAGGCCTGGCTGGTATTCTTGGCAACTTGCGCGGTTGCACTGGAAGTGGTAAAGACGGATGCCGACCGCAGTCAGCGGCCAATAGAACCAGCTTTCGCTGTACCATCGGGCGTCGATCGAGACGACAATGGCGTTTGGTTTCATGAACAACCCGGCGCCTAGAGCGTTCCCGAACGGCGCAATGAACACATCGAACGTCTCGACAAGATGTGCGGTGCTTCGCAGATCACACCCGTCGTCGAAATTCAGCAAGTGGATGGACACGTCCGCAAAATGACCGAGCAGCGCTTGGATGAGCTCGGGCATATTGGTGATGTGGCGCGAATGGTGCCGATTCAGAATGCCGATCGTGAGCGATGTGCCATTGCCGTACCGCTGCGTGTTGCGTATGCACGCGTCGTCTTCGTTGACCGGCAATGCCGACAGATCGTGTTTAAAGCTCTCTAAATGAGTGTAGGGGATGTCTTGTTCGCAATACCACAGCGAGCAGCGGTTTCCCGTGCCGACGATGGCCTTGGTGAAGCAGAGAGGCACCAGCGGGGCGGCGTTGTCTTCCAGAACGATGTCCTGGGCGCCCGGGAAGACGTGCATGTCGACCGGCGTGTGTTTGCTCCAATACGTCGTGGTGCGCAGCAGCCAGTGAGCGTGGGTGATGTTGTGTTCGCGCAGCGTACTATACAGGGGTAATAGACCATTATATACATAGTGAGAAAAATGGAAAGGAGAGTAAAGGCCATACACCATCAACGTGTCGTCAATATATCGCACGCGTCGCTTGCTTAGCACTTGGGGTGTAAACCACATGTCTTCGCCGCTTCCGGTGTTGATCATGTTGATAGATGGAGGAGTCGCATCGGTGTGAATGAAGGGACCGTGCGCCCGAGAAATACAGAAATGAGTGAATTCGCATACAGTGCTTCGGTCCGAAGCCCCTTGGCATGTCCATTCGGATTTCGCAAGGGACTCCGTCGAATAAAAATACATACAATACAAGACATAAACGGCTGTGACGCCGATCAGCACTTTTCGCTTCATCATCTATCCGTGGATTGCAAAAAATAAATTCGCTCGGTGTCGGAGTTTAAATACATACAGCTCGGGTCGAAAAAAAAAATCGGCCGGCTAATACGAACGTAAATTTCCATCATGAACTTTATTTTCAAACTCCGACACGATGGTAATTTACATTGAAGCGGAGTTTGAAATTGTCTGGAAAACAAGTTTTGTCGGTAATGTGATCGAATTCACCAATCTCAAGCTGCACTCGTAAATCGCAGCGTGTTCTATACTTTCTTTATAACATGTCATATAAAATA
>Ga0123352_10021472_pt1 | contig 10287 bp, 3 predicted proteins | sample TergutLab28metaG_FD_89700 | JGI IMG/M metagenome (GOLD analysis project Ga0123352, IMG submission 89700) | Labiotermes labralis P1 segment gut microbial communities from Petit-Saut dam, French Guiana - Lab288 P1 | ecosystem: Host-associated > Arthropoda: Insects > Digestive system > Gut ...
TGTTAAAATTAAAAAAGGTTAACCTTTTGAAGCCTAATATCAACTATAGTGGTCGTACCGCACCGCTAACCTCTAAAGTTACATTTTATATATTTATTCAACAAATATAGGTACTGAATATTTTTAACATGTTACATACTCTTGGTTTTTTTTCTCTCTTCAAAATGCAGTTTGTTTCATAATTCTAACGTATTTATTTCCTGTATTATTCACATTATATATACAGGGTGTGCTAAAATAAAAATAATAATTCCGGCGCCAAAAGGCTAATATAAAATACCTGAAACCAAAATACACTGACTTAATGCATCATATTTACAATTCGTACTAACATGAAAGAAATACTCAAATTCGGTGGGGACAACAAAACTTTTCGTGTTTTCTGGGGGGGGGGGGGGTTTACGCCATTTTTTGCGGGGGCGCCTGTATTGTTTTTCCGTAAGAATGTCCAAGGTAAATTTGTGTCAACTGGTTGGTGGCAAACATTTTAAATATTAACCTTTATCCTGCTAACGTGGAGAATGTGGTGAGCTCCTAATAATGCCAACAGATGGCAGGTGGGGTTTAACACATACTTAAAATTGTTAAAGTTGTGTAAATCGAAGTAGTGACAGGAGAAAAGCTTCTTGTAATGTTGGTTAAGTGGTTAATTGTATAAATATATAACAAATTCCGTAGTTTTCAGTGGCCATAAAAGAAAAGACGAATCAGATATGTTTGTATCAGAATGCAGAGAAAACTTAGCGTATCCATTCTTCCACCTATTCTTCGTCAGTCATTTGGTACAATAATGAACATTTCTTTTTTTGTTTTTGGTGCGACAGGCCCCAGTGAGGCAGGGCCTCCTCATTCACGAGGTTTCTAGATCACAATCAAACACACCACAGTCAGTAGGACTCCTCTGTACGAGTGATAAGCCCGTCGCAGATACCTCTACCTGTCAACACACAACACGCACAACATGAAACACAGTGGGATTCGAACCCGCAATCTCAGCTGGCAAGGGGTCGCAAACCCACGCCTTAGACCGTGCGGCCACTGGGACCGGCAGAGTGATAAATATTATTCCATCAAAATGCACGGTAAAAACAGAAAATTAATTTCGTAAATATATGGTAGGCGTTGTGCAAAGAGGTAAATTAGAAGAAGGAAAGAAATAAAGGAAGAAGGAAATAAATAAAAAAGTAGATAAAGAAAGAGAGAAATAAGTAAAAAAAAAGAAAGGGAGAAAGAAAGACAGACAGAAAGAAGAAAAGAAAGAAGAAAAGAAAGAAAGAAAGAAGGAAATAAATAAAAAAGGAGATAAAGAAAGAGAGAAATAAGTAAAAAAAAGAAAGGGAGAAAGAAAGACAGACAGAAAGAAGAAAAGAAAGAAGAAAAGAAAGAAAGGAAGAAGGAAAGAAAGAAAGAAAGAAAGAAGGAAATAAATAAAGAAGGAGATAAAGAAAGAGAGAAATAAGTAAAAAAAAAGAAAGGGAGAAAGAAAGACAGACAGAAAGAAGAAAAGAAAGAAAGAAAGAAGGAAAGAAAGAAATAAATAAATAAAGAAGGAAATAAATAAACAAAGAAGGAAAGAAAGAAGGAGAGAAAGAAAGAAAGAAAGAAAAAGAGAAAGAAAGGAAGAAGGAAGGAAACAAAGAAAAAAGAAAGAGAGGAAGAAAGAAAGGAAGAAGGAAGGAAGGAAAGAAAAAAGAAAGATGGAAGGAAAGAAAGGGAGAATGAAAGAAAGAAAAAGAAAAGAAAGAAAGGGAGAAGGAAATAAAGAAAGACGAAAGAAAGAAATGGGAAAGAAAGAAGGAAAGAAAGAAAGGAAGAAGGAAAGAAAGAAAAAAGAAGGAAAGAAAGAAGCAAAGAAAGAAAGAAATTAAGAAAGAAGGAAAGGAAAAAAGGAAGAAGGAAAGAAAGAAAGAAGGAAAGAAAGAAAGAGAGAAAGAAATAAAGACAGGAAGAAGGTATGAAAGAAGGAAAGAAAGAAAGAGAGAAAGAAATAAAGAAAGGAAGAAGGTATGAAAGAAGGAAAGAAAGAAAGATGTAAGGAAGTAAAGAAAGAAAGAAATAAGGAAGGAAAGAAATAAAGAAAGAAAAAATGGAAAGAGAGAAAGAAGGAAAGAGGGAAAGAAGGAAAGAGAGAAAGAAAGAAGGAAAGAAAGAAAAATAAAAAATAAAAAAGAAATTAGGAAGGAAAGAAGTACAGAAAGAAGGAAAGAAATAAAGAAGGAAAGAAATAAAAGAAGAAGGAAAGAAAGAAAGAAAGAAAGAAGGAAAGAAAGAAAGAAAGAAAGAAAAGAAGGAAGAATGGAAGGAAGAAAGAAAGAAAGACAGAAAGAAATTAAGAAAGGAAGGAAGAGAGAATTAATAAATCTGTGTAGACTAACTTGTCTTTAAATGAAAAATTTACCTTTTACTTCTAGCTGACCGCCCTGTTTGCAGTATGTAATTGTGTGAGGAAATTTATTGTTTAATTATTTAAAGGTATTATCTTAAAACAAAATACAATCTCCACGATGTATTTTTCAGCTCACTCAATTTTTTTGATGTCGTCACATCACAGTTCATTTCTACGAAGTGACATGGACGGTGCCTTGCAACAACACAACGCCCCGCTTTGTTGCCTCTGTTTTTCTTCCAGCATTATCCCCCAGGTGGCAGGATATATGCGTGTATAGTCTAACCGTGTACTTGCGTGACAAAATGGCGGCTACCTGCGACACGACTCCCTCTTGTAACGTGGCATAATAAACACGAAACACATAAAAATTTTATATAGAATTCAGAGAAAAGAATTTAATGTGTTTTGCACGAGATGTTGATTTCGTCGCTAAGCTGTGTTTCGCGGAAGGCTGGTGTTGTTGAGGGAATCCATTTGGTTCGTAAAGTCACATATCGGTCGCTCTACATCAGCAGGTCAGGTAATTAGGCAATCGGAGTGAATGAATTGAATTAGATTCAGGTTAGCAAATATCTTTTCTTCAAAATCATTTTCCGTTTCTTGAAAAAATTACGGACTATATTCTAGGGAATGCTTGCTATCTGTCGGTACAGAATCTTATGTATTCCAGTCTGCTCTGAAATTTTAAAAATAGTGAGATATACAGAACTATAATTTTGTCTTTTGTGTTCTTTGGGTGCGAAACTTGGTCGCTCATATTAAGGGCCGAACGGAGGCTGAGGGTGTTTGAGAATAGTGTGTTGAGGGGAATATTTGGGCATAAGAGGGATGAGGTAACTGGAGAGTGGAGAAAACTACATAATGAGTAGCTTAATGATCTGTACTGCTCACCAAATATTTTTCGGGTGATCAAATTTAGAAGAAAATGAGATTGGCAGGGCATGTAGCGCTTATGGGGAGAGGAGAGGGGTATATAGGGTTTTGGTGGGGAAACCTGAGGGAAAGAAACCATTTTCGAGACCAAGGCGTAGATGGGAGAATAATATTAAGATGGATCTTGAGGAAGTGGGATGTGGGGGTGTGGACTGAATCGAGCTGGCTCAGGATAGGGACAGGTGGCGGGCATTTGTGAATGCGGTAATGAACCTTCGGGTCCCATAAAATGCGGGGAATTTATTGACTGGCTGAAAACCGGTTAACTTCTCAAGAAAGACTGTGCTCCATGGAGTGAGTAAGTAAGTAAGTAAGTAAGTAACGGGCTGTACTGTAAGAGAAGAACCGATTACTAAACAGAATAAAGAACGAGTGGAACACATTCAGGCACATTCTAAAAATCGTGAAGAAAAATTCCAATATTACAAAATTTATTATTTAGTTTTGTGGTATATTCGAACTGACTACAATATTAAATTCAATCTATTTAAAATATAGTGGGTACGCTAGAACGAAAGTAATTGTTTCTAGAACCTCTTTCATCATAGCATCTGTTCCTTCTAGCATAAACTGAAATGTATGTATTTAGGGATAACCCTTTCCAGACCCACAGCCTACTTTCGTTCTAGCGTCTTTTCGTTCTAGCGTACACTGAAATATTATTTATTGGTAATCCGTTCGAGGCCGGCCCACAGCCTACAGCACAGTCACCATCCAACACAACCATTTGAACAGGAAAAATATAATACAGAATCAAAAATACAAGCTGTAAAATTAATAAATAATTAATGTATTTAACCTTTACACACTACACCAATAAGCAGATAACTGAACTTAACTGATAACTGAGCCTTACACATGATAACAAAGATGATGACTGACGCACTAATCAAAGCGCGAATGCCCAACACGTCAGGCGCATGCGCGAGCTACGTCGGCCAATAGTATACCTCCGCGTTCGTTGTAACATAAGTGTTCGTTTTAGCATCCTGAATTTGTTGATAAAAAGTGTTCGTTCTAGCATTCGTTCGTTGTAGCATCTTTCGTTGTAGCATTCGTTCGTTATAACATACCCCAATGTACACGGTAAGGAGTTTTATAACTTTAGGACGTCTTCTCAAAACGTGATGGTGAAATAAGTACAATGAGATGGGCAGCACGCGTAGCACAAGTGGATAAGTTGATTTCCTTTGACCCGTAAGCAATGTGTGTGTGTGTGTGGGGGGAGGGTTTGTGCTTGTAGAGCAGACAGTCTTTTTAAAATATATGGGAGCCTAATACTTGTATACTGAGGTTAGAGCAATAGTTTGTACAGAAAATACCTCGCTTAGTACGGATCTAAAAACAGATTTTTACTAAAATTTTATCAAATTTCAAATTTCACTTAATCATCAGAAACTTCAGCGAGTAGATAAATATCTGTTACGTTTTCAGTGTGGACTTGTGTCCTCGAGCTTAATGGAGAAATATCACTTTTGTAAAACAAAGGAAAGAAGGGTGGAATCTAATTTCTCGCACTTTGTAGACATTTAAACCAAAAGTGAAATCTATCTGGCAAGTTTTACTGCGTCTTCTGAATTAAACATGTTGAGAGCATCCATTGACTTCAACTGTGGCTGACAGCGCCAACTGCAGAACTACTTGACTTCTCCATTCGGACGTATCTTGCTCACATTCCACACATTACTCTGCTTGTTAAGCACCGCTTTACTTGGATTTTCTCATTGTGCTAGGAACAGAATTTGGTCATTTCTTCAATAAATATTCAAAATGGTAAAGCAATCCCATTACAGCCCTGGAGGGGCCCTGAGGGTTCCGGCAGGTTGAGGCTTCCCGATTTCAAGACACTCGGCACATGAAGGCGGTAAGGTTGTCAGCCCTACGTACCGGCCGCCTTTACCCCCAGGAAATATCCTTGGTACTCATTTCTGTTGGAGGCTGTGTCAAACCCAGGGTCACAGGGCGGCCGGAAGGATTATGTCAATGAAAAATTCCAATTACACCATCGGGAATCGAACCCGCGACCTTCCGGCTTATAGCGTTGTGCGCCACCGCGTGCCCCTCAATATATGTACGGTCACTGTAAATCTAAGTAGCGCCCTGTCTGTGTTATTCACTGACTTGTCCAGGTGCTCCACACGTTTGTAAAATCTTCTTACTGTACAAGTAAAGCCGCATTTGATTCAACATTACCGGGATGCTAATAAGTCCTTGTCCCGACCAAGAAGAAATAAGTTACATTCCCCTCATTTTATGAAACTTGGAGGTTCATCACCACATTCACAACAGCCCACCACCTGTCCCTATCCTAGCTAAATCAATCCATTCCTCTGCCCATCACACTTTAGACATGCGCAGCTTGTTTCCTTCCTGGTCGGACTAAGGACTTATCAGCACCACTGTATATCTTCCAAGGTAGGAGGTTACACCGGCTGTGTTTAATGATTTGGAATGTGTGACAGTGTGGAATGGTATAAAGATTTAGTATTACAGTGATAAGATCTTCAGATATCACGTAGAACCAAGGCAAAAATTGGACAATGATGTAATAAACAAATAATTAGCTCAGTCGGTAAGACAGCAGTTAAGAATAGTTTAATATCTTAGGACTTAGCTCTTCATAGCTTCAAACAAATGTATATGCAGCACTCTAGTGGTCATTTAAAAGCTACGTATTAATAAAATTATTGCTGGTTAAAAAATGGATTATTTTAATAAAGAATATTTGATCAATTCCCATGCAGAGATAAAATATCCAAATATAATTTATCATTATGTTAGGAATTTTTACATAAATCCTTATGATTCTTTACGGCTTCAGCACCATACATTGAATTAAGAATTCCCAAGATATTTGTCAGTTTAGGTTAGGATAGGTTAAGCTAGGTAACGTTAGTTTAGTTTAGGTCAGGTTAGTTTAGGTTAGTTTAGATTAGATTAAGTTAGATTAGGTTAGAATAGTTGATGTTAGGTTAAGTTAGGTTAGGTTAGATTAGTTGAAGTTAGGTTATGTTAGGTTAGGTTAGATTAAGTAATTTTTTATTAGTTTAGGTTAGGTTAGATTAGGTTAGGTTAGGTTAGGTTAGGTTAGTTTAGGTTAGGTTGGGTTAGGTTAGGTTAGGTTAGGTTAGGTTAGGTTAAGTTAGGTTAGGTTAGGTTAGGTTAACAACTTGACCCCTAAAAACATAAAATAATTTAGCGCAAGCCGTCAAGGAATGCAAAATTTTGTCACCCGTACAGACTTGCAACATTCACTAATTTGGCCTGATCTAAATTTTATCCATTCCACGTAGCGTATATATATATATATATATGTATCTCAAGTTCTTTTTTAATTTTGGTATGTACATTTTAGTGTTTCCCTTGGTTTTTCTTGAGCTATGCAGAAACTTATGGTCAGTTCCTCCAAACACATCCCCTTCTTTTTATTTCTTCTGATTCCTTTCACTCTATGTGGAATATAAGGTCACCTTTTATTCATATGCTTTTTAATTTAGCTGTGAAATATTGCAGTTTTATCTTGTTTTCTCTCGAGTTATACTCACGAACAATGTGATAATTCCTTCAGACAAATTACTCAGAGTCCCTTCCGTTTAGTTATTTACATTCTGTACATTCGTAACTTCATAAACATAATCTTTCCGGCCGCAGTATGGTCCTGGGGTGGACACAACTACTAACAGAATTGAGTACCAGGAGTATTTCCTGGAGGGTAGAAGCAGGCGGTGACTACAACTGACAACCGTACTACCTACAAGTAACGACTGTCTTGAAATCTGGTAGCCTCAGTTTCCTGGAAAACTCGGGGCCAGCCTAGACCTGTAAAGGGTTTGCTTTACCTTTTACATTCATAACCACAAAGTTATCTTTCTTTATAATTTGTTTACATAACCTTTGCAGATTGAAGAGCTTCGTCGAACGCCGGGTAAAAAATCAGAAAAAAAACTATGGGGTTGAACGAAGTCATCCCGTTGGGTATTGATCCTATATATATTCACTTTATACATATATTCCAGTCAACACAACTATATAACCAAAGCATAGGTTAAAGCGACATGTTTCAAATTAAAAAAGTCATCGTTAGGCTAAGCTAAGAACCGTGAAGTTCTTTACAATATGGCTGTGCGCATTTGGGATCACAGATGGCTCACAATTTGTGCTGTGATTCGTACTGTGCATATAAAGTGACATATCTTTTACACAGAAATCAGTAACAGACTACAAAGAACAAGTCGACAGACCCCCCCCCACCCCAAACAACCGGGAAACTAAAAACAGGAGAACCAATACAACCACAACGCACATAACAACCAGGAGCCCAATCAGTGAAAATCAGTCTCAGGAAATAGCACGCTAAAACACGTCACATACTTGACCCCCAATATAGTGAATCTAGTTAGTTTCATTAAAGAATTTATCGTGATGTCCGGTCAACTGAACGTCAAATTCTGCCTTAACTATTGTTTCTTATTCTTCACTATAACCAACAAATGAGGGACCGCGGTAGCACAGTCGTTAGGGTGACATGCTACAAATCGGAAGGTCGCTGGTTCGATCCCAGCTGATGTTACTGGATTTTTCATTGACATAAAATCCTTCCGATCGCACTATGGCCCTGGAGTCGACTCAGCCTGTAACAGAAATGAGTACCAGGAGTATTTCCTGGGAGTAAAGGCGGCCGGTGCGTAAGGCTGTCAACCTACCACCATCCTGTGCCGTTGTCACGAAATCTGGGAACCTTAACTTCCTGGAACCCTCAGGGCCTGTTCAGGCCTGTAATGGTTCTGCTTTATCTTTACCTTTAGCTCTGGACCACTCCAGGCCTCCAGTTGGTTTGCTTTACCTTTACCTTTACCTTTATAACCAACAAATGAACAACTTTATCCTAAAAGTATATATATATCACATATTGTTTACACGTAAAATTGAAACATTTAAATGAATCTATTCTGTTTTATTGCAAAAAAGACAATATTTAAACATTTTAATAATATTCTAAATTTGAAATTTCAACAGCTAGCATCTGAGAATTTGTGTGTTACTTCCTTAACTGTACTGCAGTTTGATACGAAGATATTAACATACAAGTGGACAAATACATGGTATTACGTGTTAGAGGGTAATTAATGTTCTAACAGGTTTTATTCAGTTTCTGCAGATGGAAATTTAATTAACCTTTAGGCGCAGGAATTATTTTTTAAATTTTAGCAAACACTGTATATAAAATGTGAATAATACAGGAACCAAATACGTTACAAATATGAAACAAACTGCATTTTGAAGAGAAAAGGACGCAGAATATATACCATGTTTAAAATATTCAGTACCTATATTTGTTGAATAAATGCAAATTTAGAGGTTAGCGGTGCGGTAGACCACTATAGTTGACATTAGGCATCAAAAGGTTAACAAACACAGAAAATCAGTTTGGAATTCATAAAAAAAATCTTTAAGTTCACCCGGTGGCGCAGTTGGTTGAGACACTGGGCAACAAGCCTAAAGTTCGCGGAATCAATTCCGGATTTTTTATGGTAATTTTTCATTGATATAATACTTCCGGCCGCACTATGGCCTTGGGTTGACTCAGACTCTAACAGAAATGAGTACCAGCAGTATTTCATGGGGGTAAAGGCGGCCGGTGCGTGTGGCTGATAAAGTTGCCACATTAATGTGCCGATCGACTTGAATTCTGGGAGCCTAAACCTCCTGGAACACTCAGGGTCTGTACAGGACTCTAATGGGATTGCTTCACTTTTCCATTTTAATGCAAACATCATAATTTACAAACAACACATAGGGAGCTTAGTTTGAGATTATACGAAAAATATGAAACTTTCAAAGCCTAGCGTGAGTACTTTTCTTACGGCCAGGCTTAAACTACAAAAATTCTACATTGTGGTCTCTTTGCGTTCAGTGTTTTGTACGTATCTGAGAATAAACAGCGGCCTTTGATGTATACGTCATTAACTGATTGGTTTTTATAGCTGTGGTGGAAAGTGTTTACATCGCGGTACAGACTGATCCTTTATATAAAGCAGATTACTTTTGGTCTTTAAATAACCGTGGTGGAAAGTGTTTACAGCGCGGTAGGAAATGATTCCTTATATAAAGCACAATACGTTTGGTCTTTAAATAACCGTGATGGAAAGTGTTTACAGCGCGGTACGGACTGATTCTTTACATAAAGCAGATTACGTTGGGTCTTTATATAACCATGGTGGAAAGTGTTTACGGCGCGTTACGGACTGATAACTTTTATAAAGCAAATTACGTTTTGTCTTTAAATAAGTGTGGTGGAAAGTGTTTACAGCGCGGTACGGACTGATTCCTTATACAAAGCAGATTGCCTTTGGTCTTAAATAACCGTGGTGGAAAGTGTTTACAGCGCGGTACGGACTGATTCTTTATATACATCAGATTACTTTTGGTCTTTAAATAACCGTGGTGGAAAGTGTTTACAGCGCGTTACGAAATGATTCCTTATATAAAGTACAACACGTTGGTCTTTAAATAACACTGATGGAAAGTGTTTACAGCGCGGTACGGACTGATACCTTATATAAAGCAGTTTACGTTGGGTCTTTAAATAACTGTGGTGGAAAGTGTTTACGGCGCGGTACGGACTGATACCTTAAATAAAGCAAATTACGTTTTGTCTTTAAATAAGTGTGGTGGAAAGTGTTTACAGCGTGGTACGGACTGATTCCTTATACAAAGTAGATTACCTTTGGTTTTAAATAACCCTGGTGGAAAGTGTTTACAGTGCGGTACGGACTGATTTCTTATATAAAGCAGATTACGTTGGGTCTTTAAATAACTGTGGTGGAAAGTGTTTACGGCGCGGTACGGACTGTTACCTTATATAAAGCAAATTACGTTTTGTCTTTAAATAAGTGTGGTGGAAAGTGTTTACAGCGTGGTACGGACTGATTCCTTATACAAAGTAGATTACCTTTGGTTTTAAA
>Ga0123352_10021473_pt1 | contig 10287 bp, 3 predicted proteins | sample TergutLab28metaG_FD_89700 | JGI IMG/M metagenome (GOLD analysis project Ga0123352, IMG submission 89700) | Labiotermes labralis P1 segment gut microbial communities from Petit-Saut dam, French Guiana - Lab288 P1 | ecosystem: Host-associated > Arthropoda: Insects > Digestive system > Gut ...
ACATTAACTAAGTAACGCTACATAGGTGCAGATGGAATGATTTTTAAATAGATATAAGAAATGGGGTAAGAGAGTGTAAGAAATATTTTCAGAATATTAATCTTTACGCTTACCTCATATTCTGGGCTCCTACATTAACTAAGTAACGCTAATAACTGCACGTTATAATCTAGGGAAATACAACAGAAAGTACTGAGCACCATAGCTACACGCATGTAGACTGTCGAACAGAGCTTGCCATTTGAATAACAAAGTAAAGAATAAATACCGCCGTGCTCGCTCAGCAAATTCTCTGACGGGGAGTGTCAACCCAAACGAAGAAATGCAGGCGTACTGTGTTGAACCATCTCTTGTTTTTGACAGCGTTCGAAAGGATTACGTTTGTCATCAGCCATTTTATCCGCTTACAAATTCATAGTACGTCACTGTGCACCTAATATAATAATGCTATCTACAGCTAACAGAGCATAATTACGCTTACGGGTTGTAAGATGCAAATGTGTACAGGGAACAGTAACAGTAACCTGGCAGTATCATGTTCTCTAATAGGAGCACCACAATTCTACATCAGTCTTCAAACATACTCGGTGACTAAAGGAACATTAGTTAACTGAGAGATGAGATTTCTACGGCACTGAGTAACAAAAGATTGCGGTTTTTAGAGCGTGCCACCGTGCAGTTTGATCGAATGGTAGTACGTTCCGGAGCAGCGCGCCGCCCCCATCCTCTCGGGTAGAGAAATCACTCACTGTTATACCCTGAAAATGGGGGTAGCAGGTTTCGTGCTCATCGATCACAGTGTACAGTGTCACACCTCAGAAGACAGTAACCTGGAACAATATTAACTCACGGCTCTTTTGATATGGGTGTTGCTATGGTATAAAATGAGATTTAAAATCAGTTACGTCTGAAGAAAAATAAATACGAAGTAAAGAAACAAGGAAGAGGGCTACACAGGGGTGCTGATAAGTCCTTAGCCCGACTAGGAAGGAAACAAGCTAATGTTTGTGTCAGAATGGCGTGAATTTCCTTCGGTGCCTTGCCTTTCAGGGGGAAAAAAAAACTTGACAGCTCGCGTCTCGATGTTGTTGGCGCGCGTCCCTGACCTGCTTTCGAGCTTGTTTCTTTCCTGGTCGGGCAAAGGACTTATCAGCACCCCGGTATATGCCGATTTAACTCTCTGTTTTGGATTGGTAATTGACTAGACCGGCTTTATGTTATTATGAGGCGATAAATAATACATTAACACGCTGTCGTTCCTCCCGGGACAAAATATCAACAATCCTATCCAGCACGCACGGTGTATGTTTCCAGAGATCAATAAAGCACGTAGAATTATGATATGCATTAATTTTGTGTGACGGTATTGAAATCATTCTTTATTAGAATTAACACAATGGGACGTTAAACATAAAATTATCAAATTATAGATATCATGTGAAAACAAACACCATTTTTACCCACCGCCATAATACCAGTCTCACAGTTCTATTTAATTATATTTCTACTCTTTCCTATACAATACTGATCAATATTTCATGCGGATAAAAAGTACAATTGCGTATACAGTATATTATTGTGAAATAAATCATCATGGGAACAACTTGTGAATGATCTAACACAAAGGTCGCACTATTATCTGAAACGTTTATCTGATACGTTATTTGAAACAGAAAATCATAATGAAGGAAAAGAAAAATGATATCTGAACGTACAGTGTGACTGGCTTTACAGCACTTCGTCTGTATTTGCAATGATTTAAAATCGTGATTAATGTTGTTGCAAAATAAGTCACTTGAGTGGAAAATACATGTAATTTAATTTGACCCATATTTTTTTCTATTCTGGTATATGAACATATATATATATACATATTAATTTTATTTATTATTTATTTGTTACGGAATGATGCAGTTGTTAACGTACTAGAGTGTTAAAAGATCGAACAGTGAGTGGACGAAAGACGATAAATTGCGGTGGATGTCAATAGTAGCGGTCGTGGCTTAATTGACAGTGCTACTTGAAGCATTTGTCTGTAAAAACTGAGGAAAATCTCTTGACTCGGGAGAGATCTGAATAATTTGTGTACCGAGCGGAAGTTGCAAGAGGTACGTCCCAAAGGCAAGCCAAAATTTTCACCGCCTGAGACAAATTTATGGGTCAGTTTTGTGTATTTGTCTTTTTAGTTGCTTGAACAAAGCAACAAAATTCAACAATAATAAACCCCAAGATATAAAAAGACTGTTAATTTTATAGTTTCCTTAATCTGTTCTTGTTACGGGTAAAAGTTCCATTTAGTATTTCCACCATCTTGTACAAACCATCAGGTTTCGCCATGTGCCAAATGATTGTTTTTCCTCTATCCACCATGGAAAGACTCTGTTTTCTGTCTGCTGCAGCATAGGTTTGACAAGTGCAGATATTCGTTGCAAGAGACAACAAATGGAAAGAATTTACTGAAGAAAACTTGAAATTGAAACAGAATTGCTCCTGTGAGCTGACGACAAAGGACGGCCAAAATTTTTGTACTCTACTTTACATCAATCGGTTGACAGCCATAGTTATAGTTTTCTACATGTAAAAGATTAGCCACCAATCCTCTGTACAGAGCTTTTAGTGGTCCCACAGCCAATGAAAAAGTTATGGGGAACAAAAATCCCAGATTACCTGGTCGTCTAGCCCGAGGTCTAGTCAGTATACTGCATGATCTACTCCGTGTCCCGGAGCTGCAGAAAAATAAAATATTTATACTTTCATTCTTTAAAATGGCACAAGTAGGTCCACTGAAAGAGAAATTTAGGGCGACAAAATTTGTAAATACACCGGAAAGAGTAGTAATTACAAGTACATAGTAGAGCCCTAATCGAGATGTACGCAGTAACATACGCGATTTCCCTGAACACTCAAATTACTCTCTACAGCTTGAGACACTGTAACCCAGGGTCTCTATAGAACTACTACAGCGAAACAGCTGGCGAAGGCAGGCAGCTATTTGTGTAGTAATCAGACGTCACGTTAGTAACGACAAGCTGTCTGTGCTTCCTCTCCTATTGTTATCAGTGACATGAATGTACTAGGATCTGATTATGGGTTGTTGAACTCGGAGGAGTGGCTGCAAGTGCGAAGTAATATCAATGGAACTCTGTAAAGGAATACAGTTACGTGTATGAAAATATCATCATCGTCGTCATTATAATTATCATCATCATCATCATCTATTCTGCCTTACTAGTGGTCCGTAGCTTATTCAAAAGCAAGTTCTAAAGTGCGATCTATCGTTTTCTCTTTAAATCTCAAGTATTTTGCGTATCCTCAAGGTCATCCAGTAAATGCTTACCTCTTCTTACATTCCCTTCCATATACTTCATACTACAAAGAATAACACCACGGAAGGCTAACTAATTAGTATCGTCTTGCATACACGGCAGTTCGTAAGCAAGACCTAAATAATAAATTAGCTTTCCGCAGTTTTATTCTTTGTCGTATGTTCCTTTCGTCCTTCTCTCTGCGTAATGCCATCAATGTGTCGCGTATCGCAATGAATTACAGAAATTACATCTTCAGCTTTCTATTCTGAAGCAGAATATATGTATGCTGCTTATACACACATGGATATAAAGACGCACCGACGGATAAAATGATGGAAGGTGTGTTGGTGGTTGGAGGGAGAGGAACATCTACAAAGAGAGACTTACGAAACGTATGAGAAGGTACGGATTGGGATCGACACCACAATTAATGAAGTGTGTTGAAAGTCGGTGTGGTGACAGAACATCGAATAATGTAGGCTAAATTTTATATTGGTTAATGGTTCCTTACTTTCTGCATGCAGCAGAGTCCTTGAGAAGCTAACCGGTTCTTAGCTAGTCAGAAAATTCCCCACATTTTATGGAACCTGAAATTTCATTACCCCATTTACAAGTGTCCGCCCCCTGTCCCTTTCCTGAGCGGTTAATGGTTCTTTTGAAGGTAAAAACGGGCATTGCAACTCTGTGTTTACATTAACAGCTGTACATTTGCAGCTAGGCAAGAGGAAGACACCGGTACGTGGAGCAAGTGACAGGGTCCTTCCACGACTTTACTGCTCCAAAGGCATGACGAGAGAAGAGAAGAGTCAGACTTTCAAGAAACTTTTTGAAAATCTTTATGGTCTAAATCTCTCAGGACTACCCAGCCGTTCGCTCCTGTTAATAATGATTTCCGCAGCATACAGAGTATCATATGACCAAAAATAGGAGAGTAATAAAGGTACGGTAAAGTTGTCCTACAGGGATCATCTTTGTGGCACCAGCTCATTGTTGCAAAGCAGTAATGTCGATTGCTCTAGGGGTTGGACAAAATAATGCAAACAAATGCGAAAAATACACGTTTCTTTATTAATACGGATTTGGGCAATATTTGCCTGTAATAGAGCTTGTGTCATTCTTCGAATAGATTCATATAGGGTCTGAATAGAGTCTAGTGGAATATTATGCCATTCTTCTTGAAGAAAATCTGGTTGCTGGAAGAGGGAATCCCTTTCTCACGTCATTCCCTAAAACCGGCCACAGTGGTTCGATGATATTTAACTCTGGCGATTGTGATGGGCAGGGAAGATGTTGAAATGCCTCTTCATGCTCCGCTAACTACGAATGAACTCTTGTGGCTGTGTGTATGGGCGAACTGTCATCTTGAAAAATCGCATCATTGTTATGAAACAACATCTGGACCATAAGTTGCTGCAACTGGCTACCTACACTGTGCATTTAGTCATTGGCAGTAATTCGACCATTCAGAGCAATTAGAGGACCCGCAGAATACCAAGATATTGCTGCCCAAATCATCACAGATCTGGCTCCAGGTTTCACAGTTGGAACCAGGCATTCAGGATTACAGGCTTCCTAGGGCGTTTCCAAAACACAAACCCGGTCTGATGCTGGGAACAACGTGAATGACGTCTCATCTGACCATATAACGTATTTCCAATCATCAGACGTCCAGGCTTTATGATCATCACACCATCCTTTTCGCTTTTAGCGTCGTTTTCAGTAGTCAGAGGTTTAGCAATTGCAGCTCTACCGTGGATGTTGGATTTGTTAAGCTCTCGTCGGACTGTTTTTGGGGAAACAAGATCTTCAAGATTAATATTCAGTTCTGCTGTCACTCTTGCTGATGTTCTATAATTTTAGATACAATCCTCACCAATGTATGGCGATCCCTTTCACTTAGTTTGGGTTCTCGGCCACAATTCCGCTTAGCTGGTGATGTTCTCCAATGATTTATGCATGCCATCGTAACCTTGGAATGTGTTGCTCTGCGCAAACCCAATAAAGTGGCCGTTTTATTTACAGATGCTTCTGCTAAACGCGCACCAACTATATATTTTCTTTGAAAATTCACAAGTCTTCCATTTCCCAGTAATTTAATACGAACTGTTAATAAACACAATCTGTAATGCATTGACACTGACACTATACAGCGTAAACAAAAAATAAATTAACGTAAAGTACTCAAAATTAATGTTCTCTCAGTGCAGCCAACACGAAACCTTTTATTCCTACAGCGTACAGTGTTCCCATTATTTTGTTCATCCTCTGTACAATTGGCTCACTGCGACGATCGGAAAAGTTACGGCAGTACGAAGAGACAGAACGGCGAAATTACGGTCACTTGGTATTTTAAAGAACAGACATTTTCACTTTCCTTTCTCTTCCTACTCTCGACGCCTTTGAAGCTGATTTAACAGGGACGTCCTCACTTCTGTAATTTCCTCTTGTCGACAATGACAAAGCTGTCAACGTGATTACGGCTAACTTGCGAGACCAATGTCGGTAAAGAACTCCACAATAAGAACATAAACTTATTGAGCGATTTGAATGGTGAGAATCTTGGTTAATATTATGAAGAAAATAACAACCGAAAGTCGGAAAATCTTACGCTGAAGGGGGATAAAAAGTGTGGATTAACTGGGTTGGTGTGTGAGAGAAACTGTAAGACCGAGTGAGTGTTGGAGATTCTTAAAAGAAGCATTGAGAAAGTTTCAGTATTTAATTTAGAAGGAACGGTTAAGGTATCAGGAAACAAAGCGACGAGGATTAATGTCGGAATAAAATGAAGTTCTGCGGAGAATATATGAAAGGAGGACAGATAGGCAAATGGTGAGGGAAATAACTGAACTTATGGTAAGTAAAGAAATTTTGTGGGAATATATCTGTAACTAGGAGAGAAAAAAGCAAAGCGTTTCGGAGAATATCTGAAAGCAGGACAGAGAAAAAGAAGTAATGGCGACAGTATGAATACAGAAGAGATAAGACAAATTGCTGTTCAGGCGAAGAATATTTAAAGCTAGGAGGGAACAAATAAATCGTTCAAAGGAATACCTGTACCTAGGCAAGAAAAAGCAAAATGTCAAGGAAAATATCCCCAGTAAGGATAGACAAAAGAGCGTTCCAGAGAATATTTGAACTTAGGAGAAATATAGTGTTCGGAAAGTATATGTATCTACCTAGGAGAGAGAAGGGCGCAGTATTGACAGGAATATGTGGGCCTAGGAGATAAAAAAAAGTCGGTGGAGAGAATATATGAACGTAACAGAGGTAGCTGAAAGTGGTAGGGAGACTATATAAATCCAGGAAAGAACAAGCAAAGCGTTGAACGGAATACGAGTAACCAGGAAATATAAATCAAAGTTCCGAAGAAAATGTCTACAGCAAGGAGCGATGAAACAACGTGTTAATGAGAAAGTATGAACTTAGGCGGGATACATTTTGGTGTTACAGGGAATATATGTGGCTAAAAAAAGATAAAAGTGCTAAAAATATTTGGACTAAGTAAACACACAAAAAAATTAAAATATTTCAAGGAATACCTGAAGCTTGAATGCGAACATCCTTAGGTGGGACAGATACAGCAAAGTGGTGCGGAGAATATATGAACCTTGGAGGGATTCAAAACTTTGCTGAGGAAAATACGGGAAGAGATGAAACTCACTAGTTAGGAAAACAGCAACCAGATGTTGCGGGTAAAATCTTACAAGGAAGGGATAGAACAGAGCACTGCGGGCAGCACCTGTACCTACCAAATTCTGAGAGAATATCTGTGCCTCTTAACTGCACATGAAAATAACACTAGTAGACTCACCAGTTCACAATATTAAAATTCAGTGTCTACAAACACATCGGAAATTATTTTCCAAATTCCTTACTGTGTTACAAATTGAACCTCTTCAAAATTCCATAAAATTAGTGCTAAAGTGTTTTTTCACTTTTTTTATGAGACCTAATTAGTGAACTGTAATGGTCTCTGGGCTGTTATCTCGTACTCAATAAAGGAAACAAATTTCAGGAAACTGGATGTTTCCGTCCTCACATGACACAGCGAGGGGACACACAAATTGGCTGGATGCAACAGAAGTAGCTATTATCAATAAATGAAATTCATTTTCATTATTGCTTCTTCTATCCCCGAAAGAATGCCAGCACACCGTATTCTTTCTTATATGCAAGTGAAATTAAAGACATTCGAATTCACTTGGTTCCGGTTTCAAATTGTCTTAACTGTTTTAACGTTGGTGAGTAACTGTGGACAGTACATAATAAGCAAACTTTGTTGTAGATATACACACATATACATTACGCTAGAAAAAATATGCAAGTATTATATGGATTGAACACGATATGTACATAAGTTTACACTAATTTAATTTTATATATATATATTGCACGTAACACGCTTACAAGACATTCATAAAAATTAGAAATTCATGATCGTAATAAAATAAGTGTGTATTTAATTATCTTCTTGACGCTACTTAAAGCTGAGCTTTTCATTCATAACACTTGTACAAGTACCATAAATGGCAAACTGCTCAAAATTTTGATGACAAGAAAACAGGTATTTTTTTGAGGACGATCCTTTTAGATCAGCTGCCAAACTTTCAGGTTGGCAGCTGATCTATACGGATGGTAATTTTTACAGCTCAGTTGGTTTGAAATCCTTATTGGTTATTTAAATTGAAATTCACCGATGAAAATGTGTATTCACACGATAGAGGAAAAATATATGTCCCTTAGAAAGAGTTCTAATTCAACTGTTCTGATTTTCATCAATTATTTGGAACACTTTCTTTTCTAGAATAAATATCATTTACTCTTAGATGATTTACACCGAAAAGGTATTCCAAAATTGACCATAAAGTATATAGAGATCATATAATTTGTTTCGAGAATGTCAATAATTTTTACGCGGTTAGTTCATCGTTAATTTTAGTTTGACCACTCTGGATTCGAATCCCAGAAAGCCTTCCAATCAAAGGCATGATTTGTGTTTTTGTGTAAATGTGTACTGTACAAATGCCACCGGGTGTCAACCCAATTGCAGTTAACAAATATATCAATATCAATCAATATTAATATCAATTCTGATGACGTAAAACAACGATCTTACTCAGACATACTGGTCACGTGTCTATGAAGGAACAGAAAAGGCATTCATAAAGAACTTTTTTACATAAACCTCTTGGAAAACCTCAGTTTTTAAAAGGCAGTGTGACGTGCGAACACAACACGAGAAGGGGTAAACAACTGACGAATGAAAACCAACTGGATGCTACTTAATGTTTTATTATACTTATGATACGCTCAACATGTTTCGGGCACTAGTATGTCCATAATCAGGAGCTCACGACTACAGTGCTGATTACCACATGGGTCGTCCGGTTTCTTGGGTTGCTGTTGGTTGGAAGTTAGGTGCAGGCAGGCTGGATAAGTGTCCGGGCTGTAGACTATAGTCTACAGTCCAGACACTTATCCAGCCTGCCTGCACCTAACTTCCAACCAACAGCAACCCAAGAAACCGGATGGCCCATATGGTAACCAGCACTATAGTCGTGAGCTCCTGATGATGGGCATAGCAGTGCCCGAAACATGTTGAGCCTAACATAAGTATAATAAAACTTAAGTATCATCCAGTTGGTTCTTATTCTTCAGTTATCACAACGATGCACGGTCCAATACACATAAAAAAAAGGGGTAACAAATTTGAGATTTTCACAGTGATGAGTGTTCTGAATATGTTCTTATGGCTTGACATCGTGAAGTCTTGCAGGTGGATACATATACATTGGAGAAACATGCTACCTCCACCTTCGTGGCAGGGCCTAAAGTTGGAGGCAGTAAGTCACAATAAGATTAAATAATGTCACAAATTAAAAAAAAAACATGAATTCGGATCAAATTTGATCTCTAGTCAGTACGCCCCTAAGGATATGAGGCAGAAGAAACTGGTTCGGAATCGTATCCAATGTTGCGCCTCAGAATTAATAATGCCAGAACTTCGGCTTTTGCTAGAACAGAGTTATTAAATTACACTATAGCCTCCGTTCAATAAAACGATTACACTGTACATGACGTGTTATGACAACATAAATACACGATTTGTAAATCTGAGTTTAAAATTAGCGAGAACCTTTCTGCACAGTATTTTACGTGGCAGGTGTAACAACCCAGTATTAATATCGTCGCCTCGGGACAGACGAAGCACCTAGTTACGAAACAGCATGCACCGCCATGGCCGGCTGCACAATACAGACGCTTGAGGAAACAAGTTTCGATTATAGTTTGAAATGCTAATTGCTTGGAAAATCCCAAAACTAAATAGCACTAACACTAACTCCCCTCTAATTAATGGAAGTTCCCGTAACGCTCTAATACTCTCGAGTACCGGGTTCGACGCCACAATGTTTTCTCCCTGGATGCCTTCCGTCAACCAGTTAAATAACGTGTAACCACGTACAAGGGCCGAAAATTACGTGTGGCTATGAGCTATCACCAGGATGTAAACCGTCGTATCCCAAAACTTTTAACATCATCACCAGTGCTACATCTCCTGAAGGGCCTTGGCTTCCGGTAGGAGTTTCCTCTACTCTTATCCGAAGTTCTTCTCCACAAGTTTCTCATCCCCAGCTTCCTTGCATCTTCCAGATTTTATCCGTCCACTTTCCCTCTTCCAACGATTTTTGCATTTAGGAGTCAGTTGGGCACCTTCTTCTCTTCCATTCGTTGCATAAAACTAGCCCACCGTAATCTTGCTATTCTTACGGCTACTGGAATTTTGATTTCCTATGCAATTCACACAAACACACACACACACACACACACACATATATACAGGGTGTTTCACGACTTCAGGGCATAACTGCAGGAGGTGATTTCCTAGGTCTTTGTGATCAAAAACGTTCATATAAACATGTGTCCGATTTTGGACGGTTACGGAGTTATGACCGTTTGAATCTCGGAATAGAAGGTAACG